>Ga0075115_10000298_pt1 | contig 24464 bp, 26 predicted proteins | sample AntAceMetag02UKH_FD_69785 | JGI IMG/M metagenome (GOLD analysis project Ga0075115, IMG submission 69785) | Saline lake microbial communities from Ace Lake, Antarctica - Antarctic Ace Lake Metagenome 02UKH | ecosystem: Environmental > Aquatic > Non-marine Saline and Alkaline > Saline | place... | reverse complement strand
AAGATCAGGGTGTCCCACCGTTGTACGCAGTATAGAAGAGCTAAGGCAATATATTTATCATTTTCTTGATACTTGCTGCCTGGAAAGCTGAAAAAATATGGTTTTACTATTTTATCGCTGCAGCATACTGATTTATTGTAATAGTATGATATAATTAAAAAGGGCAGGCAGTTCCCTGCCAGGAGGTTAGAATAAAGATGAGTGGTTTTTATCTGATTAAAAGAACTTTTGGAAAATCCTTGTACCTGCATCCGTTTTTGAAAAAGAAATGGACAATAGACTGGGATCCTAAAGAGAGCATAGTAACTGAGATTTCAAATAAAATATCCTCGGAAGATAGAGAAGACTGTCTTTTTGAGCTGTATACCGGTATAGATAGGGGCGTGAATAGTTGGATACAGGAACTTAAGTATATTCCCCGCTTTATAAACGCTGCTCTGGCATTTTTAGGAGTCTATTTTTTTATGTCTTTTGTTATACGGGATCCAATTCCGATAATTGATGAACTTCTGGGAGGTGTAGCTGCTGCAGTAGTGGTATATCTGTTTACTGCAGCAAGAAATAAAAAATCTGATATTGCCATGAAAAAGAGGATTGAACTGAAAAAACAGGCGGATCAGGCTGCCTTCAAAGTAGATGAAAAATTATTAATTATTGAAGAGATGCTTCTTGAGTATGATGAAATGCCTGCTATTACACTTTCCGACAAAATCTGTGGTGATGAGGATGGTATTTCAATTCTGGAAAAGACTGAAAAAACAGCTGATATTGCCGCTTTTATTCAGATATTACTTTATCGAAATGATAAACACAAAAAAATTCTTCACCGTCTTCCCTCTGTAAATACAGAGAGGGAAGTGACTACGATGTCTGCACATCTGCTCAATCTTGCAGGACGAAGAAAAATTGATCTTCCTCTTTTGGCTCTTTATAGATCGATGACAATGGAGCAAATTTCTGATTAGTTTATAGATTTTTGAATATTTCTCTCTAATTTTTAAGTTAAATATAGTATGGGAATCTCATTTTTTAATGTTACTGATAGTAAGGTCTTGGTATCGACACTTGTTATCTGGGGAACTTGCTGTATTGCGTCAGGCCTGGATAGACAAGAATTGATTTTTATATACCTGCTTATGGTTCCTGTTTTTGTCGTTCTTGCCGGGATTCAATACTATCCTAAGCTCAATTTAACAGCGATACTCTGTATATGCATACTCCTTTCAGGGGTAGTTCGCACTCTCTACACGCCGCTAAACGATTTGATTAATGATCCCGCTCTTCAGCACATTCTGGTAAAGACTAACTCTATACAAGGTCGTTTGTCCTCGGATTCAAAATTTATTAATGGATCGAAACAGGAGTTTCAGTTTAAAGTTGAAAAGATAACAGATTTCAGTAAAGAGTTGTCATTTTCAGCTAATTTTGAGACCAAGGTAATAATCTATAGACAAAACCGTTATTTCTCAGGGGACTGGGTTGATTTGCCTGGGCATTTTGTTTTTAATGAGAGGGCTCTGATTTATTATGCATCTGATATATCCCTGAGGCAGGGTGACTACTCAATTTTCAGCATAGCTCTGGAGATGAGAAAAAGTTGTATTGAATATGTTTACCATCAGTTTTCTGAATTACCGTATGAAGTTTCCGAACTTTCAACTGCGCTTTTACTGGGAAGAAAGGAGGATACTTCAAATCCTATAATTCAATTATTCAGAGAGGCAGGATGCGCTCATATTCTGGCATTATCAGGGATGCACCTTCATATACTCAGTGGTGTGATTCTCTGGTTTTTAAGCTGGATAATGGGACCCAAAAAATCAAAAATAACAACCTCATTATCTGTTGTTTTGTTTGTGTGGATAGCAGGGGGGAAACCTTCACTGATTCGCTCAATGATCATGTTTATAATCATTTCGAACCGTAGAAAAAAAGATCTGCTAAATTCTGATTTTCTATTATCATCTCTAGGTTATACTCTTGCATTTCAAGCCCTCATTTTTCCAGCGTCTTGTTCGGGACCGGGATATTTTCTCTCTTATTCAGCTATTTTAGGTATAGTTATCTTTTCGGGGAGGATTTCTACTCTATTACCAGGAGTATTGCCTCCATCATTGCGATCCACAGTATCAGCCTCATTAGCAGCTTTTACCGTTTCTTCTCCATTCCTGATCCATTATTTTGGAGAGATATATCCCATAGGAATTATTGCATCGATTCCATTAACAGTTTTTGTTACATTCTATATGATCTCCAGCATGATACTTCTTCTGCCGTTTTTTACAAAAGATATTCTTTTAATTCTTCGGAAAAATTTAGCATTTGAATATAGGGTAATTGAGAGAGTAAGTATGTTTTTTAGTAAAACTCCAGCTATTGCCGTTGAAAGAGATACAATTTTTTATGCTTTCATCCTATCAGCTGGATTTGTGTTATTGACCGTGTTCGTATCAATTGAGTATTCTATCTACAAAAATAGGGGGAAATTATCAGTTCCATACAAGACAAAATAAATTTCGATTCACTCTCTTCTGTCCTGGCTATTATGCGTGAGAACAACCTCAGCTTTTCAAAGAAATTTGGCCAGAATTTCCTTATTACTCCTGCTTCCAGAAATAAGATTATTGATGCACTTGATATTAATAACGATTCCCTGAGTATTTGGGAAATTGGCCCGGGAATTGGTGCTATGACGCATATGCTGTTAAGCCGCGATGCAGAAATATCAGTATTTGAGATAGATTACGGGTTTTGCGGGGTTCTTAAGAGTCTGTTTTATGAAAATGATAATTTCCATTTGATTGAGGGAGATTTTTTAAAAAACTGGATTAGTTATCAAGAGGAGATCGGCATACCAGACAGGATAATGGGTAATTTGCCCTATAATGTAGGTTCTGTTATGATTGCAAATCTTATTGAAAAGCAGTGTACGCCTGATGTTATGGTATTTACTCTTCAAAAAGAGGTTGCACAGCGTATTACTGCTGTTCCCGGCTCAAAAAACTACTCCTCTTTTACTTTACTATGCGGTATGGATTATGAAACCCAAAAAATAGGAGATCTTAATCCAGGGAACTTCTATCCAAAACCTGATGTAGTCTCCTCAATCATAAAGTTTGTCAAAAGATCACAACCCTTGGTTCCTGATGAGTATCGGGAGCAGTTTATGGAATTTGTCAGGGATGTATTCAGATCTAGAAGGAAAACTATAAAAAATAATTTACTGAATGGTCATTTTGGTGTGAGACACGGGAAAGAGGCAGCCCTGGAGTTGCTTGAGGCTTCCTCTCTCGATAGTAATGAGAGAGGAGAGAACCTCAATGCAGAGAACATACTGAACTTTTTAGTATATGTTCAAAGCCAGTTGATCAAGCCTGTTTAAGCAATATTCATTAAATCCGACAAGCTTCTATGTTGCCTGTGCGAGAGTCATGGCTGAAGTAACTACAATGTCCTCAACGCTGCAGCCTCTTGAAAGATCACTTACAGGTTTTGCAAAACCCTGAAGAACAGGTCCGTATGCCTCGGCACCTGCTAATCTTTGCACTAACTTATACCCAATATTTCCTGACTGAAGATCTGGAAATACCAATACGTTTGCATTTCCGGCAACCGGTGAATTGGGTGCTTTTGTTGAGCCGACAGAGGGTATAATAGCTGCATCAAGCTGCAACTCCCCATCACAAAGAATATCTGGTCTTTTTTTCTGCAGCATAGCGCAGGCTTCCGTTACTTTGTCTACAAATGGGTGAGAAGCAGATCCCTTCGTGGAAAATGATAAAAATGCAGTCGCCGGTTCTGTTTCCAGAAAAATCCGACAGGAATCCGAGGCTGCTTCACCAATTTCCGCAAGCTGTTCTGCCGTAGGATCGGGTATAGTAGCGCAGTCAGAAAATATAAAACTACCGTTTGCTCCCATATCTGTTTTATCAGTACTCATTATAAAACATGATGATGCAAATTTTGTTCCCGGTTTAGTTTTTATAATAGTAAAAGCTGCTACAAGAACTTTCCCGGTTGAATTCTCTGCACCGGCTACTATTGCCTGTGCATCATCGAGTCTTACCATCATAGCACCCCATTTTAAGGGATCCGTGATTTGATTATAAGCATCATCTTCTGTTAAATCCTTATGTTTTCGAAGTTCAGTATACTCTTTTGCATAGCGTAATCTATCATCTGATAATGCGGGATCAATAATTTCTATGCCATCCAGAATAACAGAATTTTGCTGTGCAATATTTAGTACTCTCTTTTTACTACCTATGAGTATTACTTTAGCAGCGATTCCCTGATCAATTATCATCCTGGACGCTGCTATAGTTCTGGACTCTGTGCCCTCCGGTAGAACTAGTGTTTTTTTTAGTCCGGCTGCTTTGTTTTTCATTTTATCAGCAAAAGTCATCTGGTTTCTCCTGTGTTGTTTTTCAGAAATAATCATAACATAAAATCATACATTCTGTCATTACATCTTGAGCCTCATGGGTATATCTATTATGATAGCTCCATGAAAATAGGAGTTTACGGTCTTGGAAGATTTGGGTATTTTTGGTCTGAACTGTTAGCCGGGAAATTTGAAGTTTTTGCATACAATCGTTCAGCGGATAAACCATGCCCGGAAAATGTTAAACGGTGTTCGCGCGATGAACTGTTGAATTGCGATGTTATATATCTGTGTGTCTCTATATCCTCTTTTGAGAAAGTCCTGAAATCACTTTCTCCTGATATAAAACCGGACACGCTTATTGTAGATACCTGTTCAGTTAAAACATACCCTGCATCTGTTATGAAAAGTATATTGCAGAAAGATGTATCCTATTTGGCTACACATCCCATGTTTGGACCTGACTCTGGAAAAAATGGTGTTGAGGGCTTGCCTCTGGTGTTCTGTTCGGGTCGGTGCGATAAATCAGTGCAGCAGGAATGGATAAGTTCTTTTCAGGAATTTGGTCTTAATGTTATAGAAATGAGTGCAGAACAGCATGATAGGGAAGCAGCTTTTACGCAAGGAATAACTCATTTTGTAGGAAGAGTCCTTGGTGAACTTAATCTCCAAAGCAGTGAAATTGGTACCGTTGGGTATAGAAGTCTATTGGAAATAATTGAGCAGACCTGCAACGACCCCATGCAGCTTTTTTACGACCTTCAGCATTACAATCCATTTAATCATGATATGCGAATGCAACTTATGCAATCTGTTGATAACACCATGCATAAATTCACCGATATCGATAGAGAGGAATCTGATCTATGATGACAGCCGTTTATACACTTGGCTGTAAATTGAACCAGTGCGAAAGTGAAGCTTTGGCGGATGCTTTTCATGCTCAGGGATTTTCCATAGTACATCATGGTAACCCTGCAGAACTGTTTATTGTAAACACCTGCACGGTAACCAGTAAAGCTGAACAGAAGGCCAGGAGGATGATCAGAAAATTTGCTTCTATGGAGCATTCACCTATTGTTCTGGTTACAGGCTGCTATGCAGAAATGGAGCCGGAAGAATTACGGAAATTGAAAGGAACAATAATTGTTATATCTTTAGCTTTAAAGCCGCGTATACTATCGCTTCCTTCTTATATCAATGATCGAATAAAAATGGGTTTTTCACTATATGAGTCTATCCGGGAATGGATGAATAATATTGATAGAGATGGGCATAATGACTCTGATGCTTTTAATTATAAAGCAGTAACTTTTTTATATCATGCCAGAGCTTTCCTGAAAATTGAAGACGGCTGTGATAATGCCTGTTCTTATTGCCGGGTTACCCTTGCACGGGGTAAAGCAATCAGTATTGATCGGGATGAAGCTGTTTCCAGGGCTTTGGCTCTTGAAGAAGAGGGCTACCGGGAAATAGTTCTTACGGGAGTTAATATTACTGCATATTACTCAAAAGGTGAGGGGCTGGAAGGGCTAGTGCGTGAGCTCCTGGGAAAGCTGAAAAGGACAAAAATTAGATTGTCCTCTATGGAACCGGATATGATAACCGATGAGCTGATTGCACTTTGTGGTCATGAATTGGTTCAGCCGCATTTCCACCTTCCCGTTCAGTCAGGTTCAGATACTGTTTTAGCCTCTGTAAATAGATTTTATACGGCAGAATCCATTAAAAAATGTGTCTCTAAACTTCGCAGGGTGAAAAAAGATCCCTTTATAGCAGCTGATATTATTACCGGGCTGCCGGGTGAGAGTGATCAGGATGCAGCAAAAACTTTTGCACTGTTAAGTGAGTGTGGGTTTTCACAGATTCATGTTTTTCCTTTTTCTCCCCGACCGGGTACAGAGTTGTATAAAGCCAAAAAAAGAGTAACAGAATCGTTACGAGATCAGCGTGCTGACCAGCTGCGGAAACTCTCTGCCAGGCTCCATGCAGTATACAGGAATCGTTGGATTGGAGAGGAAGTTTCAGTTCTTTTAGAGAGTAGGAAACAGACTTACTGGACTGGTTTAACTGATAATTATTTACATCTGCAGGTATCAGGAGTGCCGAAATCAGAAAGAGCAGATGACTTAATCAGAGGCAGCCTTTGCAGAGTGAAAATAGTACAGGATAGTGCGGAAGTGAACATTTCCGGAGAATTCATAGAGTTTATATAGAAACACCTATTCCGGATAGATATTGTTATTGAATCGTCCTTTTTTTTGGTATATTGTTCTTTACAACAAAATTAAATAAGTTTTCTTATTGGGAAGTAATAATGAAAGAAGTTAAAAATAGCTGGGAAACAGCGATCAGAAAAGCAATTGTTGGTTATGCAGCGTCGCTGGAGATTAATAGCGATGATCTGTTCACAGCCAAGATTATGATTCAAACACCGCCAAAGCCGGAAATGGGAGATTTTGCAGTACCCTTCTTCACTTTTTCAAAAATATTCAGGAAAGCTCCTCATCTGATTGCGATGGATATTAAAAATATTATTGAAAAACTTGAAAATAGACCTTCGGGATCTGTTTCAGCTGACGGCCCTTATCTCAACATAAAAGCAGATATTGTAGGTGCAGCAGAAAAACTTTGGAAAAAGATAGAAACGGTACACTCAGCATATGGGAACAATTCATCGATGAGCAATCAGATGGTTATGATCGAATTTTCCTGCCCAAATACCAACAAACCGCTTCATTTAGGGCATTTGCGAAATAATACCATAGGGGAGAGTACCGCCGCAATTCTTGCAGCAAATGGTGCAGATGTGCGCAAGGTTAACCTGATTAATGACCGGGGAGTGCATATTTGTAAATCTATGCTCGCCTATATGAAGTTTGGAAACGGAGCAACGCCTGAATCAGAAAACAAAAAAAGTGATCATTTTGTCGGTGAGTACTATGTGAAATACAATAACTGGGCAAAAACCTATCCGGATGCAGAAAAAGAGGCGCAGGAGCTTCTTATAAAGTGGGAGAATGGTGATAAGGAGACGATTGATCTCTGGTCAAAGATGAATAAATGGGCAATTGATGGTATTTTTGAAACATATAAAAGTACAGGAATATCATTTGATAAACTCTACTATGAGAGTAAGATATATATGCTTGGTAAGGACATGGTGCTTCAGGGGTTGAAGGATGGTGCTTTTTATAAAGAGAGTGATGGATCTATATGGATTGATCTTGAAGAAATAGGGCTTGATAAAAAAGTCTTGTTAAGAAGTGACGGGACTTCCCTCTATTTAACTCAGGATTTGGGAACAGCCATTTCACGACATAAAGATTGGCCTTTCAGTAAACTTATCTATGTTGTGGCTTCTGAACAGCAATATCATTTTAAAGTATTGTTCTATGTTCTTAAAAAACTTGGTTTGTCCTGGGCGGACAATCTTCATCATCTCTCTTATGGGATGGTAAATTTACCGGATGGTAAGATGAAATCCCGTGAAGGAACAGTTGTTGATGCTGATGATCTTATTAAAACTCTATCTGAAATGGCAAAAAAGGAGATAATTTCAAAAAATAGAGAGGATGCTGTTGGGGATTTGTCAGAGACCTCATCTTCAATCGCACGTGCTGCTTTAAATTATTACCTATTACAGGTGAACCCGGCAAAAGATATGATCTTTAATCCTGCAGAATCTATAGCATTTAATGGAAATACCGGACCGTACCTTCAGTATATGGGTGCAAGAATAAGTAGTATGCTGAAAAAGTATACACATGAACAAAAAGAAAATAGAGCAGAAGTTGTTTTTGATTCCTCGTTACTGGTATTTCAGGATGAGCACTCTCTTCTCAAACAAATAATGTTGTTTCCTGAAGCAGTAGAACAGGCAGGAAAGGAGCTTAATCCTACCACAATTGCCGTATATCTCTATGATTTGTCCAGGATGTACAGCCGTTATTATCATGATCATAAAATCCTCAGGGCTGAATCGGATGAGTTGGTATATGCAAGAGTGGTACTCTCAAAAATGGTGCTTCAGGTTCTAAAAAATGCTTATGCATTGATAGGAATTCCATTTCTGGAAAGTATGTAGGAATAAATACCTGAAATGATTCCTTCATATAGGCTCCTGGTATTGACCTGTTTTTGCCCTTGTGATATAAGTTACCCTGCACAATTAAAGATAAGGATGTGGTTTGCATGTACGCATTAGTTGAAATTAAAGGTAAACAATACAAAGCTCTGGAAGGAGCTCAGCTAACAGTTGACAAGTTTGATATTGAAGACGGTGAAGTTCTTGAATTTGATTCAGTACTTATGATCTCTGATGGGGATAAAACCTCAGTTGGTACCCCCTATGTTGAGGGTGCAAAAGTAACAGCCGTAGTTAACGAACAGATAAAAGGCAAGAAAGTAACTATTATTAAGTTTAAACGGCGTAAGGGTTATAAGAGAAAGCAAGGACACAGACAAAAATATTCTGTGCTTACTGTTCAAAGCATTAAAGCATAAAGATTCAGGAGTTATAGCATGGCACATAAAAAGGGTGGCGGAAGCACAAAAAACGGTAGAGACTCAGAGTCAAAGCGACTTGGTGTTAAAAAATACAGCGGCGAAATAGTAAAGGCCGGTGCAATTATTGTTCGTCAGAGAGGGACTAAGATCCATCCCGGCGCGAACGTTGGCTGCGGAAAAGACTTTACTTTATTTGCAAAGATAAGTGGTAAGGTAGATTTCTCTTCAAGAATGAATCGTAATTACGTAGCAATAGTATCGGAATAAAAAACTCATTGCTGACCAGCAAATGCTTATAAGTTTTGGTTAGCTAAAAAGAAATAACATGTTTGGTTTTTCAGATGAAACTTATATCGACCTAGCCTCCGGAAACGGAGGCCAAGGCAGCGTCTCATTCAGAAGGGAGAAATACGTCCCTATGGGGGGGTCTGACGGCGGCGACGGCGGTAAGGGCGGCGATGTAATTTTTGTTGTCAGACATAATCTGAAAACACTCCAGCACTTAAAAACAAAACGAAATTTCAAGGCACAAAACGGCGAGCAGGGTCGTGGCAAACGTAAACATGGCCGGAATGGAGATGATGTAGAAATACCTGTTCCTCCAGGAACACTCATAAAAGATAAAGATACCGGACAATTAATTAAAGATCTCGCAAATGAAACCCGATGGGTTTATCTAGTTGGTGGAAAAGGCGGGAAAGGTAACTGGCACTTTCGAACATCCAAAAGACAAGCTCCCAGATATGCACAACCGGGAATTGAAGGACAGGAACTTCGGGTACATGTTGAATTGAGAATAATTGCAGATATTGGGTTTGTCGGATTTCCCAATGCCGGGAAATCTTCGCTATTGAACTTTCTTACAAATGCAAACTCTAAGGTTGCAGATTACCCATTCACCACAAAAATACCCCATTTAGGTGTTTTTACTTACGATAACAGAGATATAATTCTTGCAGATATACCTGGAATTATCGAAGGGGCATCAAAAGGTTTGGGCTTGGGATATAAATTCCTGAAACACATATCCCGTACCGAAATATTGGCATATTTGATTGATTTAAGTGATGACCGTTTTTCTACAGCGTTTCAGACCCTGAAGGATGAATTAGAGAATTTTGCTCCTGATCTTTTAAAGAAGAAACGAATTTTTATTGCAACAAAGACTGATCTGCCTGAGTCAGTAGAAAATTTAGAAACTCTAAAAGATCTTTATAAGAATGAAGAAATTTATCCTATTTCTGTATATACTGGAAACGGATTAAATGAATTGAAACGAGCATTTCGTTTTCTTCTCAAGGAGCAGTCCTCTGAGGAGCAGGAAAGTAACGACTGGGGTTCTTAATCTCTCTACCAGTAGCCGAAAACTGCAGGCAAGGAGCTAAATATTGCGGGCTAAGAAAACAGCCATTATTGGCGGAACCTTTAATCCTGTTCATATGGGGCACATCTATTTAGCTCAGCTAATTATTAACAATACTGATTATTCACGATTACTATTCATACCGGTAAATAAACCCTCTCATAAAATTGAAATAATGGCAATTTCTGCTGATCATCGTATTAAGATGATAAAAATGGCTATTCATGAAATTTCAGCAATCAATATAGAGATCGTGGTTGATGATTGTGAGATTGACCGGGGCGGTTTATCTTATTCACTGGATACGGTAAATTATGTATATAATAATTATGAGGTTGAAGGAAAACTGGGATTTATTATTGGTGATGATTTAACTGCTGGACTGCCAACCTGGTATAAGTGGGATCTTCTGAAGAGGAAAGTAACTTTTCTTATTGCAAGGAGAGAATCTACTCTATCTGATAACATAAAGCTTCCTGATGGAATCAGCTATAAATTTATGAAGAATACAGTAAAAGAAGTTTCATCCAGCAGTCTGCGGATGAAGATCATGAGTGGTGACGATGTAAGCGAGTTTCTCCCGGTTTCAGTATATGAATATATTAAAGAAAACAGACTATATTGCCCTTAAAGAAATAGTAAAGAAAGCTGTCTCGGCTAAACGATATCAGCACTCCCTGCGAACAGTTACAACTATTGAAAAACTTGCTGTTCGATTTGATTTAGACAGAAATGATGCTGCTGTCGCTGGAATATGGCATGATTATGCCAGAGAGTGGGATGCAGCTGCTATTCTTAAAATACTTCAGAAAAACGAACTTATTACTCCGCTTAGTGATGAGCTGAATAAACCTGTCCTGCTTCATGGGGCAGCAGCAGCAATTGAACTAAAAAAACTTATTCCGGATCTCTCTCAGGATGTTTTTTCAGCTATTAGATGGCATACAGCCGGCTCTACTGAAATGGGGAGATTAGGATATGCATTATTTATATCTGATTTTGTAGAAGAGGGTAGAAAGCATATTAGTGGTGAAGAAAAAGCAGCTATTGAAACAAAAACTAGTTTGGAAGAGATGGTTTATAAAATATTATCCTTAAATTTTCGTTATTTAGCAGAGAAGGGGCACCCAATTCTTCAATCTGCAATTCATTTGAAAAGCTATTTGGATACCAAAGTTATGGGAAAAATATGATTAAGAATAGAATCTTAATATTTGCAGTTAGTATTGTTGTTTTTGTTTGTTTGAGTCTTCTTTCATCCTGCAACTATGTTAAACGATCATCTGCTGTATCAATTCTTGTGGTGGAAGATCAGGAACTTTCAGTGTTGAATTCAGTAGGTGCTGATACTTACGCGATTTCTGAATTTGCACGAGCAGGTTTGTTGATTTATAATACTGATTTTAGAACAGCCTCGTTTATTCCTATATTCTACATCCGTCAACTTCCAGGTTCAGAGACATTGGAGTTAGTAACAGAGTGGTTTGAGACCAATTTTTCTCTTAATATCGACTATAGTGTTTTCCTGTCTGGTGATAGCGGGGCTAATATATATGAAGTTCTCGAGTCTCTCTCTGAACCTGCACAAAATCAGAACAAGGGGATCAGCCTAATAGAAGATGATGGTCGGGATAAGTGGAATGCTATAATAAATAATGCTGAATTATTTCTTCAGGATGAAGTGTTCAGGCATATTTTGTCTGCAGCAGGGGGGGGGATCCCTGAAAAAATATTACGCAATTTTATTTCTATGTATACTAAAGATGAAGCAGAATTTTATTATATGCGTAAACTGGTCATTGACATAAATTCAGTTAACGGCTATTTGTATGAACGTGAATATATTCAAGAGGTATATTCGGCACAACGAAAAAGTGTGAAAGAGTAGTTTATAATATGGGAGTATAATTAATTATACAATGGGTACAAAAGGACAGGATTTACAAATTTTAGCTGTAGAAACGGCAAAACTAATTGAGGATCATAAAGGAGCTGATACAGTTCTTATTAATGTTGCAGAAGTTAATTCATGGACTGATTACTTTATCATTTCTACAGCGATGAGCTCAGGGCATCTCCGCGGTCTTGTTAAAGAACTTCGTAATTTTCTTACAGAACAGCAAATAGAGATACGGCATAAGCATAAAAAAATTGATGATGGCGGTTGGGAGTTGCTCGATTGTGGAAACATCATTATCCATTTAATGTCAGCGGAAAAAAGAGAATTCTATGATTTGGATATGTTGTGGCATAATGGAAAGAAAATACCTACCAAGACTGCTTAACTAATCATCATAATCATCAAGATCAAATCCATTTGTGGAGCTGAACGAATCTTCATCCTGATCTACACCTTCAATATGAAAGCCTTCATCGTTTAGAGATTCCTCATCATATTCATCTGAGATTGATTCCACAAACTCATCTTCAAGGAGATCCTCTTCCATGAAATCTTCATCGTAAACAGGTCGGGATTTCTCAAACTCATCTTCTAAATATTCGTCCATGAGCGGATCATCAGGATCAATTGTATCCATACGGTACTCCCTCTTTTGTTTGGTTTTTTACCACTAACTTAAAGTATGATAACTCTAAACAGTCTGTCAATATTTATTTTAAATAAAATTGACAAGAAGAATACATTAAGCTATCTTTTCAACATGCTTAAGCAAATGCAAATTCAAGCCCCAGCAAAAATTAATCTATTTCTTAAGGTTTTAAAAAGAAGAGAAGACGGGTATCATAATATTATATCTCTTTTTAGAAAAATTGGACTTTATGACAATTTATCCATAACAATAGAGCCGGCGGCTTTTTTTTCATGCACAATTAGTGGAAGTTTTATTTTTCCTGATGAGGATAATCTAATTTGGAAAGCTGCTGAAATATTTAGTCATCACATACAGCATCCACTAAGCTTTACAATAACATGCAAAAAAAATATACCTGAAGGAAGTGGTCTTGGAGGAGGTTCAAGCGATGCAGCAGCTACACTAATTGCTGCAAATGAACTGGCGGGAAGCCCTTACAGTAAATACGAACTGAAATCTTTGTCCGAAGAATTGGGTAGTGATATCCCGTTTTTCATGGACGATTCTTCGACAGCACTAATTACTGGAAGAGGTGAAATTATTAGACCAATTCTTAATACTGATAATAACTATTGGCTGGTGATAGTGTATCCAGGATTTAATATATCTTCAGGTGAAGCATATAAGCGTCTGAATACTTATAACGATTCTTATACAAAAATAATAGATAATTCAAAGCATGTCACTATGCTATCAGAGTTTTTGTGCAGTCAGATGCTCCAACCACCGGACTTATGGGAATTCGGAAATGATTTTGAAAAAGTTCTTTTAGACGAATATCCGGTCTATAAAGCCATAAAAGAGCAATTAGTGCGATCTGATGCTTTATTTACTTTGCTTACTGGGAGCGGATCTGCTTATTATGGTATTTTTGAAAATAAAACTGCTGCAAAAAAAGCAGCAACTTCATTAAGTTTTCAATTTCCCGCTTCTCACCAAATAATGCTGTGTCAATATTGAAGACTTACCAGGAGAGAGCAAATACATCATGTCACTACATAGTCTCTAAAAAAAACTCTCAAAAAAAACTTGCGAATCCCTACATTGAAGGTTACACTTAATTAACATAAGTGTTTATTAGCTATGATAAAGGCTTTCTACAATGTTTTTTTACGTTCTTTTCTGAAAGCTGGGAAGGTCTATAAAATCTGCATATGTTAATAAATGATTTGTAGCATGGAGGGCGCTATGGATATCACTGACATCAGAGTTCGAAGGGTAACAACAGAAGGTAAGCTTAAAGCATATGTCACAGTAACTTTTGATAATGAGTTTGTTGTTCACAATGTTAAGGTTATTGAGGGTAAAAATGGTGCATTTATTGCTATGCCCAGCAGAAAAACAAAAAATGGTGAGTATAAAGATGTAGCGCATCCTATCAGCTCAGAATTCAGAGGGAAACTGCAGAATATGATTCTTGAAGAGTTTGACAAAACTCCTGAAGAACACCCTGCTGAAAATGCAAAATAGCACGCTAAATCCCTAGACACATTCCCAAAAAACCTATAATCTTCGATTGGTTATTAGCTTGCTTATTACGATTATGGTATTGAGCTAATATTAAAAATTGGGGTGTAGTCAAGTGGTTAAGACATCGGTTTTTGGTGCCGACATGCGTAGGTCCGAATCCTACCACCCCAGTAAACCCAGTATAATAAGGAGATTACAATGGATGATAAAGTATTATCCGGTATAGAACGAACTGAGAGCGGGACAGGTGCTTCACGTAGATTAAGAAGAGAAGGCCATATACCAGCTGTTATTTATGGAAAAGAGACTCCAGTTCATATAAGTATCGATGCAAAGGAATTTAAAACCAAAGTCAAGAATATTTCTGAGAGCGGATTGCTCACCATCAAAATAGGTAAGAAATCCTTTACGGTTTTAATAAAAGATTTTCAGGATAATCCTTTAAAGTATGAGATAAAACATATTGATTTTTTTGAGATTACCAAGGGTGAAAAACTGCATACTACCGTTTCAATTATTCTGTTAAATACAGACAATGCTGCTGGTCTACGCTTGGGTGGAGTTCTTGAACAGGTGCTGCATGATGTTGATATTGAATGTCTCCCGGAAAATATTCCTGAGAATATTGTTTGTGATATTGAAGAGCTTGGGCTGAATGAAAGTCTCCATATCGATAGTTTAACTGCACCTAAAGGTGTAAAGATTTTAACTGATCCTCATAGAACAATAGTTGCAATTACTTCACTGAAAGAAGAGGAAGAAGAAGAGGAAGAAGAAGAAGAAGAAGAAGAGGAAGAAGTTGAAGTTATCGGAGCTGATGAGGAAAAAGGAGAATAAGTCCTGTATCTAATTATAGGTTTAGGCAATCCAGAGAAACGATTTGAGGATACCCGACACAATGTTGGTTTTATGGCAATTGATCGGGTCACTTCGCTTCTACATATAACTGCAAAGAAAAAATTTTTCCAACCATATATTTTTAGTAAGGGGGTTACACAAGGATTAAGATTCTATCTTGTGAAACCCCTTACCTATATGAACAAGTCAGGTCTTCTGTTTCCCAAACTTTTTCGCAGTACACATATGCAGGTATCAAACATGGTAGTTGTTTGTGATAATATGGATTTAGCTCCAGGTGTAATAAGAATAAGGAGTGGGGGTTCGGATGCTGGGCATAATGGTCTTAAGTCAATAATCAGTACTACTGAATCAAAAGGTTTTATAAGATTATATATAGGTATTGGAAGACCTAAAACAGGTGAGTCCGTTATAGATCACGTATTGGGTGTTCCGGATAACACACGAAACTTAGATGAAGGAATTGAATTGGCTTCAACAGTTATCATGAAACTTCTGGATGGCGTACCAATTCAAAAAGTTATGAATGAATTCAATCGTAAAAATATTAGAACAGAGAGTTGCTGAATTTCTTAACAAATATGGATTAATGCATAATGCTTCGATCCTTGTAGCTTTTTCCGGAGGACCTGATTCAACCGCACTGCTGCATATCCTGCATACTTTATCAGGGCAGAAAAATCTTGATTTACATATATCTGCAGTTTATGTAAATCACAACTTGCGAAGTGACTCGGAAATACAAAAAGAAATTGGTCATATTAAACAATTTACAAATAATTTACAGATTGATTTGCATATTCTTGAATGCCCTAAAGGAAAAATAGAGAGCATTGCACTGCAAAGGTGTAAGGGGATTGAAGATGCCGCAAGAGAGGCAAGATATAACAATATCTTTACCCTTATGGACAACTGTTCCTACTCGGTATTAGCTACTGCTCATACACTTGATGATCAAATTGAAACAATGCTTATGCGTTTTCTGCAGGGTGCCGGGCCGGATGGACTGCTTGGGATTAGGGAATCAAACAGGTCGGTTCTGCGACCGCTGCTTGGTACGAGAAAAGAGGAGCTCTTAAACTATCTTAAGTACTTTAATATAGTCAGTTCACTTGATTCCACAAATCTGGAGACACGGTTTCTTCGAAATAAAATCAGGAATATTTTACCTGGCATTTTGGCTGTTTTCCCAGGTTTATATAGCTCTCTTCCACATGGTCAGGAAAAATTGGAGATGCTTATTGACCATCTTAAAAAAGAGTCTCAAGGAGACATTTATTCAAATTTACTACAAAAAGATTTTGATAATGTATCCTGTAGAATAGATGATTACCTTGCTCTTGATAGTTATCAGAGAACACAACTTATTTATTGTGCATGGGAGCTATTGTACAAAAAAAAGTCTTTATCAATACCTTTTACTACGATAAAGACTCTGATCCTCGCAGATGAAGATTTATTCAGGAATACTGGTGAATATTCACAAGATCAGCTAACAGTTAGCAAAAGGATTCTTGAATTTGCAGGTACCAGTATATATACTGATAGAAATCGACTTTTTTGGTTCGATAATGTTGTCCATACAAAAAAAAATAGGTATCTTAAAGTCGTAACCGGTAATGATCTTGAATTGTTTTCCGGTTGTACATTGGTATTTAAAAAAGGCGATGATGAAGAAACGAGTGATATTGTGTTTGAAAATGATTTAATTGCACATCCTATGACGGTTCGTTCTCTAATTTCCAGTGATGAAATTGAGCTGAGTGAAGGGCGAAAGCAGGTTGGCAAATTACTTAAAGATTGGAAGATTCCACCTGATAGACGTTGGATGATACCGGTAATCGAGGATCGTAATGGTATTGCTGCAGTATTGGGAAATGCTTTTGGCGGAAGCAATAGGGTTGCAGTACGAATGAGAATGGTTAAGGATTCAATTAAAATAAAGAATTTAATACGAGTTAATGTAAAATATACAGGGAGTTACCGTGAGTACGCAGAATAATAACAAACCGGATGATAAAAATGATATGGGACCAAAATTTGATTTTGGTAAAAATAAATTTGCCCTTTTCTTTATTGTTTCATTAATAATAATGTTTGGAATTATCCTTTTTTCAAACAGTAGCGGAGCATCTCAGGAAGTGCCTTATTCAACCTTCCTTAATTATGTAGATTCCGGGCAGGTCTCATCTGTCGAGATTCTGGATACCAGTGATGTCTTTTTTACCCTGAGCAATCAGACGAGTACTGGTGGGGCTTTACAGTATTCTACACGAATTCCCTATTTTGATGATGAACTCATGCAGATTCTACTTCAAAGTGGGGTGCGTGTAACAGGAAGCATTAAGGGCACTTCTGCATTACAGCTAATACTACAGCTTCTGCCCTGGATAATCTTTATCGGATTTTTCTGGATTATGTATAAACAAACTCAGGGAGCTGGAGGAAAAGCCTTTTCCTTTGGAAAAAGCAAGGCTAAAGAGTATAAACAAGATGATACAAAAATAACTTTTAATGATGTTGCTGGCCAGATTGAGGCAAAATATGAGTTAGAGGAAGTAGTAGATTTCCTTAAAAATCCAAAAAAGTTTACTGATATGGGTGCTAAAATTCCCAAAGGAGTGCTGCTTGTTGGACTACCTGGTACAGGGAAAACTCTTTTAGCTAAAGCTGTAGCTGGTGAAGCTGGAGTAGCTTTTTTCCATATGTCCGGTTCAGATTTTGTGGAGATGTTTGTCGGAGTTGGAGCAAGCAGGGTTCGTGATCTTTTTGAGCAGGGAAGAAAGAATGCTCCCTGTATTTTGTTTATTGATGAGCTTGATGCCGTGGGTAGATCCAGAGGAGCCGGTTACGGTGGAGGTAATGACGAACGAGAGCAAACCCTTAACCAAATGCTTGTTGAAATGGATGGGTTTGATACAAAAACCGGGGTAATTATTATTGCTGCTACTAATAGGCCAGATGTTCTGGATCCTGCCTTAATGCGTCCTGGACGATTTGATCGTCAGGTTGTTATTGATATGCCTGATGTTCAGGAACGTGAAGCTATTCTGAAAATACACTGTAGAAATTTAAACTTGGATAAAGATGTAGAGCTTAATAGAGTAGCCAGAGCTACTCCGGGTACATCGGGTGCTGATCTTGCAAATCTGGCAAATGAAGCTGCTTTATTCGCAGCACGTGCAAATAGTAATAAAGTTGCAATGGAGCATTTTGAGGAAGCCAGAGATAAGATACTTCTAGGAGTTGCAAGAAAATCTAAAGTAATGACTATTGAAGAAAAAAGGGCAACTGCATATCACGAAGCTGGTCATGCACTAATATATTATTATCTTGATAACCTTGATCCTCTTCATAAAGTAACCATAATTCCTCATGGCCGGGCATTGGGTTTGACGATATCATTACCAGAGAAAGATACTTACACCAAAAACAAGAGTTCATTAACCGATTGGATTAAAGTAACAATGGGTGGATATATTGCAGAGGAGCTGTTTTATGGCGAAACAACAACAGGAACATCAAATGATATTAAGCAGGCAACTAATTTAGCCAGAAGAATGGTTACAGAGTGGGGGATGAGCAGTCTGGGATTTGTTGCTTATGGACAAGAAGAAGAACCAATCTTTATTGGAAAGGAAATTGCTCAACATAAGGATTATTCTGAAAACACTGCAAAGCGTATTGATGCAGAGGTAAATAATATCCTTAATACAGCTTTAGATGAGACGAGAACTCTTCTAACTGAACATAAAGATGAACTCGAAATACTTACCACAGCTTTGGTTGAAAAAGAAACCCTGGATGATAATGAAATTCGAGACATTTTAGGTTTTGAAGAGAGAGACTCTGTAACGAGCCTGAAAAAATAAACTATTTGGACCAAAAAAACATGGGCATATCTCAAAAACGCGTTAGAAATTTTTGTATAATAGCACACATTGATCATGGGAAATCTACCCTTGCCGATCGATTTATTGAACGGGCGAACCTTGTTGCAGATCGTAATATTACTGAACAGATGCTTGATTCAATGGATATTGAGCGGGAACGGGGTATTACTATAAAATCTCAGGCAGTAACAATTCCCTATATTTCAACAGAAGGTGTTGAGTATGAACTTAATCTGGTTGATACTCCCGGGCATGTGGATTTTTCATATGAGGTATCCCGTGCTATTTCTTCTTGTGAGGGGGCATTATTGTTGATAGATGCCTCACAGGGAGTAGAGGCACAAACTCTTGCCAATATGTACATGGCAATGGAGTATGATCTTGAAATTATACCTGTCATAAATAAAATTGATTTGCCAAGTGCTAATATTCCCTGGGTTAAGGAGCAGATTGATCACGATCTTGGTCTTGATCAGGACATTGCTGCTCTTGTTTCAGCAAAGACAGGACAGGGTGTAGATGAATTACTGGAGATGATTGTAGAGTATATTCCTCCACCTTTAGGGGAATCTGATGCTCCCCCTAAAGCACTGATATTTGATTCACATTATGATTCTTATCGTGGAGTAATTGTTCATATTCGTATGTTTGAAGGAACTTTATCTATTAATGATGAAATTGAGTTCTGGTTTAACAAATCAAAATATAAAATAGAAGAACTCGGAAAATTCCAGATGGGATTAATAAAGCATCAAAAACTTACGGCAGGTGATGTTGGTTATATTATTGCAGGTATAAAAGTAATTTCTGATATTCGCATTGGAGATACTATAACTGCAGCAAAGAATCCCTGTTCAGAACCGCTGGATGGCTTCAAAGAAGTTAAGCCTGTTGTTTTTTCTTCAATTTACCCCGTTGATTCCAATGATTATGAAGAACTGCACAGTGCAATTGACAAATTGCGGCTTAACGATGCTTCTCTCATTTATGAAAAGGACTCTTCTGCAGCACTTGGATTTGGTTTTAGATGTGGTTTTCTTGGACTTCTGCATTTGGAAGTTGTGCAGGAAAGAATAGAACGAGAGTTCGATTTATCAATAGTATTCACATCTCCTTCCGTAAGGTACATTGTACATCTAAAAGACGAGACAACTAAGATTATTGATAATCCACTTGATTATCCCGACCCACTTTTCGTTCTCAGTTGTGAAGAACCTTATATAAGGTCTAATATAATTACTCCAAGTGATTATGTGGGGAATTTGATTACTTTATGTATGGAAAAACGAGGAACTCAAATTGCAATGAACTTTCTGGATGAAAAACGAGTTGAACTTATTTATGAAATGCCTTTAGCTGAAGTTCTTTTTGATTTTTATGATAGAATGAAATCTGTAAGCCGTGGTTATGCCTCGTTTGACTATGAAATTATTGGATATAAATTTACAGATCTTGTGAGATTGGATATTTTAGTAAATGCCTCAATCGTAGATGCTTTGTCCCAACTTGTTTTCAGGGGGAATTCTGTTGCACGTGCGAGAAGCGTCTGTAGAAAGCTTAAAAATGAAATACCTAAACAACAATTCAAGATAGCTATTCAAGGTACTATAGGCAGCAATGTGATTGCCAGAGAGACAATTACAGCATATCGCAAGGATGTAACAGCAAAATGTTATGGCGGTGATATTTCCAGAAAGAGAAAGCTTCTGGAGAAGCAAAAAGAGGGAAAGAAACGAATGAAAATGGTTGGGAATGTTGAGGTTCCGCAGAAAGCATTCTTATCAGTATTAAAAAGTGATGATAATGATTAAAAAAAGCTGTCAGTTTAAACTGACAGCTTTTTTATGTAAAGAATTATATGTCGTTTTTATGTAGTTGCAAGTATTTCTGAAAAGAATACTTGCAAAAAGTTATCTTCAAAGTTTTCAGAGGTAAATATACTATTAGTAAAATCTGATTGCTGAACTTGTGGAGCAACATATGGATAAATCATAGAGAGAGTCTCCAAATTTCCTTCATTAGCCAGATCAGTTTTACAGAAGGCCATCAGAATGCCTGCATTAATTATAATTGGTTCTGAAAAACTTCCTTCTTCAGTGTTGTAAAGTTTAGTAAGAGCTGACTCGTTATTCTCCAAATTAGCTAAATACTGTTCTGTATCACTGTAAACAAATGAGCCAAGAAACAGTGAACTTCCGAAATTGATTGGAGTAGCCGTAGTTGAGAAAATATCCAATCCAGCTTCTGAAGCAGCCGCAGATATATCATTCTGATAAGATGTAATAAGTTTAGTTGCTTCGGTAGTAATGTAATCTTCTACTATTCCACGTTCTCTTGCAATTAAATAATCTTTAACAACTGATAGAGTCTCTTCGTTTGAAAAATCCGGTAATTCCGGTGTTTTATTTACCTGGTAAATATTATACCCGTAAGGGGTTTCCAATAAGGAGCTGATTTCTCCTGCTTTTAAAGAGAATACTGCATTCAAATCCTCTTCGTTATTAAAGTTTTCACGCATAGCAAAGAAATAATTTGTACCTACTTCTCCACCATTTTCTGCATAAGTATCAAGTGAATAGGTTCTGGCAGCATCCTCAAATAATATTTCATTGTTAGCTATTCGATTATATATACTCTCTGCTTCCTGCTGATTCTCACCCGACAAAGTTATAATACTCATTTCTAGTGTGGTGAACTCTATAGCATTTGATTCTCCATAAGTTCTGGTTTTTGCCGCTGGGTACTGAGTTAAAGGAAAAACTAAATAATCGAATTCTTTCTCATTCCTGCCCATCGAATCAATAAATTCAAGTTCGGCCGGTGAAATATAAGAACCAAAGAGGTCATCTAATAATGTCTGAGTTAGTATGGATTCTTTTATTTCATCCCGAATGTTCTTTTTAGTTACATCTGAAACTGAATTATAAAGTTGTGGGTCAAATTCACCTTCACTATTAATATATGGGCCATTCTCTAATAAATATCTATCAATAGCGCTTTCAGTTATAATGAGTCCACTTTTATCAGCTTCCTGCATCAGAGCTGTATGCATTACCGTATTATCATATGCCTGTTTCCATATTTGATAAACCTGATACTCATAATTTGCATCGTCAGCCTGGCCATCCCAGTTTTGAGCTATCGATTCTCTCTGATTGTAAAAGTAGTTATTGTATGCATATGATATTGGTTCCTCATTATAGTAACCAAAAATCAAGTTAGAACTGGAACCTCCAAAGGCTCCTGCAATAGGACTTAACCCAAAAGCGATTACTACAAAAAATAACATAATTATACTAAGAACTACTGAAAGTTTGACTTTACTTTTTTTGGGAGGCTTAATCTCTTTTGCTTTTGCGATTTCATTAATGTTGCTGATTTTTTTCGGGGGCATTATTGATATCCTTATCATTCAAGTTAAATATTATTAATTTCTGTAAAAAAATATCATGTAGTAAATAAAGAGTCAATAAAGATACCGGTTGACATTCAAATCATCTATGTTTTATATTTGTCTTTCATGGGGGGGCGTGGCGAAGCTGGTTATCGCGCCGGCCTGTCAAGCCGGAGATCGCGGGTTCAATCCCCGTCGCTCCCGTCTCTATAATCGGGCTGTAGCGCAGGGGTAGCGCACTTGGTTCGGGATCAAGATGTCGGCAGTTCAAATCTGCCCAGCCCGATACAAAAAAAAGAAACAGATTCCTACTGTTTCTTTTTTTTGTTTTGCAATGGTCTGTTTGGATTTGTAACCGGCTGAGCTGCAGTATCGTTAAAGATTGATTGTTGAAGCCTTCTACATTTTATTTGAATGAAATGCTATTTTGTTATAGTATTAATTAACTTTTCATTTGAGCCGTTGAAAGTCTTTGAGCAGAGATACACAGTAGATAACATTTTGGTAAATACGAGAGGAATATATGGGAAAACAGGTAAAGATTATTGGCATCACTGGTGGTTCTGGATCTGGTAAATCAACCATAGCCAGAAAAATAGCAGAAATAATTCCCGATTTTGTTTTTATTCCCCAGGATAATTATTATCGTTCCGCTGAATATATAAACAATGAGAGAATAACTGCCTATAACTTCGATCATCCGGATGCATTTGACAATAAGTTATTATATGAACATTTGCATACGCTTAAAAGTTTTCAACCGATTGATATGCCGCAATACGATTTTGTACACCATAAACGAAAAGAGAACTATATCACAGTTGAACCACGATCATTGGTTATTATTGAAGGCTTAATGATTCTGACTGATCCGGTTATCAGGAATTTAATTGATTTGAAACTGTACGTAGATACACCTGATGATATACGTTTCATTCGAAGGCTGCAGAGAGATGTAAAAGAGCGGGGAAGGACAGTTGAATCTGTCATTAACCAATATTTAGAAGTTGTTCGGCCGGGACATTATTCATTTATTGAATCCACAAAGATGTATGCTGATTTAATTATTCCTGAGGGTGGATATAACGAAAGTGCTTTAGAAGCATTACTACCTTTTATCCGACAAATAGCCGAAAGTTAAGATTTATTTTTTTTATGCAAATGAAACTTCTTATAATTCCCTAAAATATCTTTCCATATAAATTCATCTGGTATCGGATCCTCACCACCAATAAAAAAAGTTCCATGACATCTTCCGATTCTTGTTAATCCCAGAATTCCTCCCTTAATAATACCATGCCCATGTACTGCGTCTATCATATATTTAGAGCAGGTAGGAGTATATATGCATGCAGAGCGAGTCCAGGGAGATATTATTAATCTATAAAAATATATGGGAAATAAGAATATATTTTTAAACAAACTTATGACTTTTTTGATAAACATAACATAATTGTAATAAATTCAATTGATTAAGGCAATTCTTTCGTGAATCATTCGATATCTATTTGACCAAAAATCAAAGATTGTATATATTGTTCCTGCATTAAGAAATAACGGAGGTGTATTCATATGGCAGGTCCTGTATCCAAAAACGCCCGGCGTGAAGGTGCTCTCCAGCTTGTAAGCCGCTGGGGTGGTAGTATTAAGATGAAATCTGTTTTTGAAAATGGTAAATTACGTCATGTTGCCGTTTGTGAAAAAACTGGCAAAACTGCGCGAAAAGCTAAGGATTTAATGTAAAATTTTAATTACAAGGTTTTTTATTAAAATCTTGATAACTTTTTAAAATTTATATGTTTTATTCATTGGAAACTGTCTCAAATGAGGCAGTTTTTTGTTTGCTCCTTACAAAAAAAGGCCGACTGCAGTACCTTGATGTACCATAGCCGACCGTAAATTACTTGTCAGGCAAAAAATTGCCTAGTCTTCCAGCAGGAAGTTCTCCACAAGATAATATCCGAAGATTTCTGCCATCAATCCATACTCTTCCAGTAATGGT
>Ga0075115_10000293_pt1 | contig 24679 bp, 20 predicted proteins | sample AntAceMetag02UKH_FD_69785 | JGI IMG/M metagenome (GOLD analysis project Ga0075115, IMG submission 69785) | Saline lake microbial communities from Ace Lake, Antarctica - Antarctic Ace Lake Metagenome 02UKH | ecosystem: Environmental > Aquatic > Non-marine Saline and Alkaline > Saline | place... | reverse complement strand
CTTATATAAACCGGCATAAATAAAACAAGTAAATTTAATTATTATTATCCAAGGCAATGATATTGATATCAAATACAAATTTGCCTCGGTGATTATTCCGTCGAAGCGTAATAAGTAAGCCGAATAATATGCAATACAAATCAATAAAAAATCTACTATCACCTCGATAATTCGCCTTTTATGCATCAATAGAGTATTAATAACTGTTTTCCCCTGAGCAAACCTTTTTTGCCTTTCATTATCAATTTCATTTTCATTATAACTTTTTTGTTCAGCTAAGAATATTCCAAAAAACAATAATACAATTATAGACAACAAAACAAAAACAGACACAATTATCATATCAAATTTAGCATATGAAATCGCTACCAACCCAAAAATTATACTTAATAAGTATAGTAGGATAACTGTTTTCTTTTCGGAGAAACCTAAAGTTACCAACCTATGAGAAGTATGGTCTATCCCGCCACTAAAAACCTTAAAACCTCTAAATTTTCTCACTAAAGTGACAAAAATAGTATCAAAAATAGGCACACCCAAGATTAGAATCGGAGCAACCATCGTTGTCAATAAATTAGATACGTGCTTATGTGTCCCCATTATACTCAAAACACCTAGGCTAAAACCTAAAAACATACTTCCCGAATCCCCCATAAAGATCTTTGCAGGATTAAAATTAAAATATAAAAAGCCAAAACATGCTCCGCTTATTATCAAGAAAATAAGCGCAAGACTGCTTATGTAATTATCATTGAAATATGAAGACAAAAAAAGCATCAATGAAGATATACCTGCAATCCCACAAGATAACCCATCAATATTATCAAGCAGATTAAAAGCATTGGTAATTCCGACAATCCAAAGTATAGATAATGGTATGCTAAAATAAAGCAATCCCTCAAATTTAAAATAAACACCGGAAAAAACAACTAAACTGCTTAATAATATCTGGATAATCAGCTTTGAATAAGGGCTAATTTTTTTAATATCGTCATAAATACCGACAAAAAATATTATTGTTGCTGCCAATAACCAAGAATAAAATGAGAGATTTTTTATAATCAATAACGAGGTCACGACAACAGCCAGATAAATGGAAACTCCCCCCATTAAAGGCACGGGATTTTTATGCCACCTATCTTTTTTTGGCATAGAAACAAAACCAAACCTGTTAGCTAAAAGCTTAACAACAGGGGTTAACCCTAAAGATATTAAAAATGAAATCAAGAAAAATATAACGGCTTGCATTTGAATTATTTACTTTGGTAAGCTATTACTTCTTTAATAATGTGGCCTAGATTGAATCTAGGTTCAAATCCCACTAAAGAGTTTATCTTGGAAACATCAGGAACCCTTCTTTGCATATCTTCAAAACCTTCTTCATATGCTTCATTATAGGGAATTAAATCTATCTTTGAACTACTTTCTGCCATTTTAACAACTCTTTCTGCCAAGGCCTTGATAGAAATCTCCTCTTGGCTGCCAATATTAAAAACCTCACCAATTGATTTTGGGTTCTTTGAAAGTTTTACTAACGCTTCAACGGCATCCTGTACATGAAGAAAACACCTTGTTTGATTTCCTGTTCCATAAACAGTGATGTTATCATTTTTTAATGCCTGTTTGACAAACCTTGGAATAACCATACCATAACTTGCAGATTGACGCGGTCCAACCGTATTAAACAGCCGCACGATTATTGAAGGAACATTTTTTTCCTTAAAATAAAGATAGGCAAGTATCTCATCTACAGCTTTGGCTGTTGAATAGCTCCATCTGCTTTTTAAAGGAGATCCTAAAATTCTATCATCTTCCTCCTTTAAAGGACCATTGGTATTTTTACCATAAATCTCTGACGTTGAAGTAATCAGAATCTTTTTTCTATACCGATTGGCCATATCAAGAACGATTTCACTTCCTTTTATATTAGTTACCAAAGATTCCAAAGGATGCTTTACAATAAGCTGCACTCCCACAGCTGCAGCAAGATGAAAAATCATATCGCAGCGCTCTACCAACTTATCAACTAAAACTTCATTTAAAATAGAACCTTCAACAAACTCGAACTTCTTATTGTCTTTTAAATGTAATATATTAAACAAACTACCGGTAGAAAGATTATCTAGAGCAATTACTTTATTGTTTTCTTTTAATAGTCTTTCCCCTAAATGAGAACCTATAAAACCAGCTCCTCCTGTAATCAATACCTTCAATTTTCTCTCCTTTGTTTGAAAATACTATTATATAATACTTCCAAATCTTTTACCAATCTTTCTTTAGTAAACATTTCTCTCACAAATTTTCTACCAGCCTCACCAATCTTTCTTGAGAGTAGTTCATCATCAAGTAAGGATATTAAATTTTTTACAAAAACTTCCCTATTATTAGAACCACTTAAAATGATAGATACTGGCAACCCCATTGTTTTACAAACCGGACCAACCAAATCTCTAATTCCACCTACATCCGTAGCAACAATAGGCTTAGCTGCTGCCATTGCCTCTATTAATGAAAGTGGAGTCCCTTCATTAATAGACGTAAGACAAACTATATCTAACTGTTGATATATTTTACTTAAATCCTTCTGCCAATCAACAAACTCAACAAAATTATCCAACTCTTGGCTATGTACATATTTAATTAAATCACTTTTTAACTCACCCCCTCCAACAATTAAGAATCTCATACTATATTTAGTAAATTTTTTAATTACTGCTTTAGCGATATCAAGAAACATCCTATGATTCTTTATAGGAACTAATCTACCTATTATTCCAATCAATTTATATGTTCTTTTAGAATCTTTTAACTCGTTTATGTTAAGATATTTATCCAATTCCAATCCAAGATAAATAGTAATAATTTTATCTTCAGATCCAATCCCAAATTGAATTAATTCTCTTCTTAAATTTTCACTTACAGTAATAATCTTATCAGTAAATCTTGCTAGAAATTTCTCTATTTGAATATACAATCCACTCTTAAACTTTGAAAAATAACCATAGAATACATGCCCATGAAAAGTATGCACTAGCCTGCATTTATTGTTTGTGGTCAAATTATAAAAAATCCCAGCAACTCTTCCCAATATCCCGGCTTTTGCTGTATGGGTATGTACTATATCGGGATTCTCTTTCCTTATAAGATTAAAGATTTTAAAAAATGCTATTAAATCGTTAAAGAAATTTATGTTGCGACATAATTCCGGTATTACAAAAACATCAATATTTCTTTCCCTTGCGAAATAATTCATATCTCCTTCATTTTTATGAGGTATTCCTGCAACTAAAATTGTATCAAATCTGTTCTTATTTAATCCTTCAGTTAATAACACCGTATGGATTGCTGGTCCGCCTATATTAAGACGAGCTATTATCCTGATTATTTTTATTTTTCTCATTTTGTCTTTTGTAATACTAACAAAGTTATTATATAGTGTACCAAGATTAATAATTGGATTAAAAGCTATTGTTGGGTAAAATTTTTAAAAAACAAAAATTATCAAAAAGAAAATCAGCGACAACTTTATGACCCCTTGGATTAAAATGACCATCTCTTATATAGTAGATATCTTTTGAACCTATATTTTTAAAATGCGCGAGAAGATCTCCAAAATTGATATCTTCGCTCATAAAAAAATCTCTTAAGATTTTCTGTGGCCTATCTACCATTATACATTCATTATATTTAATGTCTCTCAATTGTTCTTGAAAAGGAATGATCAATATAAAAAGCTTAAAATCGTGCATATCGCAGAAGTCTTTAATCTCCTTTAAATATTTCAGAGCCTTATTCCAACCATCTTCTATTTGCTGCGGATAATCCTTTTGCATTATGTAGTCAAACATATGCCTGCGCCCTCCTGTCTTATTTATAATCTTGATTAATTTTAGGGCTGCAAAATCGTATAGATTAGGAAAGGCTTTTTCAAAAATTTCTCTAATAAATCCTATAGCTCCCTTTCGAATCTTAAGTGCTGTTAAGAAATTTGAAGTAAATTCTATGCTCTCTATTTTGTCCATTGAATTAGTTAAAATTTCCAAAACATCATTACCTGTAAAAAAACCAACTACTACACAATCAGGATCAAACTTATATCCAAAGGATTTCAGGAAAAATAATTGTTGTTTAGGATCGCTTGCTACCCAGCCTGCATTTACAACTTCATAATCTAACCTATCGTGTGTTTTAGTATTGTTGAGTTTCTGCTCAAATATTTTAGAAAATGTCGAATTGCCATTAACTCCTAATCCAAAAGTAAAAGAGTCCCCCAAACAAAGAATTCTAAAAGTATTATCTGGTTTCTTAACCACTATTTCATCATCCCTAAATCCCAGAGAGTTCGTTTTGATTGTAATATTGTATTCGGAAGTAGCGAAAGACCCAGTATAATTAGCCCTTAATCCAGTTCGCCCAGATAAATATTCTTTATCTTCTGAAAAATCAAAATTTTTTATTACTGGATGGTGAATAAAAAAATAAAGGATCGCCTTATCAAGAATAAAACAAGACACAACAAAAACCATGATGCTAAACGAAATACATATCCCGATTTTACTAAAAGGATTATTCATGACAACATTCAATCTAAACTATTATTTTTCTTGAAAACTCCAAAAAATTGTAACTAAATATAATTTTTAATTAAATAAAATAAAATAGCCAAATATTCATGCAATATTCCCTTGATCTGATGAGGCTGGATTTTTTTAAGACTTTTTATTATTTGCGAATCAATGTTTCTTTCGTAAAACTTACTTTTTGGTAAAGGTGTATATATAACTTCAATATTTTTAGACACTTTTTTAAAAACTAAAGAAGAGCGAAGGGTATGAAATGGTGATGTCACAAGCATAATTTTATTTAAATTTAAATCATCTAAAATTTTACTCGTAAAAATAACATTTTCAAATGTATTTTTTGCTTTGTCTTCAATTACTATAGCGTGCCTTGGCACGCCAAGCTCCATTGCTAATATTTTCATCATTAAGGGTTCTTTAAAAAGATACATATAGCCGGAAGAGAAAATGATTTTTTTAGCTAGTCCTTTTTTATACAACTGAACAGCATGGTAAACTCTCTCTTCATATCCTTGCCCAGGCTGACCAGATTCTCCTACACCACCAGCAAAAACTACTATCGCATCAGAAGCTTGTGGAAAGTCCACAATCTTTAAAGGATTTGCCAGAAACCATATTAATGGAGTATAAAAGATAATAAAGTAAAAACTTACTACTATAAATAAAATCCTTACAAAATTTCTTTTAGTAGTCTTATATAAACTTAAAAAATTATCCTTCCACCCGTTTGAAGATAGCGTTTTTTCATCGATGCTCTTTTCGATAAGACTGCTCATAGCCTCAATCCGATTATCCCAATTGTTCTTTTTAGCTGAAGATATCCTTTTTTTAATAAATAAACTGTCTTCTTTGTTTAAAATCATAAAACGTAGTTTTTTAACAAAATCACTATAATTTTCTCCAACTGCAATAATATTATCATTATCTTTGTTGTAATTAAGCATCTCTGGTAACGCAGTAGATACAACAGGTTTTCCAAGTGCATGGTATTCATTTAATTTAGTAGGATAAACTGTTTTGGTAAAGTCATTCAATAGATAAGGAACAATACAAACATCAAAAGAATTGATATATTTAGGCAAATCTTGAAATTCCTTTTTTCCTAAAAAATAAATATTCTCATTTTTCTCAAGCATACATGTATTTATTTGCTTTGGCCCTACTAAAACAATGGAAGATTCCGGCATCTGGTGACTAATAAACTTTACTAATTCTACATCTATGTGTTTGTGTATCCCCCCCACATATCCGATTATAGGCCTTTTTATACCTACTAGATCATTTACGTTATCGTTTTCATTGTGATTGCTGAATTCTTTAAAAACATCGAATTTTACACCAAATGGGAATATGAATACATTATTATTAAGTACTTTGCATTTATTATAAAAATCTCTCCCTTGAGCGAAAATTAAATCAGATTGCTCAATGAGTTTATTCTCAGTTTTTTTTACTTTTTTTTCACTGTCAGCCAACTTATAAAAATCCGCAATACAATAGTATACTAAAAACTTACTATCAATATTTGAAATTACATCTAAGGCAGTACCAGTCGGTAAGAAAGTCCATATTATCGGATCGAAAAATTTTGTAATTTTTATCCATCTTTTTAAGGTATTAATAAATAGATATTTGTTTATAAAACTTGCCAATCTAGAGTAAGGAAATGGCAGGATCAATGGAGAATAAATGTAAAGATTCTTCTCCTCTTCCCTAAATCCCTTAGCACTTTTAATCCAGTTAATAAATCTTTTCTTAAGCCTCGATGCATCTTTAAAAGTAGGTGTTCTTATCCCGGTATTCTCGATAAATAAAACCCTGTTTCCATTCTTAACAAAGGTAGACATTATCTCTTGGTGACCCTGCCAAACAAAATCCCAGTCGATACTGGAAATACATATTATATTTTTATTTTTTATCATTATCCTTAAAACCCCATACTATCAGGCCTGATTTTGTTTTCAACTTATCAACTGATATATTTTTAAAGCCATTTTTAGACAATAAATCATAGGCCTCTTTTTTGCTAAATCTTCTTTCGATTGGCGCTCCAAATCTATCAAATAGATCTCCAGTAAGCGAAAAAGGATGTGAACAATAATTGAAAGGGATCTTCTCGTGTGCTCTTTTTGAAATACTTTTTAAGAACAAAACTGAAATAAAATAAACAAACACAACTACTGGCGAAGATATAAAACACAAAATATAGAGAATTCTAGGATGTATTCTTGTTGTGATTTTTCTTAAAATACTAACAATACGAAGCGAATTCTTTTTAAAATGATCGTCATGATGATCTTCGTATAAATATAAAAAAATAGGAGCATTACTCTTTAAAACTCGAGCGATCTCCTTGATTCCCCTTTCAGGATTAGGCACATGATGTATCACTCCATAAGAGTAGGCAAAATCAAAAATGTCGTTTTTAAAGGGAAGTTGTAAAGTCGAACCTTTGACAATGCTGACATTTTTTAGTGAGCTTGTCCGCTTTTTTGTTTTAAAAACCCCCTCACTTATATCAAGACTTGTAAGTTTTACAAGAGGATTATTCATAGCCATAATATATGTATCATTACCAGATCCTGAACCGATATCAATTCCGATTGTTCCTCTAACAATATTCTGATTAATTGTTTCTTGTAGATCATTATAGTGCCAACGCACCTTATTCTTTATTTATTTATCTCTTTTCCATAGGAAACTATAGAGAGATCCTGTTTTCTTAATTTTTTGTTTATGCATAATTATCTATTTGTTGAAAAATGAAAATTTAAGAACTTTAGTTCCTGATCTACACAGCCTGAAAACCTCGCTCAATGAACGTTGTTTAAACAACATGGTTAATACGTAAGGGACTCTAAAATAAAATTCACGATATGCGCGATTGATGCTCTCTTCTATTTCTTTCGAACTGAGCTTAGTATATAATTGGTTGTATTTTGCTTCAGTATGTAGATTGCTAAGATCAATAAAATTTTCATCTCTAATCTTTGCATAATCTTTTGAAACCATATCAAAAAGCTCTGAACCTGGATAAGGAGTACATATCCCTATATCAATAGTAGTAGGTTTAATCTTCTTTATAAATGTAATTGTTTGTCGAATTGTTTCTCTTGTTTCGCCAGGCATACCAAACATCAAATGCGCATGAGTATCAATACCAATTTGTTTACACCATTTAAACAATCTTTCTGTATCGGCAAGTTGGATATTCTTTTTACTCTTATCTAGTATTTCTTGTGAACCGCTCTCAACTCCAACTTTTATTACTCTACAGCCTGCTTTTTTCATAAAAAACAAGTCTTCTCTATCAACAGTATTGACTCTTACATTACACAACCAAGAAAAACTTAAACTTTTTTTTATTATACGTTGGTAAACTTCTGCATTCCTCTTTTTGCTAATTGTGAAGGTTTCATCACGATAATAAATCTCTTTATAACCCATAGATAAAAGATATTCAATTTCTTCTATTACTTTATCTACCGACCAAAATCGTACTTTGTTCCCCATCATTGAAGGAACTGTACAAAAACTACAATGACCAACACAGCCACGAGAAGTAATTGACGTAGTGTATGGATAGTATTTAACAATCGGATTAACATATTTGCAATCTTTCGAGTAAATAGACCTATCAGGAATAGGAAGTGTATTAAAATTATCAATACGGACCTGATCATTATTGATCCTTAAGCAACCATTCTCTTTAAAACCAAGTCCCTTAATTTTAGCTAAATTATGACCCCTATCTGAAGAAAGAGTTTTAACTAATTCTAAACAAGTAAACTCTGGTTCCCATCTAATAATAAAATCTACCCCTTCATGAGACAAAGATTCATTTGGCATAAAAGTTGGATGAGACCCAAATATAACAGTTTTTAATCGATTATTAATCTGCTTTAATTCAAAAAGGAAATCAGAATCTTCGTTGAACGTAATTGATGAAGTCAATAAGAAAACTATGTCGTATTCTAAAATATTTTTTTTAATTTCTTTTAAGGAAACATTTTCCTCTACCATATCCAATAAATCAACAGCATAACTCTCGTGTTTAAATAGCGTTACAATAAAAAGCAAACTTAAAGGCGGTAGGCTTCCTCCTCCTATACGTGAACCTTTACACCAACACCCATATAAAACATCTCTATGAGTATTTTTAGTAAAGCTGCTTCTTGGAACAATAAAAAGACTTTTCATTACTTTGAAAACTTAAATTTAATTAATGAAAAAAATATTTTAACTGCATCTTTCCACACAATCTTCTTTCCTTCTTTATATAGCCTTGGATAATAATTTATATTGATTTCAAAAGGTTTCATTTTTCTCATTAATAGCTGTGATGTGATCTCGGCTTCAATCTCAAAACCATCAGAATGCAAATCTAACGATTTAAACAACTCTGTTGAAAGAACTTTATAACACGACATCATATCTTTTATAACAAAACCATAAAAAATAAAAAGTTCAATCTGAAACATTATTAAAGCAAAATCTATTAATAAGGAGAGAAAAAAATGTTTAAATGAAATTTTCTTATAATTATTCCTTACGCCAAAAACAACCTGCGTATCATTATTAACAATAGGCTCTATTAGTTTTAAGATATCTAACGGATCAAGCTCTAAATCAGCATCCTGAATTACACAAATTTCTCCTTTTACATATTGTAAAGCGGTTCTTATCGCCGCTCCCTTACCTCTATTTGACAAATGATTAACAATAGTCACATTATGCAAATGTAGCTCACCAAGTATTCTTGGGGTATTATCAGTTGAACAATCATTAACAATTATTATTTCCTTTTCTAAAGGCAAATCATAAACTTGCTTAATGATTTCCTTCACGGTATTCTCTTCGTTATATACAGGTAAAATTACACTAATCATTTTATAAATTTAAATCCAATGTTATACAGATTCCTTTTTTATTATTTAAATAATCTGAAAGAGTCACGCTTTTAATATCTACACTAGACAGGGTTTTAAATAAATATTCCCGATACCTTTCAGAAAACAACCAATAAGGGTGATATAGTTGAACAGATGAATTTTTTATTCTTTCCTTTAATGAAATATCATTCATTTTTCCTTTAAAATCAAATATGTCAAAAAAGTTTACAGGAATTTCATAAAAATCATCAAAAGGTTGATAAATCCTCGCGTCAGTATATTTTGAAGATGAATATTTAAAACCGTTATCTTTAAGTATAGAATAATGAGAATCGTCAAATAATAAGTGTGGTGAACGATACCCGTTACATGTAATGTCCATTTTATTAAAAAGCTCTTTTCCTTTAACCAAATCATCATTAAAATCAATTTTATTTCTACTTAAAGATGATACGTGACTATAAGAATGGTAACCAATCTCGTGTCCTAAAGCATAAAGATCTTTAACAAATGAACTATTTTCTTTGATAAAAGTACCTGTAGTAAAAATTGTAATTTTATACTGTAACTCTAAAGTGAGTCTTTCAATCTGTTTAAATAAATTCTTTTTATTTGTAGTCCTTAGATTCTTCAAATAAAAAATAAAATATTTTCTAAAACCAAAAAACTTTTTATATACATAAAAACTCAATATTGCATCCAAAAATTCATTTATATTCATTATTTTTTTTCAAATACAGCTGTCATTAATAAAGCTAGGTTTCTACTGCCTTCAACAAAAACCTTATCAAATCTATGAACGAAATTAATTAAGAAATCAGGCAACAAATTGAATTTATAAAATCCGCCAGTAAGAAGATATGAAAAAAGAGTATGAAACTTTACATCTTTAAGAAATAACTTATTTTGATTCCATATTGATCTATCCTTAACTATTATCTCATTAGCCAATGCGGTATTATTAGCAAAATATATATTCTCATTATCTTTCAATACTTGATTTAAATTAAAATTCTCGTGATGAAAAACCTTCAAAAATAAAGATGATAATAACCCAACCTGGTGGTCAATAACTATTACACGTCCCCCCTTTTTTAAAACTCTAGAAACCTCTTTTATGCATTGAGATACATTACCTAAATGATGAAGAACTTGAATTAATATTATATTATCAAACGTATCATTTTTAAAGGGAATTTTATCTGCCCTTAAACGAATATTAATCCATGGTAACTTTAGAATGTCTGACGTTACTAAATTATCGATATGTTGGTTTAAAAAACCAGAACCGCTGCCAATTTCAAGAGACTTGCCATGTTGCAAAAGCATAGAAAAAACCATTTTATAAAAATAAGTGTATAGACTTTTTAAGCTTTTTTTCTTATTTAAAATATCTCGATAATACCTATCACAACTAATTTGGGTTTTCATTCTATATTGATAATTAAGCTATAAGTTCAATAAAAATCATTAGATCCAAACTATTTTTTGTACGCATCACAATAATTTTTTACTTCTAAAACAGCTAAAATCTATTTGTTTTTTTTGTAAATAACAATTTCATTTGTCCACCAGGATGCTAAATTATTGCTAAAAACCAAATCTAATTTCCCCACCTTACTATCAAATCTGGCAATCTCTTGGTAATCTAAAGGTAGATTTTTTTCTTCATCAATATTTATTTTCCATCTAAATCTTGTACCTTTTGTATTTAAATCTATGTGTTTATTAAGCTGTGAGGCTATTTCTTCCTCAGGATAAGTAAAAACCTTAGGATGATATGTCTCTGCTCTAATTATATAATCAGGCTTTGCTTTTTTGATATTCCTTAAATTAAAACTGTCATCGTTTACAAATTTATAAAGAAAAAAATTATAGTAAGGATATGCGTAAGATAATCCGCTGTTATCTATATAAGTCCCTACTGAAGAACCCTTAGGAATATTCTTATTAATCCACTCCCCAGATAAAATTCTAGGTTTGTTTTGAAAAAGCTTGTAATAAAAAAATGAATTAATAAAACTACCTAGAAAAATTACAATCACAAAAAGGTAAATTAAGATTTTATGCTTATACCTATGAATAAATTTATCAAAAGCAAAACCCGGAATTATTGCCATTAGAGGCACTATTGGAACTAATCCATGAATAGTATCTTCTGCAAAACAAACATTGAAAGTAAAGAAATAATAAGAAAAAATTGCAGCTAATACCAATTGAATTCTCCTGTCTAAATGTTTTAAAATAACCCAACTTGTTGCAAGTAAACAAGTAATCCCCAAAGAATATCCAAGACCTTCCAGCAAGCTTTTAACATTTCTTAAATGGGCAGACAAATCAAAAAAAGAATATGTTGATAGCTTATTTAAATTAAAACTAATTTCTTTAGTAAATTGATCAAAAGAAATAATACTGTAAGGATTTGAAACGAAAAATATAACTAATGAGATAACAAAAGAGATAGCAAAATATCTGAAAATTATTCCTAAACAATAATTTCTTTTATTATTTTCATTTTTAGATCCATTATTTTTTAAAATAATTGCAAAAAACAGAACAAAAATAATTGACCCTGAAGAAATAACGCTTCCAGCAGCTAATCCTACGAATACTGATGCAAGAATTAGATTGAATATTGAGCGCGTATAATCAAACACAAACTTATAAATAAAATAAAAAGCAATCGAATACCACATAAAACTTGTCAATAGTGGTTTTAAATAAATAGTTTCAACGATTAATATTGGACAAAAAATAGTCAACATAAATGAAATAACTGCGGTTTGTAGGTTGAAAAATCTTCTAACAAGAAAGAAAATTACCAATATGCCAAATATACAACTGATAATACCAAACGTTTTCGATATAATGCTGATTTTCTGTATATCTTGAGGATTATTTAGATAATTAGAGATATCTTTATTCAGCTGAAAAGCTTTACATTCTGAGGATAAATAAAGTGTCAGGGCTACTGGATATAACCATGCACCTCCATATCTAAAATATTTTGGATTAAATTCACCTTTTTCAGGCCTAAAATTATAAAAAGCCCTAAAAACATTCTGTTCATCCCAAACAGAAGGAGAAACTAAATTATTGCTAAGCCAACGCATTTTATTTTTTGATACATACATTTTTCTTTTGTTTAAAAATAACTCATTTTCAGCCTCCATATTTTTAATATATCCTTCTGGAGGTAAAAATTGCCAAGGCATATCTTGATAGAGATTGCTTGAAACTAATTTTCTATGAAAATTTTTAAAATTAACCATCTTACTGATTAATTTATCTTTATCATCTTTGGATAAAGAATAAAAAGATAAATCATGGATTTTGATATTTGGCACATTCTCATTAGTTAAACCTGAAAATGACATCATAAAAAAACAGGAAAATAAAAATAAAATAAAAAACGAAATTAAATAGTTTTTAATATTCACGTCATTCCTCATATCTTTTTAATTATTTTAGCTGGATTTCCACCAACCAAAACTGATTCTATTACATTTTCTACCACAACACTACCAGCAGCAACAATACTATTATCACCAATAGCAACACCTGGACAAACAACAACGTTTGCGCCAATCCAAACATTAGCGCCGATTCTTGTCTCATTTTTATTATGGCCCAAAAAAAGTCTAGGGTTATTTAAACTACTTTTTATAAAATGGTTTGAAGATCCAACAAAACTATTTGGTCCGATCATGCAATAATCACCAATTTCAATAAAACCGTGACCATCGATATATGACCCAGCATTAAATGAACAAAAATCTCCAATAGAAATATTAAATGCATGTGTAAAATTAGCCCCTGAATAAAATAACGAATTCTTACCTAATTTTTTAAATAGAATCCTGTAGAGATAACGTCTTAATAATATACTTTCGTATCCAGGCAATGAGCCAAAAATAAAAAATAATCTATCTTCAAAAAATAATCTAATAAGCTCGTTAAAAGTGTATCGTTTTAAAAAATTTAATATCATTTAATTTATCTCCTTCAGTCACATTTATAAACACTCTTTAATTTAAGTGTATTTTCTATGACTTCAGATATACTCTCTACTCTTTTTTTCCAACAATTATCCTGAGCAACAATTTTTCTTTTTTTCTTTTCTAAAACACTATCATTTCTCAAGTATCCTTCAATTGCCTTAATAAATTCATCCTTTGAATGAGCTATTCTGACAATGTCTAAATATTGAAGAATCTCTTCAAGTGCAACTGAAACAACAGGTTTACCTAAAGATAGGTATTCATAAAGTTTTAAAGGAGAAACATTATATGTAAATTCATTTACAACATAAGGAATAAGGCATACATCGAAATTTGCTATATATGAAGGTAACAAATTTTGATTTTTCTTCCCAAGAAAATGGATATTTTTATATTTTCTTAAGGAATTCACCAAATGAGCTTGTCTAAAAATCATCCCAACTAAAACAATGTTCCATTCTTTATTATAGCTTGCGATACTTTCTAATAATTGAATATCCAAAGTATTACCATCTATATATCCAACAAATCCTAATCTGGGAGATTCAATATTTTTTAAATCATTCAACTCATCAATTTTTTTTACGCTATCTTCACAAAAAATATCATCGCTAACAGCGCTCCTGGATAAATATACGTTTTTATTAAATGCTTTAAATCTATTATAAAGACTCTGTGTTGACGCAAATACAATATCTACATTTCCCAAAAGGTCCTCTTCCATCTTACGAATCGTTACCATCCTTAATGAATTCTTTTTCTCATTTATAAAATCAGCTACGCATTGGTAAATAGACAATTTCCCATCAAGCCTCGTTATTAAATCTTTCATATTAGGAAGAAAAGTCCATAAAACTAAATTCCTAAAACCAAATTTCTTTATTTTCCTTTGCAATAAAAAATATATTACCTTTAGATTAAACTTATTAATAGCTTTCGAATAAAACCAAAATGGCAATAGCGGAATAGGTCTATAAACAATCAGATTCTTATTAATAAATCTTACAGATTTTTTAAATAAATATTTTCTTATATGCGGATAAAACAAATAATGAAGTATTGACTGGGGATATTCAACATAAAGTATCCTATTTGACTTTGACAACAACTCCATTACTCTTTGTTTGCTCCCCCAGGGATCATCCCAATATGTACAAAAACATATAATATCAAATCCCTTTAACATTTTTTAATATCCTTTTTCTATAAATACGCCTCATATTTATTGGAATATAATCGATCCAATCATAAGCACCAGCAAGTTTCATTCTGAATCTAAACATATTATCATCAGAATAAATCCTAGTTCTTTTAATAGAATAAAAAGAATCACCTTTTTTATTCAATCCGCTTTTATTGGTAAAAGCCATTTCATAACCAGCTGATCGTAGTTCTTTATTGCAATTTAACAGAAAGTTAGAAATGATTCCGTACGGATAAGAGAACGCTTCGACCTTATCATGAATCTCTTTTTCAATTCTCATTTTTGATTCATATAATTCACGACTAAGAACATCTTCGTTTTTAGATATTTCATTAAAATTACAGTGCGTTAAAGAATGAGACCCTACAGTAAAATTATGACCATCTACCAAAATATTAATTTCTTGCCAAGATAAAGGCTTTAAGCCGTATGAAATACCGCAGAATTGTGAACATTCAATTTTTCTATCAATGAAATCAACAGTAATAAAAACGCAACCTTTAAAATCAAATTTCTTAAAAATAGGGTGTGCATAAAGAAATACCCCCTTGTATCCATCATCAAAAGTTAAAGCAACATTATTTCTATTAATGGATTTCTTTCCTTTTAAAAATAAGTTTATTGAATCAAAATCTAAAGAAATATAATTATGCTTATATAAAAACTCCATTTGTCTCGAAAATAAATTCTTATTAATAATTAATTTATACTTATCTAAAGATGTTGGAATATTTTCTTTAGATATCTCATGATAAACCAACACCCTTAAACCATTTAATTTTATGAAAATTCCCTTAATTTTTATAAAAATATAAATTAAAAATGATATGCTATCACGAATTAATATTAATATTGTTGAAATAAATTTCATTAAATAATTTTTTTTATGATAAATCTATGTCTGAATCCCCGTAAGTGATCTGCCAATTACTATTTTTTGTTAAATCATTATTCTCTAAACTGCGATCATAAAAAAATGCCATAAATCTGCTTGATGAAGGAATGCTGACAAAACCATACCGTAATAAATTCCAGTTATATTTATCTTTAATTGAACCATAACGAACAAAAGCAATATTATTTATTTCTTTAAAAAAATTGATGCTGAAATTTAGTAATAAATTCTTTGCCTCTTGATTATTGTTATCATATATTATATCTACGATATTCCCGCAATTTAAACCTTTTACCTTGCTCACTCTTAAGACCAAATAACCTTTTATCTTATCTTTAATAGTAAGACGTATGATATCATAAGAAAACTCTGGCTGATCAAAATATCTCCATTTTAAAAAAGAAGCGTTTTTTACCATTGAAACAAAAAAATTGTTTCTAACCCTATCTAAGAAATATTTATCATCATCATTAAAATCCTTTAAAATGCGGAATTCTATTTCTTTTTTATATTTAGGCAATCTATAATTTTTTTTAGTAAACAGTTTACTTTTTGCTATTTTTAAAACACCTTTATGAAAAATGCTTTTCTTTGTAATCAAAGCAGCGATTGAACCAAAATTTAATATTTTAATAAACTGAGGAATTGTTCCAAAATCATAGAAATCTAATTTCTTATAAACCGGGTAAATTTTATCATTAAGCCCAGCAATAAGAAAACATAACGAATTATTCTTTTCATTCAATACGGTATTAATTAATAACGGACCAATTCCTTTATTTCTATATTCTGGCGCAACAATCAAATCTCTACCCCAGGCCGAACTAAAAATATTATCATTTCTCTTAATCATAATTGGTATGCTTCCGAAATGACCAACAATTTTATCCTTAAAAAGACAGATCCATGACGGCAAAGCATCTCTATTATTACAAAAAGGATTCTTGAGATTATTCCAAACAATTCTTTGAAGAATAATATTTTTATCTACAAATCTACTAGCGTTATACTGATCTTTATATGCAAATATAAAAAAATCTACAAGTGCACCAAAATCATTCTCAGTGACTCTCCTAACACAAAATCTTTTATTAAGCCTCTCAAAAACTTTATGATTAATCATCACATTTGATTTACACTACTATTAATTTACAACAATAATTACACACAGGAAGCAAATTAACATCAATCATTATTTTCCTAAAATTAACATATTCTTGAGATTGCCAAATATCCTCAAGCGTTGAATTAAAAATATTTCCAAAGCTTTTATTAATAAGATGACAGTGTACAACATCTCCAGAACTATTTAATCTGCATTCATTAAATTCAGTGCAGGTTAACTTCCTTTTTGACCTAAGATTGCCTTCGCAGAATAACTGAAAAGAACCTCCTCCAATTTTTGGAACAAAACTAACCGCAATGCCAAGACGTTTTGCTGAATTCCTTACTTCATTAACCATCTGCAAAACTTTTATATAATTTAATGAATCGGAGCAAACATACGTTGTGATTTCATCTTTGTTTAAAGAAAGAAACTTTTTTGAAATATCTATATCTGAATAGTTTGAATACATTTTAAAAGAATAATTTACGCTAAAAACACCTAATTTTTTTGCAATTTTTAAAACATCGCATAAATAACTAAAATTTTCATCTGTGATAACACAACTAATAGACGTAGTAAAGATATCCTTCAAAGAAGCTATCGCATCAATCGTAAGCCCAAAGGCAGAATTTGACCCTCTTAGCTTATTATGTATAGATTCAGATCCATCAATTGAAAACTGAATACCAATAATAGAATCAGAGAAGTTAATTAATTTTTTAATTCTTTCCCCTTTAATTAAGGTTCCATTAGTGATTATAAAAAACTTCTTCTTGTATTTATTACTTATTAAATCGAAAATTTCAAATATATCCGGCCTAAGAAAAATTTCTCCACCTGTTAAAACTATGCTTTTACAATGCTTTTCAATTCTGCCCAAAAGAGTATCTATTTTTTCAATTGTTAAATCCTTATTGTTACGAAATTCTTTATTTTGAAAACAGAAACTACAATTCAAATTGCAATGAGAAGTCAATTCAATAGTAAACCTTGAAGGCAAATTTTTAAAACCTTCTGATCTAATAGCCGCATAATACTTCTTCGACAAATAAAGATTTAAATTCTCATTTAAATTCTTTACTGAAGTTAGCAATCCTATTTTCTGCAATAAGAATTTTATTTTGGTATTCAAATTATTAGATATTTTTTAACGCAACTAATTTAAACGCAATCTCTCTGCACCAAATAAAGAATTCTCTATCAATAATATAAAAAAAGTAACCATAAAGAATAGTTAGCATAATAATGCTACCTAAATATGCAATTATATTTATCAAAGCGATAGGTTTGATAATAACAGCAGCAAAAAAAACCAGAACAAAAATTACAATCTGCTTACGGATTAATTTTAAATATGAAAATCTAATAATTCTTCTTAACGTAATTTTTGCAAATGGTATACTAAAAGACAGGGCAACCAACACAACAAGAGACATGCCAACAATTCCAAATCTTGGGATGACTAAATAACCAAAAAAAGTGATTATCAAAAAATAGAAAATGCTAATAAATAAAATATTGATAGTTTTCCCACTTAACATATACAACGAACTCCAATGAGACACTACTATTCCTCTTATTGATGCTAAAATAATAAGCACCTGAAAAGGTAACAGTGCCGGAAGCCATTTCTCACCAAAAATAAAGATTATTGTTGGCTTACCAAGAACTAAGATTATCACACAAGGTAAAAGAAAAAAAGAAGCAGATAACTTAGTAGCTTTTAAAAAACCATTCTTCAGCTGCAATTTATTTTTTGCATTAGAAAATGCAGAAAATATCACAACGGATAAACTATTTTGCATTGCTAGTATATGATGGGACAAACTATACCCAAACCAATAATATCCTAATTGTAAATCTCCAAGCATTTTACCAATTAGAAAATAATCTATATGCGAATACAAAAAAGCAAATATTCCGGATAGAGATATCGGCAACCCAAACCTTACAACTTTTAATAGAATATGTTTATTAAAATTTATCCGAGGTCGGACTGGCAACATTTTCCACAAAACAATTAATTCGACTATCTGTCCAAACAAAATACCTACAACAAGCGACCAAATACCAAATCCCATTAGAGCTAATGAAATTGAAAGTATGCCATTTGAAATTGTTCCTATGATAGCGGATATATTAGCATTGCGAAAATCCATAGATCTTTCAAAAATAGACCTTTGAATACCTATAACTCCCCCTAAAACAATACTTAACGCAAGAACTTGCAAATAAGGTACTAATTCTGCTTTTCCAATTTGTGAAGCGATACTCGGAGCAAAAATAACTACTAATAAAGAAATAATAATACCTAAACAAAATTCATAAGTAAATGAGGTATCTAGTACTCCTCGAAAATCATCTTTCTCTTTAATTATAGCTCTTCTACCCTGAACTGAAGCAATAATTGCTAAAAATCCTACTATCATTTGAGTAAAAACAAAAATTCCAAATACCTCGGGTGCAAGCATACGCAACAAAATAAGCTGTACAAAAAACTGCATTGACCCTTTGGTAATAGCAAGCAATCCAACAGATTTAAATCCTATAACCGATCTATTTAAAAGACTATCATTCTGCATCATACAAATTATTAAATTTTTTAATCTTTTCTACGACAATATGCATTATTTTTATACTTGCCTTAGAATCTTGAAAAGTCTTTACCCTATTAAATTTAACTTGGTTATTTACAATATTATCTAGTGCCTTTTTAATTTTCGATTGCTTAAACCCAACCAACTGATTAGCATTAAATCTTAAGGTTTCTCCCCATTCAGTTTCATCTCTCAAAGTTAAACATGGAATTTTAAAAAAATAAGACTCTTTTTGAACTCCTCCAGAATCAGTTAAAATCAATCTTGCGTTTTTTTCCAACATTAACATATCATAATATGAAACAGGTTTTATGATTTTTATAAATTTAGGTATGCTTATTTTTGATTTTAAAATGAGTTTTTCTGTTCTTGGATGGATAGGCCAAATTACATACCCTTCCACTAATTTCAAACAACTTAGAATCTTTTTTATTCTATTTATAGAACCCGTATTTGAAGCCCTATGAATCGTAAATAGAACATACCTTTTCGGCTTTAGTTTCAATTGATTAAGTATTGCTGATTTCTTAGCAAAAGAGCGCATAGATTCAATCAAATAATCGAAAGTAACATCGCCAACTATATATACTTTGCTTTTTATTCCCTCATTTTTAATATTATTTTTGGCTTCCCTATTAACGCAAAATAAAAAATCAGATAAATTATCAGTCTTAATTCTATTAATCTCTTCAGGCATATTCCTTTTATGGCTCCTCATTCCTGACTCAATATGTGCAAGCATAAATCCTAGTTTTTTTACAGCAAGAGCCCCAGCTAAAGTTGAATTTGTATCGCCATAAACAAAAACGATTGAAGGGTCAAATTTAGGCAATATCCTTAATAGCCTTTTTTTCATTTCAATTATTTGATGTTTCCTCTTTAATTTTCTCACGCCAAGATTATAATTAATCTTTAAAAATAAATCCCTTGCAAAAATTGATGACATATTATAACTATAATGTTGACCAGTATTTATAAGAATATGTTTAATTTTAACTTTTGATTCTTTTTTATATTCTTTAATAGCCTCATCTATAGCAGCAACTTTTATAAATTGTGGACGAGTTCCGAAAATGGACATAATTATCATTTCGTTCATTTAATTAACTAGTTTTTTTATTTCAAAAATGAATCTTCTAAACGGTGACTGAATCATGCTTCTGTTTTGTTTTGGCAAGCCACTTTTTTGCATACCAGCTAAAAAATTCTCATATTTTTGATTTAATTTAGTTTCTTTTATTTCTTTTAAAAACCAATCTTCATTTGTAAGCAAATATTCTAGAGAGGCAAGTTCATTGTCTGATTTAAGAAAATAAACGCCATTATAAATATCAAAAATATATACTTTGTTCTCATTTAAAACAAAAACGAATGGATATTTATTTATATTTTCATTATCATAAACGTAATTATAATAAGAAGTTAAACCTAAATAATTAACCAAAGTACTAAAAACATCACAATATTGATCTTTAGTTCCATATCGTCTGATTATTATATGCCAAACATGATCATCAATAACTGACAACTCTTCAGGCTGGGGGTTAATATTCAATTGAACCCAAGTCATTAATTTTATCATTTTCTCATCAAACGAATCAGATTTATTCACAATTTTATTAACCAGATGTATATAGTTTAGATGCCTTGTGTAAAAATTGGAGATTTTAAGCAATAATGGTATCCTTTCAGTACTGACTTTATAATTTACTCCTCTTTTATATGTAACCTCAACATTTAAAATAAGCAATAATAACAAAAATAAAGAAATACAAATAATAAAGATTTTTTTCATTAATCAATAAATTTTTGATGCCACAACTCTAACATTATAAGAGTCCACAATTGTGAAGTAAAATCAGCACGTCCATTGATATGAAGCTCAACCATATTCTTAATTTCATTTTTTTTACAGTAATTTCGATTAAAAAAACGCTCACTCAAAAGGATATCGCATACAAAATCCTTTAAATCATTTCTAAACCAATTTCCAACCGGAACACCAAATCCTCGTTTTTGACGAAATATGTTCTTTCTTGGTAAATATCTTACAGCGAGTTTCTTAAATAAATACTTCTTCACATTTCCCCTAAAACGAATAGCCTTTGGAAGGGAAGCCATAAATTCCATTAAACGATGGTCTAAAAGAGGGGATCTTGCTTCAAGTGAATTACTCATAGTAGCGATATCCATTTTTACAGTTAAATCATTAGGTAAATTTGTATTTATATCGGTGTACAGAAGTCTATCTATTAATTTACCTCCTGAATAATCATTTAGATACGAACCGATGTAAGATTCAAGTTCCTCCTCACTAAAGTCCTTTTTAATATCTTCAGTAAGAATTTTATTCCTTAAATTATAATTTAACATACTGACCCATTCTAAATAACGAAGCGTAAAATCGTTTCTTGAACCTTTCAAAAATCTTTTTAATCTTCGGAAATGATTGTGAAAGTTTATTGAGTCAGGAATTATATTAGAAATTTTATCAATGCATAATTCACGGATTATCTTCGGAATTTTATAGTAATACTCAGAGAGATACATAGCAACATACCTGTCATAACCAGCAAAAGATTCGTCTCCTCCATCTCCGTTTAAAGCTACTTTTATAAATTTCTTACTTTCCCTAGCAAGATAGTAAGTTGCCAAAGCTGACGAATCAGCATATGGCTCTCCATATCTTTCCACAAGTAACGGAATTACATCTTTAATTTTTGGATCAATTATAAACTCATGATGTTCTGTATTATATTTTTTTGCAATTTCTCTAGCAAAGCCTAGTTCATTATAAGCCTGCTCTTTAAAACCAACAGAAAATGTTTTTACCTTAGGCAGAAACTTTGACATAATTGCCACAATCATGCTTGAATCTAATCCTCCGCTAAGAAAAACCCCTAAAGAAACATCACTTACTAGGCGCAATTTAACACTTTTTATAAGTAAATCATCCAACCTATTTAATGCCTCTTTTTCATTTATTGTAATTTTATTTTTGTAATCTAATGACCAGTATCTATTAATAGTCAATTGTTCATTTTTATAAATAGCGTAATGACCAGGTAATAGTTTAAAAACTTTTTTATAAATGCTTTGTGGAGCTGGTATATAACCGTATGTCAAATAAAATCCGACCATCTTACGATTGATATCTTTTTCGATTATGTTACTTCTCAAAAGACTTTGAATCTCTGAAGCAAAACAAAAAGTATCCTTGTTTAAATAGTAAACTAAAGGCTTCTTGCCAATTCTATCTCTTGCTAAAAATAAAACTTTTTCTCTTTTATCCCAAATAGCGAAAGCAAACATTCCTCTAAGGTATTCTAAACATTTTTCTTTGTAATCTTCAAAAAGATGAATAACTACTTCTGCATCATTAGAAGAATTAAACCTATGACCTTTTGCCTCTAAATCCTTCCTAAGATCAATAAAATTGTATATTTCCCCATTGAAAATTAATACAAAACGCTTATTTTCGTTAAATATTGGCTGATTTGCATTTTCTGTCAAATCGATAATACTCAATCTTCTATGCCCCAAACCTATATATGCATCGGAAATCTCGGAAAAAATACCTTGTGCATCTGGACCCCTATGAGCCAAAGATAAAATCATCCGCCTAATCATCGCATCACATAATTCCCGATTATAATGTTTTGTAATTAAACCACAAATTCCGCACATAGCTTAACCTTTTTTTACTAAAACTCTAATATTGGGTGCAAGATAACCGATTCTACGCATTCTTAAAGCGTATTCAACTAGAGATAGATAGTAACAAACCGATCTTGCTGTATAAACAACTGGATCCAATACCCAGGGAGAAGGATATTGATAATAATAACCTACATATTTATGCCAGGCTGGTAATTGAATAGGTTTTCCTATAGAAAAATTTATTATTTTATAAGAATTGAGTTCTAAAACATTTTTTAACGAATCCTGAGTATAATGTACTACATGTTCGTAAGAATCAAATATATTAATATTCTCAGAATTGATTTTTAATATATTTGTTAAATACAACTTCAATAAAGAAAATAAACCATTGGGAACCTTTATAAACAGAATGCCATCTGGTTTCAGTATTCTCTTTACTTCTTGCAACATAGTCATTGGATCAACTACATGTTCAAAAACATCGGTCATTGAAACAATATCAAAAAAATCAGAATTAAAATTTGCTTTTTCCAAAAAACAATTTTTAATATTCAAACTAAAATATTTCTTTGCTAAATAAGTTAGTGAATTTGAAGGATCAACACCGTAAAGCTCCCATTTGAATTTTTTTGCTAACCTTAAGAAAAAACCCATATTTGATCCAATATCTAAAAATTTTCCATTAGGTTTTATCTTTTCGATTAATCGCAAATCATCAATGTAATTATTGTCTCTATGATGAGAGGCTTTGCCTTCAAATATTAATCTTGCCTCTTCAAAATATTTTTTAGCATCACCAGTATAAATTTGATCGGGAGATTTTAATCGAGGGTTAGTATAAACCAAACCACAACTAACACATTGGACAATCCCCAACGAACCTCTTTCTCTGTGTAGTTTCTTAAATTTATTGCTCTGACATACTGGACAATCTATAGCTATAACCTCATTTTCTAAATAGTAATCCTTTTGTTTCCCAGCATGTAAATAATTTATTTTATTCTTCATGATAATAGTCTTCTATAACTTTATTAAATATCTTTAAATAATTTTTAAAATTTACATCAAGTGAATAATTTTTTTGTACTGTAATCCGTCCATTATTGCCTATTTCTCTTCTTAAATTAGCATCATTTAATAGTTTCGAAATGACTTCCACCCATTCTTTTTCATTGTCTACCAAAAAACCATTTTTACCATGTTCTATAATGTCTTTGTTTGCACCAACATTAGAAACAACAGCAGGAATACCAATACTCATATACAACAAAGTCTTGAAACCAGTTTTACCTAAAACCCATTCGTTGTTAAATAATGGATACAAACCTATATCGATTTTTTTTAAATCCTCTACTTCTTCTTTCAAGCTCCATTCTTTGGTTATAATATCTGTATTTGGTAAATTCAAATTAAAATCATCAGCACCAATTACTAGAAATTTAAATTTAAAATCTTTTGATAATTGTGCTAATACATTTTGAAGAGAATATAAATATTTCGTAGTACTGTGACTACCTATCCAACCAATTGTTAAAATATCTTTTTCTTTATTTTGTACTGGTACAAATTTATCTGTATTCACAGAAGTATGTATAGCAATTACCTTTTTATTATATTTCTCCACATACTGAGCCAAATATTCATTGCACGTAATTACAAAATCACTAATTTTAATAATATATTTTATCTTCCATCTACACTTTAACAATCCAAAAATATTATTCCTTTCGCTTTCTTGT
>Ga0075115_10000290_pt1 | contig 24778 bp, 31 predicted proteins | sample AntAceMetag02UKH_FD_69785 | JGI IMG/M metagenome (GOLD analysis project Ga0075115, IMG submission 69785) | Saline lake microbial communities from Ace Lake, Antarctica - Antarctic Ace Lake Metagenome 02UKH | ecosystem: Environmental > Aquatic > Non-marine Saline and Alkaline > Saline | place... | reverse complement strand
TAAATCCAACAAATATTTATATAAAAGCATTCTTTAATTAAAATATGTATGAGATAATCATTGGCAGGAACGAAAAAGACAGAAAAACATTTGGTCTGGATGGAACAATACTTCTTGGAAAGCATTTTGTAAAGATGGGCCAGGTAACCTCCTTATATAATCCAATACTTCTTGATGTTATACGCTCTCATGTTGTTTTTATCTGTGGAAAAAGAGGAAGTGGAAAGTCATACACTCTTGGTGTTGTTGCAGAGGGAATGGCAAATTTGCCAAAAGAAATAGCAAATAACCTTAGTGTTGTGATACTTGACACAATGGGCATATACTGGACAATGAAGTATGCAAACAAAAAAGATGAAAATCTTCTTGAGGAATGGGGAATGAAACCAGATGGATTTGATGTTAAGATATTTACCCCAGTCGGCTACTTTGATGAATTCAAAAAAAAAGGAATACCTACTGATTTCCCTTTTTCAATACTTCCATCAGAGTTTGATACTGCTGATTGGTGCATGACTTTTGAAATACCTTCAAATAGTCCTATGGGCGTCCTTATAGCAAGAGTTATCACAAATTTAAAAGAAAAAGGAGATAAATTTTCAATTAGTGATATAATAAAAGATATAAAAACTGATAAAAAAGTTGATCAAAATGTAAAAGATGCTGTTGAAAATATGTTTGTCGCTGCAGAAAAATGGGGGCTTTTCAGCGAGAAAGGAACTCCTCTAAAAGACCTTATACTCCCAGGAAAAATAACTGTTCTTGATGTGAGCTGTTATGCTACACTGCCAGGAAGCAAGGAAATAAGTGCATTAGTTATTGGGTTAGTTGCACAAAAACTCTTTAGGGAAAGAATGATAGCAAGAAGAACAGAAGAGTTTGAAGCAATCAAGAATGCAACAACTTTTTTTGAAGAGGAGATTCCTGAAAAAGAAAAAAAACCAATGGTTTGGCTCATGATAGATGAAGCACATGAATTTCTACCAAAAGAGGGAAAAACATCTGCAAGCCATGCTTTAATCACAATATTAAGAGAGGGAAGGCAGCCAGGAATATCCTTGGTTTTAGCTTCACAGCAGCCAGGACAGATTAATCGCGATGTAATGACTCAGTCAGATACTGTTATTTCTCATAGAGTAACTGCAAAGGTTGATATTGATGCCTTAAGCGCATTAATGCAGAGTTACATGAGGAAAGGCCTTGATGCACAAATTAATGACCTGCCCCGTGTTAAAGGTGCTGCATTAATATTTGATGATACAAATGAAAGGATGTACCCAATGATGGTTAGGCCAAGAATTACGTGGCATGGCGGAGAGGCTCCTACTGCAATTAAAAAGAAGAAAAAAAGGAAAGGGTTATAAAATTTATATATTTTTAGATGGTGTTATTGATTTTAAAGATGCAATGAACATTATTAAAAACACAATGCTGAATGCAACACCCCAATCAATGTGGATTCTTCCTGAACTTGTATAAATTAAGGTTATAATCAATCCAAACATGCTTGTTAACATGAATGTTCCTGGCAATGGATCGATTTGTCTTTTTTTAGGTTTTTCCTTAATGATTTTTTTCATTACTACTTTTTTCTTAGATTTCTTTTTTACTGCCTTTTTTTTAGATTTTTTCATGATATCACCTCTCTTTTTAATTAATCTTTTAGTATAAACTTGTCTAATTGTTTTTTTGCTTTTTCTTTTTTTTCTCTGTGCTTTTTTAGGAAATTGTTTAACTTGTCAACTAAAATCTGTTTTAGCTCCCCTGAAAGAAGCTTTCCTGACTTATAATCATCATAAATATTTCTTAATTTCTTGTCATCTTCTTCAAAAAACCTAAGCCACTGATATGATGAATCAATATCTGGGTTTCCTCCATGTTTTCTATGTTCTGCTAAAGTATCTTTGCCCCCTGAAAATGCATATTTCATTACTTTTTTTCTTACCGTTTTCTCGTCATCTGTTGTGAAGATTGTTGACTGCATGCCAGTTGAGGTTGACATCTTTCCTTTTGGTCCAGTTAATGCAGGAAGGAATGAGCAATGTATTGCTGCTGTTTTCGGATAACCAAGCTTTGGAGCTACATCCCTTGCTATTCTCCAGTATGGATCCTGATCAATTGCTGCTGGTATTAAAGTTCTAATTTTTTCTCCAGATAAAATAGATGGTAGAAAGCATGGTGCTGCTTGCATAGCTGGCCAGAAATACATTCCAATATTTGTTTCATTTGTAAAGCCAAAGACTGCCTTTGCATTTGATGCTGTTACTTTCTTTGCAACCTGGATTGCAATATTATACAAGGTTTTTGAATATTCTGTATCAATTATTATGAATGTTTTTTTTGGGTTGAAGCCAAGGGCAATCAAATCAAGTGCATTTTCATAGCTAAATTTTTTTGTGTCTTCTTTAGTGAGTTTTGGCTTGCATAAAAATTTTTCATCATCTGTTATCTGAAAATACAAAGGAACATCAAATGCGTCCTGAAGCCATTTTGTAAAAATCCATGGTATAATATGGCCCATGTGTGTATGGCCTGACGGGCCCCTTCCTGTGTATAACGCAAACTTTTTTCCCTGTTCATATTCTTTCAATAAAATATCAAGGTCACGGTGAGAAAAAAATATCTTTCTTCTTAGCATATAATGTAACTTAGAAGTATGCTTTTTTATTTCGTTAATAAGATTATCAGAGATTAGGCTTGTTCCAAACTGCTTTACAAGCTTATTATAGTCCACTTCTCCCTTAACTTCCCAGGGTGTTACAATGAAATCCTTGACCATTTTAATAAATCAAGCTAGTATGATTATTTAAAGGTTTTGTTTAGTTGCTGAATATTTTGTCTATTACTTTCAAAGCAGATTCTCTCTTGTGCGGAAAGGCAGCTATTTTTATCGTAATATGATAACAATTCCCCTTGTCAGTAAGTAATAGTTTGTTTTCATTAACCAAAGCTTCTTTATCAAACCTTAAAAAGAAGTTAAGTTCATCATCGAGCCTTGATTCTGCTTGTTTTATTAAAAGTTCTTTCTGCTCTTTTGAAAGTTTTTTATTTAGGTTTTCAAGAAATTTGTTTATATGCTTTTCTTTTTCAAGGTAAATTTCTAAAATAATTATTTTCTTTTCGTTAAAGCCAGTTGCATTTGTTTTTTTCAGTTCTATTTTTTCTTTTTTAGTATCAAAGGGAATAAGAAACAAAAGCTTTTTTGTTATAATTTCAAGATCACTTTCTGGTTTGCAGAAGACATTTATACTTATGTGGTGAGATAGCATATTCTTTATTAAAATAAATAACTTTAAATAGGTTTTCTTAATTTTAGTTTATATGAAGCATACACTAAAGATAACAATAATTCTTGTATTATTGTTCTTTTTATCTCAAATTGTTGGCCTTGCAATCACAAACCAGTATATTGACCATGAGAAAACAGTAGAAACAGGTGTTACAGCATGGGAGGAATTACCTTATGAAATTGAAAGACCACCTGTTGAGGAAAGCAGCTCTTTTATCTATATCTTAATAGCTGTTCTTTTGGGAACAGGGCTTTTAATGTTATTAATAAAGTTCAAGAAGGTTAACTTATGGAAGTTTTGGTTCTTTATAAGTGTTGTAATGTGCCTTACAATAGCATTAAAACCATTTATGAGACAGGAGATTGCATTAGCAATAAGCTTTCTTTTAGCTTTGTTTAAGGTTGTCAGGCCAAATATTTTTATCCATAATATAACAGAGGTTTTTATTTATGGTGGTATTGCAGCAATACTTGTTCCTATAATGAATTTATATGCTGCTTTTATGTCATTAATTTTAATATCTATTTATGATGCCTATGCTGTATGGAAAAGCAAACATATGGTAACACTTGCTAAGTTCCAGACAAGTTCAAAGGTTTTTGCAGGGCTTTCTATTCCATATGAACTACCTAAAAAAGAATCTAAGAAAAAGATAGGCAAAGTTGTAAAAATTGAAAAAATTAAGACAGCTATCCTTGGCGGAGGGGATATTGCATTTCCATTGATATTTGCAGGTGTTGTAATGAAAAATATAGGCTTTTTAACATCTTTAATAATTCCTGTTTTTGTTTCAGCAGCATTGTTTATTCTGATGATTAAAAGCAAGAAAGATAAATTTTATCCTGCAATGCCCTTTCTTAGCTTAGGATGCATTGCTGGTTATAGTTTTATTCTTTTATTAGGACTTATATAGAAATTAGCTGTTTCAATAATTCTTTAATGTTTTTTGCCTTAGAGAAGAAGAGTATGATAATGGGTTTATTTCCATGCCATCTTTTGCAGCTATTATCTGAATAGATGTTTTTTTCTGTATTTCCCTTGCCTCATACATTGGATCTGCCTCAACCATCTTAATGCCAAAGTGTTGTATTATAGCAAGCTTTGGCTTTACAATGTTTATTATTTTTACAGCATCGTCTGAGTTAAGGTTTGTTTTTGATGTAACACCAGATGGATTCACAACATTTAAAATCAATATGTCTGAGCCTTTATGGGACTCAGCAAGACCAGTAAAATAACTTGTATCAGAAATATATGAAAAGCTGAATTCTGGTGTTATGAATTTAAAGCCAATATTCTCTATGCCATGTTTTGTTGGTGTTGTCCTTATTTCAATATTACTAACACCAATTTTCTGGTTTTCTTTGACAATGATGCATCTTTCAAGGCAGTTTTTGTAAAAGTTTAGTAACACGGGGCTTATATTATTACTACCCTCAATAACTGTCTTGTTTGATATAAGAACTCCTTTCTTATCTAACCCATTATGAGTCATTGCACTTATAACTGCATTAATGTCATTGGCATGATTTAAATGGTTATGGGAAACAAGAATACATGTATTTTCTCTTAGGTTAACATCATATTGCTCGGCCCTTACCAAAGCGCCTGGACCAGGGTCTATATGAAACTGCATATCTTCTGCTCTTATTATGATTCCTCCAGAGGCCCGCAACTGCTTTCCAACAACAAAACAGTCACCCCCTGTGCCTAAAAATACGATTTGTGGCAGCATAAATATATTAATATAGTTTTTATTTAATAAATCTTTTGGTTTAACAAAGGATTTTTGGCTGTTTAGCTTATAGAAATTTTATTATTATTACTTTAAAAATTAAAAAAACAAAAACATTTAAATATTAGCTTTCACAACTTTTATAAAATACTGAAAGCTCAGAAAGTAATGAATAAAAGATGATGAATGCATTAAAAAGCCCAAAGGAAGAGTTTATACATTTGATGACAGAAAATTGCAAAGTTAATGGTCTTGATGAACTTTCATCAGAGATAATAGCCATACTTTATGCAGAACCAAGAGAAATATCACTTGAAGAGCTTTCAAAGAAAACAGGGTATAGCTTATCTGCTGTATGCACTGCAACCAAGCTTATAGAAAGAATAGACCTTATAAAAAGGATAAGAAAGCCTGGCTCAAGAAAGGCATACTTTTATATTGAAAAGGAAATGATTGTGTTTTCACTTGACCTAATGAAAAGAAAATATGAAAAAATAATTATTCTAACAAAACAGAAGCTGCCTTTAATAATAAATAAATACAAAAAAGAGAAATCAGAAAGCTCAAGACAGGAATTAAAAATAATAGAAAACTATTATAAAGAAGTATTGCTTTCTGAAGAAATAGTAAAGAATATTATTAAGATGGTAAATAAAATAAGAAATAAACTGAAAAAATGAGTGATACAATAATTGAACTAAGAAATGTATGGAAAGTTTACCAGATGGGAAATGTAAAGGTAAATGCACTCAGGGGAATGAACTTCAAGGTCAAAAAAAATGAGTTTGTTTCTATAATGGGACCAAGCGGCTCTGGAAAAAGCACAGCTGTAAACATGGTTGGCTGCTTGGACATTCCAACAAGAGGGGATGTTTACCTTGATGGAAAGAACATTGCCCATCTGCCTGAATCAACACTAGCCCAGATAAGGGGCAGAAAAATAGGATTTGTATTTCAGACATTTAATCTTATTCCAACCTTATCAGCAAAAGAAAATATAATCCTTCCAATGATATTTCAGGGAATTCCTGCAGATAAAAGAGATAAAAGAGCTGAAAAGCTGCTAATGCTTGTTCAATTGTCGGATAGGATGAATCATAAGCCGGCAGAGTTATCAGGTGGAGAGCGGCAGCGTGTTGCCATCGCAAGGGCATTGGCAAATAATCCTGATGTAATACTTGCAGATGAACCAACTGGAAACCTTGATTCAAAGACAGGAAAAATAGTAATGAGTTTTTTAAAAAATTTAAACAAAAAAGAAGGAAAAACAATAATAATGGTCACGCATGATGCTGAGCTTGCAAAGCATGCAGATAGAATAGCACATTTAAGGGATGGAGTAATAATAAAATAAAAAATTATTTTCAATGGAGGTAAAAATGAAAAAAATAAGTTTAATTGGAATTTTTTGCATAATGGTTTTGGTCTTTACACAAACAGCAATTTCAGATTCTGCAAACATTGACGTAAGTGACACAAGCAATTTTGACCAATATGCTTTAGGAAGTTATTTTGTTAATCAGGACCCTGACCCTGCTGAGCCAGGAAGATATGTTGATATTAAGTGGAAAATAGAGAATGTTGGATCAGAAAATGCAGAAAATGTATGGATTGAAATATTACCAGAATTTCCATTTTCCCTAAAAACAGGTGAAAGTGCAATTAAGAAAATTGGTAGCATTTGGGGAAGGCAGATTGGAGATAATGGAGTTGTTGTTCATTATAATCTAAGGGTTGATAAGGATGCTGTTGAAGGAGATAATGAAATTAATGTAAGATACAGCTTAGATGAAGGTAAAAGCTGGTTAAAACCACATAAATATTATATAAAAGTAAGAACTCATGATGCAATATTAAATGTAAAAAAAGTTAGTTACACTCCTGATCCTATGCCACCTGGGAAGAAAACTATTCTGAGTATTGAGCTTGAGAACATGGCAGATTCATTGCTTAAAGATATCAAAATCAATCTTAATTTAATAGCAGTATTACAGACAGCTACAAGTATAACATATAATGAGCTTCCATTTTCCCCTTTTGGAACAACAAACCAGCAGGTCATAAAAAATATTGAAGCAGGAAAAACAAAAATAGTTGAATTCACACTTATTCCAGATCCGGATGCAGTTTCAGATGTTTACAAGATTCCAATAACAATTGAATATTCTGATGATTTCGGAACAAATTACTCAAAATCAGAGGTTATAAGTGTGATAGTTGGTGATGAACCAATTCTTGAGCCATTAATTGATTCAACAAGCATATACATGAAAGAGCAGGTTGGGGAAATAAGCATTTCTTTTGTAAATAAGGGGACAACTGATGTAAAGCTTCTTGATGTTGAACTGAAAGAAAGTGATTATGTTAAGGTAATATCTTCTCCAAAGGCCTATTTGGGAAATGTTGACTCAGATGATTATGAGATTGCGGAATTCAGGATTTATGTAAAAGACTTGGATGATTCAAGAGTTCCATTAATAATCAATTATAATTACCTTGACCCAAACAACAATCAATATGAGAAACAGGAAACTCTCTACCTTGATATTTACAGCAAGAATGAAGCAAAGAAATATGGCCTTGACGGAGCTAGTAGCGGGTTAGGAGGAATATTTGCAATAATTATAATTATTGTAGTTGGCTACTTTGGATACAGATGGTTGAAAAAGAGAAAGAAGCATCAGTAATATGCTTTTTTGATTAAGAATGCTAAAAGATTATTCTAAATTTGCAATTAATGGACTAAAAAACCGTAAGCTTAGGTCATGGCTTACTATGATAGGCATAATCATAGGCATAACTGCTGTTGTTTCTCTTATTGGAATAGGCCAGGGATTGAAAGTAGCGATAAGCTCACAGTTTGGTGACATCGGAACTGATAAACTAACTATAATGGCTTCTGGAGGAATGGGTCCTCCCGGAACTGGTGTTGTAACATCATTGACAAAAGATAATGTGAAAAAGATTCAACAAGTAAATGGAGTTAAACTTGTTATTGGCAGGCTTGTAAGAAGCGGCAAATTGGAGTATAATGATCATGTATCATTTGGTATGGCCGCAAGCATGGCCAAGGGTGATGGAAGAGATCTTATTGAGTCTGTTATGAGTCTTGAAGCTGAAAAAGGCAGATTACTCAGAGAGGGAGATAAACATAAAATAGTTATAGGAAATAATCTTGGGCAAGAAACTTCAGGATTTGAAAAACAGATAAGAGTGGGTTCAAAAATTCTTGTTCAGGATGAAACATTTGAGGTTGTTGGAATACTTAAAAAAACAGGCAGTTTTACTGTTGATGGAATCTTTTTTATTGAAGAAGATGACTTAAGGGAATTGTTAAGTATTCCAGAAGATGATTATGATATTATTGTAGCGCAGGTTAATCCAAATGCAGACATTAAGGCAGTACAGGAAAATATAGAAAAAGTTATGAGAAAAGAAAGAGATGTAAAAAAAGGAGATGAAGATTTTACTGTTCAAACTCCCCAAGCAACACTTGCCCAAGTTAACTCAACTTTATTTGCAGTACAATTATTTGTTTATATTATCGCAGCTATATCTATACTTGTTGGAGGGATTGGAATTATGAATACCATGTTTACATCTGTTCTTGAACGTACAAAAGAAATAGGCATAATGAAATCAATTGGTGCAAAAAATAGTGCAATTTTTACTTTATTTTTTATTGAATCTGGATTAATAGGAAGTATCGGCGGGATAATTGGGGCTGCAATGGGAATAAGCATGGCAATGGGGCTCGGATTTGTCGGAAGATTGGTTCTTGGAAGTGAACTTATAAGAGCAGAAATAAGTTTTGGACTTGTGTTTGGATCAATACTTGGCTCATTTTTGCTTGGGACAATCTTTGGTGTGATTCCAGCTATAAGGGCTTCAAAACTCAATCCAGTTGATGCTTTGCGTAATGCTAAATAAAAAAGAGATAAAATGATAGAAGACTTAATTAAATATATTATAAGTAACATAAGACATAGGTTTACAAGAAGTTTTCTTACTATTCTTTCTATACTCATAGGGATAATGGCTATTTTTGTTTTAATCAGCTATGGCCAGGGACTTACAAATTATATGAATGAGATGAGCGAAGAGATGGGTGTGGACAAGCTTATTGTTCAGCCAAAGGGTTTTGGAATCCCAGGTTCTGGAGATATATATTTAACAAAAGATGATGTTGATTTCATAAAAAAGCAGGCTGGAGTCTCAGAAGCTGTAGGGATGATAATCAGGCAAAGTGAAATCAAAATTGATAAAGATAAGCTTGGAAAATGGGTTTTTATTATGGGTATGCCTGAAGATTCTTCTGAACTTAGGCTTATTGAAGAAGCATTCGCAGGTTTTGGGATTTTTAAAGGAAGATCATTAAAAAAAGGAGACGAAAGTAAGATTAATCTTGGGTATAATTATCTGGTTGCTGATAAGATTTTTTCCAAGCCCCTTAAATTAGGAGACAAGATTTATATCAAAGATAAGTCCTTTGAGGTTATAGGATTTTATGAAGAAGTAGGCAATGCAGGTGATGATGCAAATGTTTATCTAACGAATGATGCCATGAAAAAAGTTTTTGATGTGGGAGATGAATATGGTTATGTTTATATTCAATCAGAAAAAAATGAAGATACTACTGCACTTGCAGAAAAACTTCAGGAAAAATTAAGAAAGAAAAAAGGTCAAAAAGAGGGTCAGGAAGATTTCTATATCCAATCATTTGAGCAGCTTATGGAAACATTTGGTACTGTTTTACTGGTGCTTAATGCTATTTTAGTGATTATTGCTGGGATATCTGTTGTTGTGGCTGCGGTTAATATCACAAATACAATGTACACTGCTGTTATGGAACGTACAAAAGAAATAGGCATAATGAAATCAATTGGTGCAAAGAACAGTACTATACTTTTCATTTTCTTTTTTGAGTCAGGGTTTTTGGGTTTGATTGGTGGAAGTATTGGCATGCTGCTTGGTTATGGTTTAGCAAAGCTTGGTGCCATGGCTATTGCTGTTGCTGGATATTCGTTTCTCAAACCTTACTTCCCATGGTGGTTAATAGTTGGATGTTTATTGTTTTCATTTTCAGTTGGAGCTGTTTCTGGATATTTCCCTGCAAAGGCAGCTTCAAGGCTCAAACCCGTGGATGCATTACGATACGAGTGAAACGAGTATCACTAATGTCAAGGAACAAAGTGACTGACCCTTAGATATGAATAAGGTCTAACAAGTTTTAAACACAAATTATATAAACTCCAAAGCCTAAAATACACAAAGAGGTGAGCCAAATGGGTTATTTTGAATGGGCAAATAAAAAAATAAAAAAGATGGAATGGACTGATATCGCATTAACAAAACTTAGTGTTGCTGCGTTTACTCTGATGTTAGCAACGTTTTGGCCAGTGATTATTAGTTTATCCTGGTATTGGTATGCAATAGCTTTTGTTTTGGCAGCAATAGGACCTTGTATTAAGCTGTTTGGAAAATAAATATTTAAAGCAATCTGGAGGACTATGAGAAAAACAGAATTATTTATTTTAATAGCTGTTATTATTTCTTTTGTTATAGGTATTTATCTCTATCCTCAGATGCCGGAGCAGATGGCCTCGCACTGGAATTCTCAAGGCAATGTTGATGATTATATGTCAAGATTCTGGGGAGTGTTTTTAATGCCTTTTGTTTTTGTAGGCCTTGCATTGCTTTTTATTGCAATTCCAAGAATAGACCCATTAAAGAAAAATATTGAAGAATTCAGGAAATATTATAATGGATTTATTATTCTATTTTTTATATTCATGCTTTTAGTTTATGTACAAACAATCCTGTGGAACCTTGGAATTGAAATAAGCCCTAACCTTATTGTTCCAATTTTGATTGGACTTTTATTTTTTTATATTGGGGTTCTTTTTGAAAACGCAAAAAGAAACTGGTTTATTGGCATAAGAACACCATGGACTTTAAGCAGTGAAAAAGTCTGGAACAAAACACACAAGCTTGGTTCTAAGATGTTCAAAATATCTGGAATAATTGTTCTTATTGGATTTTTATTCCAAAAATATGTGACTTATTTTATTCTTATTCCTACTCTTTTTGTTGCTTTTTATTTAGTTGTTTATTCTTATGTTGAATACCAGAAAGAGAAGAAATAGATGAGTTTTCGATAGTTTTAAATAGTAATCTTTTGAATATTAATATTTAGATGGTTGAGATAAAAAAGATTTTTAGTGATAGTTTTAATCTTTTATTGCATAACAAAAAAATAATAATTCCTATTCTTCTTTCCATTGTTTTTAGTTTAATACTCGGTTCATTGTTCCTTAACCTTTCTGGTCTAAACCCACTGCTGAAAGAAATTCGTTCTGCCAGTACTGAATTTGATAATCAAAAAACAGACTACTTAACAAATACTAGCAATATTAGTGGAGGAAATTATTCTTCAGAATTAATAACCTACTTAAGCAAGGGTTCAAGCAATTCACCTTACAACAAAGAATTTTCAGGATATCTCAAAGAAAAAGGATTTGAATGGAGCAATTATAAACAACTTTTAAATTCCAGAAATCTTGCATTGCTGGTAATTTTTATTGTAGTTCACATAATAGGATTATTTTATTTTTATTGTATGACTTACGCAATGATTGCTTTAGCAATTCACAAAAAAGATAATGGATTCAAAAATGTAATAAAAATAACAAACAACTTTCTCTTCCAGTTCCTCTGGTTAGGAATATTACTGACACTTATTGTTATTGTGCCAATTGCAATACTTATTGGAATTACTGTATTCTTTTATTCATTCAGCAAGATCCTAAGTGTACTTTCTGGTTTAATATTTTTTATTTTGATTATGGTTTATATGATATTTATTGCATTAAGGCTTTTCTTTGCAACTCCTGCAATGTATATTGATCAGAAAAACGCAGTAGACTCAATAAAACACAGTTTTCAGATAACAAAAGGGTGTATAGGGCAGGTCATTATAATTTTCTTTATAATTATAGGAATCACAATTTTTTCAAATACTTTTATTAATCAGCCACTATCGAGCATTTATTCAAATGTTATGTTTAGCTCTAACTGGATAAAAATTTCCATAAGTTCAATACTCGTATTATTTTTTATAATATTAAAATCATTTGCATTCGCTTTTGAACATACATTTTTATTTTATTCATATATTGACTTTAAAAGAATAGGAGGGGCTAATAAAATGGTAAACAACTATCTTATAAATTATATAAAGGAACAATTAAAAAATGGGTATGATATTAATTCAATCAGAGAAGCAATAACTCAACAGGGATATGAAAGGGGAGAAATAGAGGACAGCATCAACTATGCAAATAGTAATGCCAAAAATATAACTGAAAAAGAAAGCAATAAAACAGCTGGAGTTAATATAACAAACCCCAATTATCAGGGTTTTTGGATAAGATTTTTGGCATATATGCTTGATGGCATTATAATTGGAATTCCCGCTTGGATATTACAAATCGGGCTATTATATGTTACAAAAATGCCATCCATGATGTATTTAGCATTACTTGTTGCTATGGTATTTGTTGTATATATGGATGGAATTAAAGGGGGGACTCCAGGAAAGCTAATTCTTGGAATGAGGATTGTTAATGAAAAAGGAGAATATATTGGGATTCCAATGGCAATATTAAGGTATATTGGAAAGGTTTTATCTGGAATAATACTGTACATCGGGTATTTTATGATAGGGTGGGATGAGAAAAAACAGGGATTACATGACAAGATTGCCCAAACTTATGTTGTTAAAGTTTAATTTTTTAATATATCCTAAATCTTTTTTTCTTTTATTTAAGTTTTAGTAAAGAGCTAATGATAAGTTTATCCTGAATGATCTAGCGAAAGACTTAAAAAACCCAGTATATTACAGGCCTTTGGGAAGACTAGGCCGGGGGGTTAGCCCTCTCCTGTTACCATCAATGGGCTTTATGGTGGGGCTGAAGCCTGGGAAGAGGTATTGGCTTTAATTATTGGTCTTGGTTCGGACGTTGATGGCCTGTCCTGCAGGATTGGTCTTTTAGGGAAACATGTCAGATCAGGAATGAAGCAGCATTAACCTTTAAGACTGGTGCTTGTGGGGTCGCGGGTCTGAGGAAGAGTCAAGGTAGCTGATAGTTAGGGTTTTTATCCATTTTCAGGCATGTCTTCCCGCTTATTTAAATCTTACAACACTTAATGGGTTTTTAGAAAGTGCTATTTCTATAACAGAGCCTTTATTAAATTTATACTCTTTATTGGAATCAACAGCAACAATGCCGTTTTCCATCTCTGATTTAATTTTAATATTATTATTCTGATCAATAAACCCTTTTGTAAGCAGTGGTTTTGTTAGTTTTCTAGTGTATGGGTCTCTTACAATAAAATAAAACTTTTTAGATGAAGAAAAAGGCTTGACACCTGCAGACTTTAGCCATGCATTTGAACCTGAACTTGTTCCAATAAGAACACCACTGCTTTTCTGTTCTTCTGTTTTACTACCCAAAAAAATCTTATAAAGAGATGTTTTGTATGAAATTTTATTTCCAATAAAAACCTCATTTAAGGCCGGGCATATTTCTTTTTTGTTAATTCTGCTCTTAAGCCTTGTAAGTTTTTCAATATAAAATTTATTTTGAAGAAATAATTCTAATTTCCTATCAAAATCATTTTTACAAGAGCTCATAAAAAAACCTTCTTTCTTTTTAGGGTTAGAATTAACGCCTAATAAAAACTGATTTTTAACAAAGTGCGATGTTCTAAGAAATGTTCCGTCACCGCCAATAACTATCACAAGGTTTTTGTTCCTGAAGATAGTTTTTTTAAGACCTGACCTTTCTATGCATTTAAAGTTTATATCCCTCTTTCTTAAAGAATTTTTCACAATATTAATTGCTTTATCATTTTTAATATAAACAACTAACACCTTAATCATATTATCACTCCTTTTAAAATTTTTAAACACTATACTTATTCAACAATTATTGCAGGCTTTCCGGGCATTGCATTTCTTGCTTTTGCTTGTTTTGAATCCTCTGCTTTGATTATCTCAATAATACATTTAAACTCATCCTCAAACAGTTTCTTTGAATTATTTAATACATTAAACTCTGTGTCTTGGTTAAGTATAAATTTAGGAATCCTACTTGGATTTTTGACTATCAAAGGAATTAGTTTTGAAACAGATTTGCTGTTTTCCTTGAATTTAGGTATTATTGTTTTCATAATAGATTTAATATCTCTTGTTTTTTCAATCTCTTTCTTAAGCTCTTTGAAAAACCTGTATTTCCATTTTTCTGAAACAAACAAAGTAAGTTTTTTTGGCTTTTCTATTTTAATTAGATTAAGCAAATAAGCAATATCCTTTTTAACATTATCAAGCATTCCCTCTGAGCCCTCTGCTTTTTCATCTATCATACTTTCGTCATATTTAGGCCACTCAGCCAATGAAACAAATCTTTTAAGTCCAATTATTTCCCAAAGCTCTTCGCATATGAACGGTGTAAAAGGGCTCATTAAAAGAATTGGTGTTTTCACAAGTTCGCCAAATATTTCTTTGTTTGGATTTTCATTGGCATACTTTCCAACCTTGCTTACAAACTGCATTATGTCACTTATTGCAAGGCTAAACTTGAATTGTTCTATGTTATAAGTAACATCCTTAATCAGATGGTTCATAAGGCTTAGCATATACTTATCCTTACTATTAAGCTGCTTAAAATTAAATTTATTTAATGATATTTTTTCTTTATTATCTTCAACCAAGGAATAAAACCTGTTAAGAAACTTAAATGCTCCTTTAACACCCTGTTCACTCCAGTCAAGCTCTTTTTCCGGAAGTGCTGCAAACAGGATAAATAATCTGGCAGTGTCTGGTCCATAGTCCTTTATAATGTCAGCAGGGTCAACAACATTTCCAAGGCTCTTTGACATTTTAGCCCCATCTTTTATTACCATACCTTGCGTCATTAACCTTTTGAAAGGTTCATCAATATCACACAATCCCAAATCTCTTAATGCCTTTGTGAAAAATCTTGCATAAAGCAAATGCAAAATTGCATGCTCTATACCTCCAATGTACTGATCGACATTCATCCAATAGCCCACTGCATTTTTATCAAATGGAGTTTTTTCATATTTTGGGCTACAGTATCTCAAGAAGTACCATGATGAATCAACAAATGTGTCCATTGTGTCTGTTTCTCTTTTTGCTTTTCCTCCACATTTTGGACATAAAGTATTTACAAAATTTTCAGATGTTCCCAATGGGTTTCCGCCAGTTCCAAATTTTACATCCTTTGGAAGCAATACAGGCAAATCTTTTTCAGGAACAGGAACAATCCCACATTTTTCACAATAAATAACTGGAATTGGAGTCCCCCAATAACGCTGTCTCGAAATAAGCCAGTCTCTTATTTTATAATTAACAGTTCTTTTTCCCCATTTATTTTTTTCAATAAAATCAGATATTCTTTCAATTGCTTTTTTGTTTTCAATCCCATTAAATTCAGCAGAATTTACAAGTATACCCTCATCAACATATGCTTCATTCATTTCGTCTTCTTTCAATAATTTGTCTTTGGGAGATATGACAACTTTTAATTTAAGGTTATGTTTTTTTGCAAATTCAAAATCTCTTTGATCGTGTGTCGGAACAGCCATAACAGCTCCTGTTCCATATTCCATAAGTGCGTAATCTGCAATATATAATGGGCATTCCTCTTTTGTAAAGGGGTTTATGAAATATCTTCCGATGAACATTCCTTTTTTGTCTTTTGTATTATCTATACGGTCTGTTATTTCTTCTTTTTTTACTTCTTCAATGAATTGGTTGACCTTATTTTCATATTCAGTTCCCTTTGTTAATTTTTTTATTATTGGATGCTCTGGAGCAATAACCATATAGGTGATTCCATAAACTGTATCTGGTCTTGTTGTGAATGTGCTTATCTTTTCATCAGAATCTTTTATTGGGAAATTGATTTCTATGCCTTTGCTTTTTCCTATCCAGTTGCGCTGCATTGTTTTTACTCTTTCAGGCCAGTCTTCTAACTTATCTAAATCATTAAGAAGTTCGTCTGCATAATCTGTTATTTTGAAATACCATTGTTCTAAATCTTTTTGCTCAACTATAGTTTTACATCTCCAGCATTTTCCCTGTTCTACCTGTTCATTTGCCAAAACAGTTTTACAGCTAGGGCACCAGTTTACAGATGAGTTTTTCCTGTAAGCTAATCCTTTTTCAATAAATTTTAAAAATATCCATTGATCCCATTTATAATAATCAGGAGTACAACTTTGTATTTTTCTGTCCCAGTCATAGCTCATCCCCATTGATTTCTGTTGCTCACTTATTGCTTTTATATTATCCATGGTCCATTTTTCAGGATCGGCTCCATGTTTTATTGCAGCATTTTCAGCAGGCATTCCAAATGCATCATATCCCATAGGATAAAGAACATTAAATTTGTTCATTCTTTTAAATCGTGCAATAGCATCTCCAATAGAATAATTTCTTAGGTGGCCGACGTGAAGTTTTTCAGAAGGATAAGGATACATCTCAAGGCAGTAAAACTTTTTCTTTTTATTGTCTTCAGATACCTTGAATATTCCTTTTTCTTCCCAAAGCTTTCTCCATTTCTTTGAAATCTCATTAAAATCAGCCATTTTATAAACAAAATAAAGATTATATTTAAATCTTTATATTAAAAAAACAAAGAATTAATGTTTTTTAAATCTTGCTATAGTATCTATCAAATCAACATGCCCAAGGAATAAAGCTCTACAGCAGTATCTTTCGAGGCCAAGGTCATCCATAACCTTCTTTGGGTTCTCACCTTTTTTTATTCTTTCTTTGTATTCTTCCCAAAGGTGCCCAACTGGTTTTCCACAACTAAAACAACGAATAGGTATTATCATCTTTTATCACCTGTAACTCTTCTGCCTTTTTGCCCTTGCCTGACCATGTCTGTTTGGCTTTGATGCTTCTTTTATTCTTGTGTCAGCAACAAGCAAGTGCCTATCATATTTCAAAAAATCTTCTTTAATTGTTTTACTCTTTGAGTATTCAATTAAAGCACGGGCAATTGCAAGTCTGGAGGCTTCTGCCTGGCTTATTATTCCACCACCATTAACATTAACGTTTATATTAATCTTTTTTGCTAAATCTCCAGCAAGAATTAATGGTTCCATTATTTTCATCCTTACAAATTTTGGCTCAAAAGATTCAATTAGTTGATTATTAATCTTAATATTCCCTTTTCCCTGTTTTAATGTAGCTCTTGCTATGGCTCTTTTTCTTTTTCCAGATACGTGAACTATTTTCATTTTCTCTCCTTCATGAATTTGCATATATCATCAACACTAACATATTTAAGGCTCTGAACTTTTGAAATATTAAAGGATTCCAATTTTTTGATATCATTATCTTTGAATTCATCAGGCGTCCCTATATAACACATTACCCTTTTAAATGCCTTAAGGCCTTTTTCTTGCTTATATGGTAACATTCCCCTTATACATCTCCTAACAAATCTATCTGGCATTTTTGGTATAAAAGGACCTTTTGTAGGCCTTGTACCTCTTTCATTTCTTTTTTTATATTTTTCAAAGACTGATTTTCTATTACCTGTAATAATTGCTTTCTCGCAGTTAACAATATCTACCTTCTCACCCAAGAGAGCTTTTTTAGTTACATAAGTAGCTAATCTTCCTAAAATCATGTTTGACGCATCTATTATCATTTTAACCTATTATCCTTATACCTTTTCCTTTTGGATTCTCCTTAATTAATTCATTGATTAATATTGCCTTTGAGTTAGACTTTTTAATTTTATCTAACGCCTGATCTGAAAACTGCCATGCTGCAATTGTTAGCTTATGGTCTAAATCACCAGAAGCCAAAACCTTTCCAGGCACAATTATATTTTCATTTTCCTTTGTATACCTATTTATTCTTGAAAGATTAACAACCCTTCTTTTTCTTGTTGGTTTTGCAAGTTCCTCTGCAATCCTTTTCCATAGTTTAGAGTTATGACTAGCTGAACTCTTTTTAAGAGCTATAATTAATTCTTTCAAGTAAATGTTAGTTTGTTTTGTTATTTTTGTCATTTTTCAAGTATTGCGGGAGACGGGATTCGAACCCGCGCAACCACTAAGGTATACGGCCCTCAGCCGTATTCATTTGACCAGACTCTGACACCCCCGCATGAATTTATTTCTCTGATGTCTTTTTCTTGGCTGGTTTCTTTTTAATTTCCTTAATGAATTCGTTTGAGGTATCTTTGATTATTCTTAGTGCTTCATTTATTATTTCCTTTGGCTCAAGCTGGCCCCATGATTCAACATAAAAAATAAAATCTTTATTATTATTCTCAACTGTTATTGCCCCTTTTGGTTCGCATGCATCAACACAAGCATTGCATAAGTGGCATTTCAATAAATTGTCCTTATTTACAATTAAATTGTTATTTTTTATTTCAAAAACATTCTGTGGGCATTGTTCCACAATAACCCCAGGGTTTGTGCATTTCTTTTTTATTTCAATTATAGGCATTAATTTGTAATAAACAAGTCCTGGGCACCATTTTGCATGCTCTTTTCCTTTGCCTAAAATAGCTGTTGCTTCAAACTCAAGCTTTTGACCCTTCAAAAGCTTGGTGATTGGCATGTTTGGATAAACTGGCTTAACTTTTGGATCAGCTGATTTAAGTTCAGATGCACAAACAGTTCCCTGAACTTTAACTTTTAATGTCAGCTTTAATTGACATAGTGCACATCCTTCTCCACCGCATTTGCATTTATCAGGAAGATTATATGAGTTAAGGTCTGTTGTTAATGGGATAAGCCCAATTCTGTGTGCTAAAATCTCGTCATAAAGTGCTGAGCTATTGCTTCTGAATTCAATGTCTTCTATAGCCATAGTTGGAACTTCTTCAATAGCATATCTTCTCAGGGCATTTGCAAATGCAGCATCAGTATTTTTTAAGATAAATGAAATTTTTTTTTGTTTTTTATCTTGTTTTAAAAATTCTATTTCCATCATAATAATGCACCTCTTAAACTCTTCTTCCCCTTCTGCCGCCTTTCTTTCTGCATCCATCATGAGGAACAGGCGTAACATCAGAAATATTTCCGATTCTTATCCCAGTTCTTGAAAATGTTCTTACAGCAGCCTGAGCTCCAGGCCCTGGACTGCTTGGTCCATTATGGCCGCCAGGGGCTCTTATTCTAACCTCAAGCATATTTATTCCTTTTTCAATTGCTATCTCAGCAGCTTTTTTTGCTGCCATCATAGCAGCTGTTGGAGAACTCTCAAGCCTATCTGATTTTACCATCTGACCGCCGGAAGTTCTTGCTATTGTTTCTGTTCCTGTTATATCTGTAATATGAATTATTGTATTATTGTATGATGAGTAAATATGAACAATTCCTGTCTTTCCAGGTTTTCTTGTGTCTAAACTTTTTCTATGAAATGTTTGATTGTCTTTCATTTTTTATCATCCTTTTTTTGTTTCTTTGGTTTTTTTATTAATATAATTCTTTCAGGATGTTCCGGATTAGCAAATTTAGAGGTTGAAACAAAGCTAATCAGATTTTCCTCTTTAACTGGAACAATATATGATGGCCTTGTTATTATTTTATCACCTAAAGCAACGTGTTCATGAACAATGAACTGTCTTGCCTGATTTATTGAACGGGCCATTGCTTTTTTATAAATAATAGTTTGTAATCTCCTGTCCATTACATTATTTAAATTTAAATCAAGTATAACATCAACATTTTCTGCTTTAGCAATAAGTCCTAAATTGTATAATTTATTAAGCAAAGCTATTTTTTCTTTTTCTGCTTGTTTTGTTTTTGATGTAATAAGATTTTTTGCCTGGTTAGCAAATCCCTTTAAAATTGATCTCATCCTATAGATTTCTGTTTTATTTTTAAGACCATATTCTTTTAATAGTACTGCTTCTTCTTCTATTCTTGATTTCTGCCATGGATGTGATGCAGTTGAATATTTTTTTCTTTGTTTTTTAGGAGCTCCCATTTTTAAACCTTTCCTGCCTTACCTTTTCTTTTTTGTACTCCAGTAACCTTACCTTTGTTTCTCCTGAAGTTTGACCTTGTTCTCTGACCCCTAACTGGAAGGCCAAATGCATGCCTCATGCCTTTATAGCTTCTCATTTTCTTCATCATTTTTATGTCATTATCTTTAGTAAAAGTAAGATCTGATGATAATAAGTGCTTATCTTCCCCTGTTTCATAATCCTTTCTTCTGTTAAGCATCCATGAAGGAGCACCAAATTCCTTTGGATTCCTTGCAGCTTCATCTATTTTTTTTATCTCAGAATCAAGTAGGTTTCCTGTTTTTTTTGTTTTATTAATACCAATAAAATTGCATATCATATTAGAAAATGCAAAGTTAATTCCTTTGATTTTCCTCATAGCATCTGCTATTTTTTTATTGCCGTCAAGGTCTGTGTTTGCTATTCTTACAATATGCTTAAATCCTTCATCTGTCATAATAACACCATATAAATAGCTGAGAATACAAAATCACGAACCCTAAACCGCTCATAATAGTGAACTCGGGCTATTATTAAATAAAGTATAAATAGGTCATATATAAATCTTACTAAAAAGGGCGATAGCCGAGATTTGAACTCGGGCCAAGAGATCCACAGTCTCTTATGCTACCAGGCTACACCACTACCGCCATAAAGCAAGCAAGCCATATATAATTTATAAATCTTGCTATTAGAAATTAATATTCTTCTTCTTTTTTTCCAAAGATGAATTCATTAACATATTTAATAAATCCATTCAACATCTCAAAATCTTCTTTTGCTGAATCCATTGTTATGTCAATTGGCTCACCATCAATAACAATACTCATGGTTACATGCCTTCTATATTCTTCTCTTTTGGTATATTCTGCCCGCATGATTTTTCTTAGTTTAAGATAATAATCAATATATTCATGCAATTTCTTTTCATTAGGGTAAACTTCTTTAAGTACGTTGCATCTAAGTGCTTTATTTTCAGGGTAATCTGTTATTAATTTTTTTTCTTTTGCATATATTAAAAGAGCATTAAATCCAAAAGAAAATGCATTTATCATTCTTTGAATAATATTTTTTAGAACATCAACTGTCCTTGTGTATTTAAGACTTACAAACACTAAATGTTCTTCTCTTTTCAATTCTTCTATTGCTTTACGTAAAGATTCTTCCATTTCTGCTCACTATGTTATTTGCTTCTTGAATAAATAGTTTAGTTTCAGTTATATATTTTTTTATTTCTTCAACTGATATTGTTCTCATCCTATAAGTACTTGAGCATATAACAAATTTATTGCTTCTCTCAAATTCAACAGGACTCTTTTTATGCTCAGTTATTATATCTCTTATTTCTGATATAAGTTTTACATATTTCTTATCAATATTAAGCCTGTCAATACATTTACTTCTAAAAATAGTAAATTTTGAATCAAAATTATCATTAAAGGGGGGTATTTTTTTAAATAACCTTTCATAATAAAGTATAGAGGACATTGCATTTGTTAATGCAAGGAAAATATTTTGAATGACTGATAATAATAATCTGTTATCCCTAACTAAAGGATAAGTCATAAAAATCATATGGTCAGCTATTTTCAGCTTTTGATTGGCTTTTTGCATTGCCTCTTGGAACTGTTCCATTTAATATAATATAATATAGGAATATAAATAGTTTATGATTAATCTTTTTTAAAACTAAGAATTGCCTTTGCTAAATCCCCTTCTGAATCTTCAATTGCTTTTTTTGCTTCTTCTTCTGTTACATCTGCCTGTTCCATAACCGTTTTTACATCTTCCTGATTTATTTCAGGCTTAGTTGATAATTCTCTTTCATTTATATTGCCCATAATCTGAAAGGTTTCCTGCCCCGCCATATTAACCTTGCTAACCTGGGGTTCTGTAATAATAATTTCTTTCTCAGGAGTTTTTATTATAACTTCTGTTGCAGGAATTTCAACCTGCTGTATTCCCATCTTTTTCATCATCTGTGCAGCTTTTCTTGAATTCATTCCTGGAAACATTAAATCACCTTATTGCATAGGTATGCCTAAAAGGCTATTACCCCATGTATGCAGAATTATTTCAATAATGATTATTACAACAACTAAAGTAATTATGTGGCCTGGTTTAAAGCTTATCTTGCTCCTGTATTCATCAAAATATCTTATTAATCCTCCTCCGCTTGATGGAAGATTAATTTTATTATCTCGTGCCATTTTATTTAAGTAATATAAGGGTTATATAAAAACATTACTATAAGGTGTAGGGCAAGAATAAGCCGCCTTCTGTCAGTCCACATTAAGTAAGGACTGTCTTAACATTTAACTAAGCGTCGCATGACTTGCACAAACCAGGACTCACCGTTTCACCAATTCCATTAAGAATGTCTGCTGGTTATCTCATCTTTCTCGCGAAAGACTTCGCAAGCATCATCCTCCTTAATGGCTGTCTCGTTTCTGAGTGGTTGCCTTCCTTTTCAGGAACTCTTTTTTTAGAGTGGCCACATATAGTGGGCGGACTTTCCTCAGCCAAGAGGCCGAAAGTTAAGTACTTACCCTACATAGATGAGTGTATTTTAGTTGTTTATAAAGGTTTGCGTAGTTTAAAAAATTAATTATTTCTTCTTCCTAGATACTATATCTTTTGTCATGCATACAATCCATTTCCAGTGTAAAGCCAAATGAATTAATACAAGCAAACCCATAATAAGGCCACTCCAGTCATGCAACACTGAAATATTTCTTACATGTAAAACTTTGTAGGTTGAAACACCTATTATTTTTATTAGTCCTGGCCACTTAATCAATCCTGTAATAAAACAAATAAAAAAAGATATTGCCAATCCAATATCAACCCAATAATTTAATTTTGCTTTATTCATTTTGCAATCCCTTTTGTTTTATATCTTCGGCCATGTCCTTAACAAGTGCAGGAGAGAACGCATATTCTTCTCTCATATCTTCCAATACAGTATCAACAGTGTAGCTTTCTTTTAGATCAAATTCAGTTATTATTCTTGAAAAAAGAACTTCTGAATCTATTTCCCATAAATCTGCCACTTCTTGCACAGTCAAGGACTTCATTGCGCTTCCTTCAATTTCCACTGAATGGTCATGTTCATCATCATGCTCATGGTCAGATACACATCCAGTAAGTGTAATCATAACAACTAAACTCATTATTAATAATATTTTCTTCATATTTTTACCTCTTGACTGAAATCTTTTGTTTCAACCCATAGTATCATATGATTGAAACTATACATATTGGTTGCTGAAACTATGAGAATTATACTGAAACCGAGTTTCAAAATAATGAAACTATGATAAGATTTATATATATTAATCTCTTAATCTCTTTCTATGCAATTAACAGGTAATCGTAAAGTCATATTGGGAGTTGGAATCATTATCTCTTTTGCTCTTCTTATTTTTTCAATAACACTATATTTTAGTTACCAACATGATTTAAGAGCAGAATCAAGATTGGACCATGATTTAATCAATAACATGACCACTGAAGAAATCCAGCAATTCTTAACTGAAAGAAGAGATACACAACCAACATTTCAAAGTTTTTATCTGTTTCCTTTTATTGCTTTTATTGGATTATTAATAGGGACTATAGTTTATTACATAATGTCTGATAAAGTAATTCAACAAGAACAGTCATTGAAGAAGAATACCAAAATTATTCTAAATTTCTTAACACAACAAGAAAAAAAAGTAATTGAAACACTTTTAGAAAATAATGGGAAAGTGCAACAATATGAGTTATCTCATTTGCCAAACCTGAATAAAGTTAAAACTCACAGGATTCTTATAAATCTTGAACAAAAAGGAGTAATTCGTAAGGAGAAGCTTGGTAGAATAAATAGGATTGTGCTTAATAAAGAATTGTATGATATTCTAAAATCATAAAAATCTACACAAAGTTAGTCTCATCAAAATATTCAAATAAATTTGTATGCCATTGACAATATATATTAACAATAATAACATAAACCGTAAATCTTTCTAAAAAAATAAGAAAACTATATAAAGAAAATTAAAGACTATTGGTTTATGGAAGAAAAGATAAGTTCTGGCTCAGAAGTCATTGATAATCTGCTTGATGGCGGCTATAATAAGATTATTACAATTATCTATGGCCCTGCTGCAAGCGGAAAGACAACCTTAGCTATGTTGGCTGCAATTCAGCAGGCAAAGCAAGGGGAAAAATCTATCTTTGTTGATACAGAAAATGGATTTTCAGTTGATAGGCTGAAGCAGCTTTCAGGAGAGAATTTTGAAAAGATTCTTCATAACATAATAATTTTCAGCATAAAATCCTTTAGTGAACAGCAGGAAAAGATGGAAAAAATAAAGCTGCTTGTTGATAATGGAAAAATATCCCTTGTTATTGTGGATACAATAGGCTCAAAGTATAGGGTAAAGCTGAGTGAGGATGCCTACAAGGCAAATAAATCAATGGATATGCAGTTAAGGACTCTCTCAGATATAACGCGGCAGGGAGTTCCAGTCATACTTACAGAGCAGGTTTATGATAACTTAACTAATGGCCAGATAAATCTTGTTGGCGGTAATATGCTTAGAAACTGGAGCAAATGCCTTATAGAACTGGAGAAAATCAACAGCAAAAGAAAAGCCATTATCAGAAAGCATGAATCCCTAACTAATAAGGAGATT
>Ga0075115_10000287_pt1 | contig 25040 bp, 27 predicted proteins | sample AntAceMetag02UKH_FD_69785 | JGI IMG/M metagenome (GOLD analysis project Ga0075115, IMG submission 69785) | Saline lake microbial communities from Ace Lake, Antarctica - Antarctic Ace Lake Metagenome 02UKH | ecosystem: Environmental > Aquatic > Non-marine Saline and Alkaline > Saline | place... | reverse complement strand
GCCGTGAAGCCACGGTTGTCAGTCCGACTCATCTCACGACCGAAATCACGGCTGAAGAACTGGCCGACGCGGGCACTTATTCCGTGAGCGTCACTAACCCCGGGGTCGGCGGTGAAACGTCGGACAGTCTGGATTTCACGTTGCTCACCGTGACATTCGGTGAAACAAACATCGATGTACCGGATTGGACCGCCGCAACCCATGAAAAACTGGACACGGAAGAGATCGTAACCAACCTGGATACGGTCTTCGATACCAGCCGGGTTCAACACATGGATCTCACCATCGATTCCGCTAACTGGAACGTGATGCAAAGCAACCTGGCCGGTCTCAAAGAGCAACTCGGAGGATCAAATGATTTTTCATTGATGGACGATCCCATCGATGTCCCTTGTGATTTGGAGTACAACGGCAAGCAATGGTATCGGGTCGGTATCCGCTTCAAGGGAAATTCCAGTCTTTATGGCGCGAATAGCAACAAGCTGCCTTTTAAACTCAATTTCGATAAATTCGAGGATATTTATTCCGCCATCAAGAACCAGCGGTTCTATGGCTTTAAAAAGTTCAGTCTCAAGAACAACTACAAGGACGAATCGGCCATCCACGAGTTGACGGCCTCTGAGCTCTACCGTGATTTCGGTCTGAAAAGCTCCCATGCCGCTTTCTACAAACTCTATGTGGATTACGGCAGCGGACCTGTTTATTTCGGGCTTTATACCCTGGTTGAGGAGGTGGACGACACCGTCCTCAAAACCCAGTATAGCGATAATGACGGCAATCTTTACAAACCCGAGGAGGACGCGGCGACCTTTGCAGCCGGAACTTTCAACACCTATGAATTTGCCAAAAAGACCAATGAGAGCGACCTGGACTACAACGATGTGCAGACCCTTAATGATGTCCTGAATTCCGACCTTCGCGTGGCGGATCCAACCGCCTGGAAAACCGACCTTGAGATGATTTTGGACGTTCCCGTTTTCCTCAAATGGTTTGCGGCCAATAACGTACTCCAGAATTGGGACACCTATGGCGTCATGCCCCAGAACTATTATCTGTATCGGAATCCTGACACCCAGCTCTTCGAATGGATACCCTGGGATAACAACGAAGCCCTTGTTTCCAACCCGCGCTGCCTAAGTCTCAACGCGTCGGAAGTGACATCCCAATGGCCGCTGCTCCGCTACCTGCTGGATGATTCCGATTACGCCGAACAGTACCGGCAAAATGTTCATGAGTTCGCCACCAGTCTGTTCAATGCCACGCGGATGGCGCCTCTTTATGATACCCGGGCGGCTTTGATACAGGATGCCGTTCTGAGCGAAAGTGCAGACTATACCTTCACATCATCCAGGCGCTTTTCCGAGTCTATTTCCGCCCTGAAGGCCCATGTTGCGGCCCGCGAGGCTGCGGCTCTGGCATATTAGACTGCCCGTTTGACCAAGGGCTTCTGATAGGAAATTTACGAAAAGGGGATGTATTGAAGACAACATGGAAACAGAATCCATGGTAACAATTTTTCTAAAAACCAAGAAAAGGAGATGGATTGAATGATGGTAAAGACAAGATCGAAATCAAAAACTTCTTTTATATCTGTAAACATCATGGCCGCTTCCGTACTGCTGCTATTAGGGCTCTTCTACAGTCATGCCGGAGCGGTTTCGGCGGCGCCGGATATCAAAGTGAACGGCATGGATAACACGGTCACCCTTGCATCCGAAAACACCCTCACGGTGACCGTTCAACTGAATGCCGGTGAACAGACCGGAGAACAGGCTGACTGGTGGATTATCGCGGCGACGCCCATGGGTTGGTATTACTACGAATATCCCGACATGTGGCATTTGGTCGGTGGGAGCATGGAGGATGTTGGGTTCGCTTATCAAGGAGCCCTTTTCAACCTGACGGAGCCACTGGAGGTATTGCGTGTGTCCGGACTTCCAGTCGGGAATTATGCATTTTATTTCGGGGTTGATATGATCATGAACGGAACCCTGACGGGAGGGGATGCCCTTTATTTCGATGGGGTTGAGGTTAACATCTCCGCTTCCGGCGGATTCTTCCCCGTGGTGGATACCGGCCAGACCGCCTGTTATGATGACAACGGAGACGAAATCACCTGTCCTGAATCCGGGGAAGCCTTTGCTGGCCAGGATGCCCAATATGACGGCAATCAGATGAGCTACTCCGACAATGGCGACGGCACCATCACCGACAATGCCACGGGACTCATGTGGCAGCAGACACCGGGTAATAGGGGCTTAAGCTGGCAAGAGGCGGTTGACTATTGTGAATCCCAGGAACTGGCGGGCTATGACGACTGGCGTATCCCCACCTTGAAGGAATTGTTTTCCATCAGTGACTTTTCAAAAGGGTGGCCTTATTTGAATACGACCTATTTCGATCTGGCCGGAACAAGCGTCAGCAAAGATGAACAATATTGGGCCGACTATTACGTGGGCACGACCGTAGAGGGCGGGTCGGAAGCGGCTTTCGGCGTGAATCATGGTACGGGACATATCAAGGCCTATCCGGCCAACGTCTCCGGACGCATGGGAAATTATGTGCGTGCAGTTCGCGGAAACACATATGGCGTAAATGTTTTCGTGGACAATGGCGACAGCACCATTACCGATAATGCGACGGGGCTCATGTGGCAACAGGCGGACAGCGGTACCGGCATGGATTGGGAAAACGCCCTGGCTTACGCCGAGAGTTCCACGTTGGCCGGACATGATGACTGGCGCCTTCCCAATATAAAGGAACTCCAAAGCATCGTCGATTACACCCATTCCCCCAGTGCGAGCGACGAGGCGAACCTGGGTCCCGCCATCGACACGGATTTTTTCCAAATCACCGAGCTTCCGTCCGGTACCACGAACTACAGCACCGATTACGGGTATTTCTGGAGCAGCACGAGCGCCTACTTCGGCCCGCAGAGTCCCGAATATTACTATGCCTGGTACGTGGCCTTCGGAACGGCGGTGGACGATAATGGAGATGATTTTCATGGCGCAGGTGCCGTTCGATTCGACACGAAAGTTGAAGGAGGACCTGCTTCGGAGGGTGACGAGCGGTGTTATAATTATGTTCGCCTGGTGCGGAACGCGGGTTTATAAAACCATAGAGTGAACCCTTTAGTTGCATAAACAACATGGCAAGGGATAGATAAAAAGAAAAGAATATTTGAGATACTTCCGGCAGAGGAATTCATAGCCAGAGTAACGCAGCATATCCCTGAAAAGGGCTTTCAGATGGTGCGTTACTATGGCTGGTACTCAAACAGGTCCATGGGACAGCGGCGCAAGGAGGGAATGCTGAGACCTGGGGATAATTCACCCGAAAAGAAGGATAGTGAGGATTTCACCATATTGGACGTATCTGATTACGAGCCTCCGCGGGCACCATCCAAGACCTGGAGGAAGCTTATCAAAAAGGTCTGGGAGGTCGATCCCCTGACCTGCCCGCAATACGGTTCTGAGATGCGGATCATCAGCCTGATTCAGGACCCGGATGTGATTCGCCGGATACCTGAGCACCTCGGGCTTTGTTGCAAGAAGCCAAAATCTGGGTATGGGCCAGTTGTCCATGAAGATTTTGATGATGGCTGGCCTGGATACGAAGAACCAACCATAACCTTTCACTGAAAAAGGCGCCAAGGCAGCCAAACGGGGTAATTTGTGCTGCAGGAGTCCAATTCATGTCTTTTAGGAATTGCGGGACATCATTGACTAGGTTGAATAAATGTGGCTTTTGGAGTCTCTACGTCTGCCATTTTTAAGGCAATTACAAGGAAAACGAAAGAGTAGGTCAAGCTAGTCAATTACGTCTCCAAAATTCCCCTGTTGAGATTACCGGAGGGGGCAACCGGTATCCAAAGGTTCCGGCATCTTCTGGAAGGAATTGGCCCCAGTATTTCGTTATATCCCGGCCTTCACTCTCGCAGGCCATCAAGCAAGGTGGAAAATTTGCAAAATAGAATGATATTAAGCTATTAAGCTAACTCCGTCCCCCAAGTCCCTGCAATTTTCCATGGCAGTGTAAGTAAGTTCGAGGACGCAAGGGAGGAGCCAATCCTTAAGGTTCTGCCTTTTATCCCAAGGAGGTGGATGCAAATGAATTTATTATATTTTTTCTCTGTGCTCTCTGCTTACAGCCCATAGGGCCGCATGAACTATAGGGGACAAAGATCTTAAAGTTCATTCAGACACAGCTTCCCCTGGGGATTCACAGTCCGCCAATTTTAATTTGAAACTATGCCTGTAATGGTCTAGTAAAAACCTTCCTTTTCTCAAAGAATTGGCCTTTGAGAAATTTACACAAAAAAGTTGACAGTACCCGAAAAACTGGGGAAGTTATTTAAATCACTAAAATATGTTGACGTTGATGAGCGAAAAGTTAATGATGACTCTTCCAACGTACACATATATGTCAGAGTAAAAAACGTGTAACAAACGCATCAATTAGGGCGCCCGCAAGCTCGCGCCTATTACGTAGCGATTATGAGGTAGATGAATCTTATAATACCTTAATGGGGAAATATGAAAAAAATATTTGATGGTAAAAAGACAGGGAAATTGGGCACTGAAAAGAATCCAGCTGTTGTAAATGTACAGACGGAAGAAAGAGTGAATGAATTAGAATCAGTATTTGAAAAAAACGGTTGGAAACATACAATTGAATTGGAGCCAGATAAACCGGAGGATATTACAGACTTAGAAATATTGTTGAATCCACTAAAAACAAAGATTGCTGAAAAGAAAGTGGGACGCAATGAACCCTGCCCATGTGGGAGCGGTAAAAAGTATAAAAAATGCTGTGGCAAATAAGGCTTTTTTACATTCTAAAAAATTAACCTGCGCATAATGTCATTAGCCAAGAAATTATCTTGGTTATGTCAATCACCTCCTTCGTACCCAGATGCGGGCATTTTCATTGTCGATTAGAAAGACTTGTTTGCCAATGCCATAGTCCTATAACAACATGTCCTGTAACGGATTGAAAATGAAATACATAGTAAGCGGGTGAACCAGACAGCGAGAATCGCAGGCAGCCTGACTGGCAAGTTTCGAGGCGCCGCTGGTTACCCTTAACAATTAGGTGGTACCCCGACCAGATCCGGGGTGATGGTGAGGATTTTCGTTTGCTGCACATCTTTGTAGATGCTGATGCGTGCCCGGTCAAACAGGAGGTATACCGCGTTGCAAGCCGATATCGCCTTGATGTCACATTGGTGGCCAACTCTTGGATGCGAGTTCCGAATGAACGATGGATTGCAATCGAAGTTGTAGAGGACGGATTTGACGCGGCCGATGATTGGATTGTCGAACACGTGCAACCTGACGACATCGTGGTCACCGCTGACATTCTCCTTGCCAGCCGCTGCCTGAAGGAAGGCGCACATGCAATTGGTACAACGGGAAAGCCGTTCACGGAAAACAACATAGGTGAAGCCGTCGCAACTCGGGACCTGTTTTCAGAACTCCGTGGCGCAGGAGAGATAACGGGCGGGCCTCCGCCGCTAAAGAAGCGTGACCGATCAAGTTTTCTTCAACAGCTCGACGAAGTGATTCAATCAATCCGTCGTAAGCATCCGTTCAATTCCACCTAACAAGGCAAATTCAGACGCCGGCAAAAAGCGGTGCGGCCTTCAGCCTATCCACCTGAGTAGCTATGAGTGGGGGACGTTGCCAATTTATACAACATATTTCACTATCAGGACCTTTTCATGGCTTCCGTGCCCAACCCCCCGTTTTATAAAAATTGAATGTGGCTCAATTCCACGTGCCATAACGTCATGTAGGACACCAGACGCATCGATCCTAACTTGTCTCTGCATGAGGACAATGTGTCTTGGCGGTGAACAGTATTCAGACAAAGACCTTTTTAGGGGTGGTGGTTGGTTCTTACGCTCCAAAATCCTTCAAGGTCTCCAGACATTTTTCCAAGCCGATTGCCAGGTGGAATACGAAGAAATCCCAGGGTCGGAGAAGCAATGCCATATATCGATATACCGGTCAAGCATATTGATGTAAGGAATAGCTTCTTAGATCCTGGCACAATAAAAGATCAGCGACAACTGGCAAATCGCCCCAGGATATATGACCTTCAATGGCCCCAGAGATTCCCGTCTGGGCCAGTTCAACGATAATGACATGATCTATTTGAGATTGAGATACAGTTTTTAAAACTACCCTTATTCAGATTCAGGCAAAGGGCAGCTTCCTGATTTTTTACATTTAGTCTGTCCGGACTTACCTGTCATCTTTAGCTCATTTTATTTCGCTGTCAGCGACAAAGCGGCAGGTCATACCCAGGACATCCGCCGAACTTGCCAGCACTTCATCACAAGTTACTATTTCTATTCCGGCCCCGAAGCAACATGCCAAGTGCAAGGCATCGAGGGTGCGAAGAGCTGTTTTTCTGGAAGAAATCCACTTTTGCGCCTGTCGATAGTGTTTCGTAGTAATGGAAAGCCGTCTGAATAAACCTGAACGGATATCCTCTGCAAAGGTGTTTTCCACAAGACTGGCTTGCGCATCAGTGATTTCTTTCATACGGACCCAACGGGAAAGGGCAGAAGCAAACTCCAATCCGGTAAGGTCGCTGATGCCGACAGGAACCCTGAGGGACGACAGGAAATTCTGTATCGCCAAGCTTGTTTTTTCCTCTCTATAATAAGGCAGAAGTGCGCTGGTATCCAGATAGTAGCCGCCTCTATCCTCGTTCATCACGTATTTCCCGTATTAATTTTGCTGCCGGCAGTTTTGCCGGAGGAACCATGGCCCTCAAAGTGCTGCGGTCAGGAAAACGCATCTTTCCTGTTTCAATCTCTGTAGTCGGGAGCAAGCGGGCTGCCGGTTTGCCGCGGCGCATGATAACGATTTCTTCTCCAGCCGCCACCGCATCCAGCAGACGGCTGATCTGTTGTCTGGCTTCACGTACATTTACTCTTTGCATGGTTTCTCCACCTATTAAAAATTATACATATTATTGATGTACACATAAAATGTTACCACGTCAACAGTTTTCCCTTTTCAGCCCCGGAAAATGTTCGCGATGATTTAAATGCCGGATTTCGGTGTATGTATTTTACCAGTAATGAGGGGGCGGCCGCTGAGATCTTCGCAGAATACAAGATCGGCGACCACTGGCAAATTGCTCCAGGATATATGACCTTCAGCGGCCCTGAAGGTTCCCGCCTGGGCCAGTTCAACGATAATGACATGATCTATTTGCGATTGAGATACAGCTTTTAAGCATAGGAAGGGATTGGGTGGGCTCAGCGGGAGTGTGAGGGACGTTGCCAATTTATACAACATATTTCACTGGCAGGACCTTTTCATGGCTTCCGTGTCAAATCCCCCGTTTTATAAAAATTGAATAGGGCTCAATTCCACGTACCATAACGTCATGTAGGACACCAGACGCATCGATCCTAACTTGTCTCTGCATGAGGACAATGTGCCTTCATAATTTTAATCGGCAATGTTACTTCTTTTCGCAAATTCAAACTGTCATGACGGGGCATTTTGCCACTCCAGGTATGAAAATTCGCCCCTCGCTCGATGTGCTTACTCGACACAGACCGACGAACACAGACTCGCTTCATCTGATATGTGGGGGACTGGTGGTGAGATTTTCCCGGTCTACCCGGCGGCCATCTCCTCTCCGAGGCGTAGGCTCTACGAGCCGGAGGCCAGCAGGGACTGGCGACAACCTGCGAAGATCCACTGAAATAGGGACAACCGAATTAGAATTCCCTCTTGTTCAGGCATGCGCCTTCTCAAGGTGTTGAGCTATCAGCACTTTGATGAGGGACTGACGAGGCACGCCGAGCCGCCTGGCCTCTTTGTCCAGCGAGCGGATCATCCAGACAGGAAAGTCAACATTGACTCGCTTTTGTTCCTGCCCAGGCCGGCGTGCATTAGAGAGGTCAAGGTATTTCGTAATGTCCTCTCCAGCATCGAATTTCTTTTCCAGTTCTCTAGCTTTCATAAATCTCAATCTCCTCCCTTCGGGACCGGCGAACCGATATGATTCGGATTTGCTCGCCGCGGTAAGTAATGATGCCGGACCAGTGCTTTTCTCCAATTCTGCTGACAACGAGGAATCTAGGTTCATCCTCGGTTCGCGCAGGGATCTCGATCAGGTCCGGATCATTCCACAAGGCTTGGGCCTCGACGAAGTCGATGCCGTGCTTGCGCCTGTTTGATGCGCTCTTTCTCGGGTCGAACTCGAATTCCATGGTATAGATACTATACCGTATAGGTGGTGGTTGTCAACGGACTGATCCTGGGTAATAGAGGGCTGTAATAAGGGACATCCAATTTATACAATATATTTCACCAGCACTATCTTGAGCTACAGGACGCCATTTCTGAATGAACTTATAGGCACTTTTGACCTTTTTGAGTTCTTCAGCCTTAACAGCCCATATTGTGTGCCTGGCAGCACACGTTTCAGGTGGGTTATAAAGTCCCACTCGACCCGAGGCCCCGGGTCGATATCCAACAAGTGGGGATAATGAATCACTGGCCGAAGCGATGGAGCAAGGTTGATGGCATCGCCTCGATTGATCACGAGGAAAGGTGGAAACAACTCAATGCACAGGAGGTCAATGCCTATCAGCAGGGCATTGTCTTTGCCTAAGAGGCATATCCTTATGCCCTCAAGCATTTAGGCACAGAACACCCAAACACCCTCACATCCATTAATAACCTGGCCATGTTGTATGAATCCCAAGCCCGTTACTCAGAGGCTGAACCTCTGCCTAAACAGGCACTGCACCGCACGCGCCTGTATTTCATCAATCAAACATCCAAACCAGAGTACAGGGATCCCGAGATGTGGTCTCCATGCGTCATGGTTGGCGGTTAGCCCTTCAGTCCTTTTTCAGGGACGGATTCAGGGAAATTCGAAAAGAAGGTCTCCTCCCATCTGAAGGGGACCAGTAACACTGCCAAGAAACGGTCTCAGCCAACACAGAAGGAACAGCTTCAGGCCGCAATGCAATATTCGAGGATTTTCTTCTTCCTGATTCCGGAGGCCCTATGCCTCGATAAGAGGAATTTTGTATTCCTTCAGAAGAATATCACGTGTCACAAGCGTAAGGCCTTCTACTTTTGCTTGTGCTACAAGCATTCTGTCAAACGGATCCCGGTGATGTGCCGCAAGGTCTCCGACCGTATGCGCATGTTCGACAGTGATATCCAACATCTCAAAAGGCTGATCATCTAATACCTCTCGAAAGTCACCGGGAATTTCCAGTTTTCCCAATGCCTGCTTGATCCTTATTTCCCAAATGACAACAGCACTGACAAAAACCAGGTTTTCCCCATTCGCAATTGCAGTCCTTGCTTTCGCTGAAAGAGTCGGGTGATCATCAAGCCACCACAAAAGAACATGTGTATCAAGCAAGAGGTTCATTAATCCACCATCCCGAATGCTTCGGCAATATCGCGCGGTAGTTTGTCAAAATCATCGGCTATCTTGATTTTCCCTCGTAGGGCGCCAGCTCGGCGCGGTTTCTCGCTTCGCTCGTACCGCACAAGCTTTGCTACGGGCTTCCCTGCTTTACCAATGATGATTACCTGCCCGGCCACGACCTTCTCAACAAGTGCCGACAACTCGGCTTTTGCTTTTGAAATATTGGTTATGAGCATATCCATCACCTCTTATTATTTAGTCTGACCAGACCAGACCAGAAAGTCAAGTTTTTTCCACCCCCCAGTCCACAGGAATGCGTACTACCTTTCCGGCTTTGTTTCTGAAAAGCAGATAGCCTTTTTTGTATTCATAAAAGGATAAATCCCTGGTAATGGCCATGTCCTTATTGCAATATTCAAGGATTTCCTTGATCTTCCCCTGCTTCTACCGCTTAAGGGCCTGCATACCATCGGCAGTCTTCAGATCTTCTAGGGGACGCCATTTCTGAATGAACTACAGGCACTTTTGAACCTTTTCGAGTTTTTCAGTCTTGGCAGCACACATTTCAGGTGGGTTAAAATCCCATTCAACCCGAGGCCCTGGAACGATATTCCAATAAGTGGGGGTAATGCCTCACTAGCCGAAGCGATGGAGCCCGGCTGTCATGACAGGGCATTTTGCTACTCCAAGTATGACAATTCGTTATCTCCTGCTCGCAGTGCTCGCTCGACACACACAGACGAACACAGACTCGGGCCATCTGACACGTGGGGGACTGGGTGCCTGAGCAGGTAATCCGCCGCCGATTCGGCAAGGGATGGAATAATTTTCATGATATCTACAAAAGACTGGTGGATGCATGGGTGCTGTATGATAACTCCGGCGAAAACCCTCTTCTCATTGATACGGGAGAAAACGAATGAACACGAAAAAAAAGACGATTCACGACGCCGATCTTGTCAAGGTTGAACCGGCATTACGGCGAACCGCAGAAAGGGCGCGCAAAACAGCTGAGGAAACCCGCACGCCGCTGGTAATCTATAAGGACGGCCGGGTTGTCAGGCAGGCCGTTGAGGAGAAAATTATTCGCTATTAAGAGAATGTGGGGGACGTTGCCAATTTATACAACATATCTCACTGGCAGAACCTTTTCATGGCTTCCGTGTCCAATCCCCCGTTTTATAAAAATTGAATAGGGCTCAACTCCATGTGCCATAACGTCATGTAGGATACCAGACGCATCGAGCCTAACTTGTCTCTGCATGAGAACAATGTGCCTTCATAATTACTCGGCAGTGTTACTTCTTTTCGCAAATTCAAACTGTAAGCAGGCGCCACCTATCCACCTCGGGAAATATCCTTTACGGGTCCTAAGCCTGCCAGATGCCGTTTAGTGCTGACAAGAAACATGCTCACAACGCCAAACCTCGTGCAACACAAAACGGCCGGGTTCCAGATTTTGCAAAACCCGGCCTTGATAAGACGATGAGTCCTTGCGTGTTGTAGCATGGGATCTAGCGCATGTTGCCCTGGCGGTTCCCCTTGTGCCCCTTATGGAAAGACCCTCCAAACTGAAGCTGCATTAGATCCATTTTTTTCTTCTGTTCCGGCGTGAGTATCGACCGAAGATAGATCACTGATTTAATCCGGGCAGCGGTCATCTTGCCTCTCAGTTCACCAATCTGACTTGCTAATATCTCTACCCTGGATAGATCTGCTTCGTCCTTACCGGCCTCGCTCCTGAGATCAACCCGGAGGGTTTCTAGTTCCGCCCGCAGCTTGATCATCTGTTTCTGTTTTTTTATTCGTTCTTCTTTCAGTTTTTTGACCTGATCTGCGGTCAGATCGAGATTGGCCATTATTTGAGGGCCAGCCTTGATTACTTCAGGACCGCCTTGGCCATCGGGTCCAAACGCATCTGCATTCCCGGCTAAGAACACAAGCCCCATGACAAGCAACATCACGATTACGGTCTTTGCATTTTTTTTCATTTTTGATTTCTCCTTTTTTGTGTCTATTTTCTTGAGGTATATCTAAATTAGTAACCGTTCACGGGGTTACAACGCCCGTTTTCCCGCAACCTACCGAACTGTAAGCGTTCACAGGGTGCTGCAGATGCGAGGCGGAGGGTACACAGACGTACTCCCTGTACTTCAAGTGCCCAACAACAAAGCAGATGCGGTGTCCTAACTCAGGGTAAGATGTCTGGATTCCCGCTCTCGCGGGAATGACGTTTGGGTATGAGCGCCTGTCATTCCAGCGAAAGCCGGAATCCATTGGATAGTCACAAAATATGATTTATCCAGACTTATTGAAAAGTTACGTCCTAGACAATTAACATATTAAGGTTATTGCCTTTTTTAAACTCAAAATTCAAAACTTAGAATTCAAATTTGTGTCTGAACGGCCTTTTCGTTCAGACACTAGTGTCATGTCAAGTGAGAAGTGACGGCAAGATTGCGAAGTAATTTTACCTGCCTGCAAGGCACGACTGAGGGAGCATAGCAGTGCTATGTGACTGATAGGAGTGACGCAGTCAGGCAGGTAAAAGGACGAGCAAAATGCGTCAGTTATTGCTTGACAGGACACCAGTTACGGATATAGCAGCCAGGCCAGCCGGGCCTTCTCAAAGTCTTTTAGGTCCCTGGCCCAGATAGACTGGATATCCATTGGGTCTGTCCCGGCATTCACGGCCTCTCTCACCCCCTTGTCTCCTATAATCAGATCCGCAGGAAGACGCTTGAACTCGTATTCATAGGGAGGGTCTTTCCATGCAAAGTCCTTTGGATGCATCCTTTTGACTGCGGCTAAAATGGCAAGGGTCGTAATATATGGCCGGTATTCAAGTCTATGCGTTACGTGGATCTGAAAACCTCTGCACTGCTTTCCCGACCACTTGTGGAAAGTCGGTTCGAAAGACTGTTCTCTCAGGACAAACCCCGGCAGTTTCCACCTCTCCGCTTCTTTTTTCAGGGCGTCAGGGTCAAAAAAAGGGGCACCGAATATCTCAAAGGGCCTGGTAGTACCCCTTCCCTCTGAGACATTTGTGCCTTCCCAGACGACCTGCCCCGGATATACCCTGGCTGTATCAAGGGTAGAAATATTTGGAGAAGGCCATATCCATGGGAGACCTGTTGCAGCAAAATCCATATCTCGCCTCCAGCCCTGCATCTTCACAACATGTAATTCAAGATCCAACCCTTGCTCTTTCATAAAAAACCTGGATATCTCTCCGATGGTCATGCCGTGACGCATTGGAAGCGGGGCGAGCCCCACAAAGGATTGACACTTCTGAGCCAGAAGATTGCCCTCTATCAATCTACCTCCCAAAGGATTGGGGCGATCCAGCACAGTTATACCCACACCTGCTTTGGCGCAGGCCTTCATGGCCAGGTAGAGAGTCCAGATGAATGTGTATACGCGGCAGCCTATGTCCTGAAGATCTACGATAAGGAGGTCTATCTCTGACAATTGCCAGGGAGAAGGCTCTCTGTCTTTTCCATAGAGACTGAAGACTGGGATATTGAGGGCCGGGTCAAATGCATCAGGAGACTCCTTCATGTTGTCTTGTTTTTCAGCATAAAGGCCGTGCTGAGGGCTAAAAAGGCACTTCAGGTGGCCTGGCAACCTGGAGAATATCAGGTCCTTGGAGTGTCTCAGGCGTGGATCAACCGAGGCTTGGTTGCAAAGGAGCCCCAACCTTCTTCCCTTGGCCCAAGACGGCGTATTTTCCAGAAAGGTCTCAAGACCTATACATACATTCATTCACAAATCCACAAAGACAACCTGATCCGGACAAGCCGGAATCAAACAGGTTTGAAGATAAAAAAAGATCACGAAAGCACGAAAATATGAAGACACGAAAGCCTGAATGTTGTTTTATTTCGTGCTTTTAATTTTTATTCAGTTTTAAGCCCGGCAAACACTTTATAAGAAAAAGGCTCCCGCTCCAAATGGTGGCAATGAAGGCTTTTCATGAGGGACCAAGCCTCTTCAAGCACCGCATCTGTCATAATTAGCCTATGGAGGTTGTCAAGAGGTCCTTTCTGAATATACCTCAAGGACTTAAGTGTTCCCAAGCTTATTTTATGGGTTGTTTCCCCTGCCTTCCGGCACTCGCTGCACACAAATCCTCCCGCATGAAGTTTGAAGACAACATGATCGCCTATCGGTGGCTTTTTACAGAGGAGGCATCGATCAAAACCAGGGGCATAACCTGCCAGGGTCAAAAGCAGGGTTTTGAAAAAGAGAGTGGTCTTTTTTGGGTGAAAACCGTCATTAAGAAAATTAAAATACCAACGAAGGAGTTTGAAAAGATCTTCTTGGGGATCATCTTCCTTTGTCCAGAGATTGACCAGCTCGCAACATAAACTGGCCATGATATAGCATTCGACTTTATGTCTTAGCTGCGGAAAATTATCCAGGATTTCAGTAGAGTCGATCCTGTTCAAACCTGTGGTGCGTGGCAGGGCTAGAGACAGGTTGAGCATAGTGAAAGGCTCAAGAGCATTTACAAAGCGGCGTCGGCTCCTTTTTGCCCCCTTGGCAATGCCCCGCACTTTTCCTCTGGCCATTGTGTAAAAGGTAATAAGCCGGTCGGATTCTCCCAGGTCCTGGCCTGAAATTACGAATGCAGGACTCTTGAGGATATCGGGCATGTTATTCCGGTAACCGTTTATAGGGCACCGCATCTGCTTTGTTGTCGGGCACTTGAAGTACAGGAAGTACGTCTGCATACCCTCCGCCTCGCATCTGCAGCACCCTGTAAACGGTTACAGCTCGGTGGGTTGTGGTAAAACGGGCGTTGTAACCCAGTGAACGGTTACTTATTCCTAAACTTGGAGGTCTTGGTAATCTGTGTCCATCTATGTTCATCTGTGTCCAACAGGTCTTTCTTCCGATGAAGTGATCGTGGAAGGCGTGAGGTTTTGATCTGTTTCGTGTTTTTCATCCGAGGACCAGAAGAACCAAATTACCAGTATAAGCAATAAAAGAATGAAAAAAAGCGCTACTGCGGCACGGATTAAGTCTCGATTGAACAGAGAGACTTTATTTACATAATCAAATAACGGCTTATATGCCGGCTCAGTTGGCTCGTCAGGACTTTCATCAGCAGCACGGATCTCCTGGTAACGAAGGATGACGTCTTCCGGAACAAGACCTATGAATTCTGCATAGCTCTTTATGAAGCCTTTTACAAAGACCTCGGCAGGCAGCTCGTTCCAGCGGCCGGCCTCCATTGCCCTTAACCTGTAGATCGCAATCTTGGTGCCTTCTGCAACTTCCTCCAGGGAAATCCGGCGTAGTTCCCGTTCCCGCTTGAGGTATTCACCTAAGGATTTTTTAGACATGTTTTCTTTTCCGGAATATTACAGAAAAAAATCAAAGAAGTATCTGAATAGTTGACTTTGAACGTAGTTCCCCGAGCCACTCTTCAAACCGGGCATTTATTTGCTCGCTGTAGAGTTTTTTTCTGATTTTTTTTATTTGAGCCGAGTCGAGATCAGTCTGTCCGCTTTGTACTGTTTCCTTTAACCTGAAGATTTGCCAACCCATCTGAGTATTAACTATGTCGCTAAAATCGCCTGGTTCAAGGTTGACTACAGCCTGTTTGACAAAGGGTGCCATCTCTTTCAGGGTAAAAGCCCCCAGGTATCCACCGTCTTGGCCTGACGGAAGATCGGAATAGCGCCTTGCCACTTCTTCAAAAACTTCTTCTTCCCTTAGTGCATTATGGGCCTCTTCAATCCGTTTCCTGGCCTCCTCCCTGGATTCAGAATTACCCTCTTCAAATTTCGCACATATGTGTTGCATTATATAGAGTGGGTCATCGGAGCTGTTTCTAAGAGGATGTTTTTTTAGATATTCTTTAACCTGTTCATCCGTTACTACTATCTTTGCTCGTACCTGTGCATTTATAAGCTCTGCCCTCTCAATTTGTTGCTTTAGCTCCTTTTTGTATTCTTCGAGTGTATGGCCTTCGGATGTAAGTTTTTCTGAAAGCTGATCTCTGTTTATATGATTGTCTTCACATATCTGGTCCAAGGCCCTCTCGATTTCCTGTTCATCTACTTTTATGCCCAGTTTTTTGGCCTCTTCCTGTGCAAGACGATCATCTATCAACTGTGGCAGGACTTGGGCAAAGATTTCCTGCCTTTTGGTCTCTATCTCTTCTTTGATCATTTCTTCATTGGTGTACTTCTGAACCAGGGGTTGCGCCCAGCCTTCAAGTTCGGAAAGCGTGATTACATCCCCGTTTACTATGGCAGCTATCCTGTCGACTATAATACCGTATGCCGGATAGGCCCCAAACGTCAGGACAGTCAACACAACGAAAAAAGTACGGAAAAATATATATCTCATATGCTTACTCCGAAAAATCAGGGCCTGATGTTGAAATTAGAAATTAGAAATTTGGACTTCATGCTTTTGTTTCATCTTTCCCAAATTTCCAGTTTCAAATTTCAAGTTTCAAACGAATTTACCCCTTTGTAGCCATTTTTAGTAGTACTTGCAAGGCTGGCCTGATGCTTGCGAGGCTATCCCCATTTTTTTCAACAAATTCAGGGAAAATAATCAGTCTGCCATCCGGCAATAGGCGCCACTGCCGGTTTTTTTGTACTGCCTCTATGAGTTTTTCAGGATGAGGTGGGCCTTCGGGCCCAAAACCCAAGACAATACGCTCTTTATTATTGGAAAAATTCCTATCAAGCCGTATCACATTCAGAAGCCTCAGCGTGCGTTTTATCCCCATTACCTTAAGTAGAGAAGCAACTTCTTCCGGCATCGGGCCAAAGCGATCTCTGAGTTCCAGTGAAAAATCCGCGTCTTTTTCGTTGTCTTCCAGTCGTGCCATTCTCCGGTAAAGGAGCAGACGCTGTTCCACATCCGGGACATACTCCTCAGGAATAAACGCGGGTATGCCCAGGTTTACTTCCGGGTCTATTTCATCTTTTTGAGGCAGCCCTTTGAACTCGTCTATAGCCTTTTGCAGTAATTCAAGGTAGAGTTCATATCCTACATCTGCAATACTCCCTGACTGGGAGACTCCAAGTATGTTCCCTGCCCCGCGAATCTGAAGGTCCTTCATTGCAAGGCGGAATCCGCCTCCGGACACAGAAAGTTCCATAATGGCCTTGAGCCTTTTTATGGACTCTTTTCCCATCTCGGATATTCGGGGAATGAGAAGATAGGCATAGGCTTGTTCACCGGCCCTTCCGACCCGGCCCCTGAGCTGGTATAAGTCGGCAAGCCCAAGCTTGTCAGCCCGGTTTATGATCGTGGTGTTTGCCGACGGGATATCTATGCCGGATTCTATGATGGTGGTACACATAAGGCAGTCAATATCACCCCTTACAAACCGGATCATGATCTCCTCAAGTTCATCGGGTTTCATTCGTCCATGTATGACCTCTATCCTGGCATCAGGTGTTAAGCGCTGGATATGCTCTGCCAGCCTGCAAAGGCCCTTTATCCGGTTGTGAACAAAAAATATTTGACCACCACGGCTGATCTCCCGCTCTATAGCCTCTTTTATTAACGAATCATCAAACTCGGCCATGAAGGTCTTGACGGGTATGCGGTCCCTGGGAGGGGTATTGATTGTTGAAAGGTCCCGGATTCCCAGAAGAGAGAGCTGAAGAGTCCTTGGGATTGGTGTTGCGGTGAGCGTAAGGCAGTCAACAGTCTGCTTGAGCCTTTTCAGCCGTTCCTTGTGCTTAACCCCGAAACGGTGTTCCTCATCCACGATCAGAAGTCCTAGGTCCTTGAATTTTACGTCCGGCTGCAGCAGGCGGTGTGTGCCTATAATGATATCGACCCGGCCCTGGCTGATCCCGGCAATGATCTCTCTCTGCTTTTGTCTGGTCTTGAGCCTGCTGAGGGCTTCTACAATAACAGGATATCTCTGAAACCGCTGCATGAATGTCCGTTCGTGCTGTTCTGCCAGGAGAGTGGTAGGTACCAGTACTGCTACCTGTTTTCCGTCTTCGACAGCCTTGAATACGGCCCTCATGGCGACTTCTGTCTTGCCATAGCCCACGTCTCCGCATAGCAGCCGGTCCATGGGTCTGGGCTCCTGCATGTCAGAAAGGACTTCTTCTATTGAGGCAGCCTGGTCCCTGGTCTCTTCATAGGGAAATGAGGCCTCAAACTGCCGGAACATGGCATCAGGAGGTGAAAATTCAAAGCCCTTGCTCACCTTTCTTGAGGCATAGAGTTCAACCAGCTCGTGGGCAATTTCAGATATGTCCTTCTTGACCTTCTGCTTTGCAAGTTGCCAGCTTGAACTTCCCAGCCGGTCAAGCCGTAAAGTGCGACCTTCTATCCCGATATATTTCTGGACCAATCCCAGGCGGTCTACCGGCAGATAGAGTTTGTCACCACCGCGGTATTCAAGAAAAAGGAATTCCCCAGGGACTCCACCCGTCTCTATCCTGACAAGGCCCTTATAGAGTCCTACACCATGGTCCCTGTGTACGATCGGTTGACCGGGCTTCAGATCCTCAAATGTCAGATCGCTTACGGTTGTTTTCTCTCTCCCCGGGCCCCTGGTTCGTCCGGCCCGTACACCTAACAGCTCTTCTTCCGTAAGGACTATGTAGGCCTCACCAGGAAGGGCGAACCCTGAAGAAAGTTGTCCGGTACAAATCATAAGCCCAGGTCCTGCCGGATCATTGGTCAAGGGCGCTGAGAGTATGGGAGGCCTGGCATCATCACTGACAATCTCATGAAAACTGAGGAGTTCGATCATCCTTTGGCCCTGCCGCAACCCGGGCACTACCAGGACAATCCTTTCTCCCGCCTCAATCCAGTCTTTAAGCCGGTCAAGCACCGGTCCGATAAGATCAACTCCCCTCTTTGCGCTTCCGAGCATCAAGGTTAGGTCCGGCTTGCTCGATTTTATCTCAAGCACTTGAAGGTCTGATGCCGGCAGGTTGAAGGAAAACCCATTAGATTTGGTGATTTGGTGATTTGGTGATTTGGTGATTGAAGAATTTGGTAATGATCTGCATACATTGATGTCCTGAAACAGCCAGCAGGTATGATCCCTTATCTGTTTTGAAAGCTGCTCCGGGCCAGAGAGTAGAGACTCCAGGGGAGAAAAAACTCTGTGCTCGTTAATGGCTGATTCGTATGTCTGCTCAGCCCCTTTCCAGTAGTTTTCCAGCGCACCTTCAACCTCTTCGAGCCTGTCAATCAGTAGCGGAGTCTGTTGCGGAATATAGTCCAGGACAGAGGCTGGTTTTGGATAAAAAAGTGGCAGCAGTGCCTCATGCCCCTCCACCAATCTTCTGGCCTCCAGTTGTTGCAAAATTTCATGTACTCTCCGGGCAGGCAAATTATACTTAGCCGCCCGTTTAACCAGTCTTTCCTGGATTGACTCAAGCATGGACCGGGAAAATATGAGTTCATGGGCCGGGAGTATAACCAGCTCATTCAGATCTTCAGTCGACCGCTGCGTAAGCGGGTCAAAGAGACGCATCTCCTCTACAAAGTCGGCGAAAAAGTCTATTCGTACAGGAAGGGCTGTTAATGGCGGAAAGATATCGAGCAGGCCGCCCCTTATACTGAATTCCCCTCTGGACTGGACTATTGCGCAGTGCTCATAGCCTGAGTCAATAAGCCATTTAAGTAACTCCTCCCGGTCAACTTCCTCTCCTTTTTGGAGATACTCCACATGGTTTAAAAGGATTTCAGGAGGAACAGTAAGTTCCACAAGGGCCTGCGCCGGAGCAACTGCCACAACAGGACCATCCTCAGTGGCCAGGCGGTAAAGCGTCGAAATCCTCTGAGATATTGTCTCGGTTGAGGGAAGCAACGGCACAAAAGGAAGCGAGTCATGGCAAGGATACAACAAAACAGGAAAATCCGAGAAAAAAGAGAGGTCTGATGCTACCTGTTCTGCTTCTTTCTGCTGGGGAGTGATCCAGAGTATGGGATGATTGACAGACTTGAGGAGTCTTGCAATCAGCCAGGCCGAGGAAGTGCCCAGAAGGCCGGTTAAGGTCAAGACACTTTTGGGTTCTGTAATGGAACCTCTGAGTTTTAAAAGGGCTTGTTCAGTATTCATCCTGAATTTATTACTATCTTCAATAGCCGTCGGTCATATAATCAATTGTTCCTCTTTGACATCCAACTAGAAATCATAAATGATTTTGGAGTAATTAAAAAGGGTAGAAACACTATGACGAACAAAGCAGACTTCCTGAATAGACCGGCTGTTGTCTGATTTGCTTTTACTTGATATCATTCAATCTATGAAACAGAAAGTTTCCTCCCGGAGTTACTATCCCCTTTTTGTGGACCTGAGAAACAAGAAAGTTGTTGTCGTGGGCGGAGGACGTGTTGCTGAACGTAAAGTGCAGGGCCTTTTGAGCGCCGGTGCCCATGTCAAGCTCGTCAGCCCTGAGGTAACAGAGACACTCGGAAAAATGGCATCAGATGGCCTGATAGACCATGTAGCAAGGGCCTTTGTCCCGGAAGACCTGGACAATGCTTGGCTGGTGATTGCCGCTACTGATGATGCTGAAGTCCAGGAATTAGTATATAAAGGGGCATTATCACAAAGAATCTTTTGTAATGTTGTAGACCTGCCGGAATTTTGCAGTTTTATTGTCCCTTCCGTAGTTAGGCGAGGGGATCTCTGCCTGTCCATATCTACCGGAGGCAAAAGTCCTGCCCTTGCCCGGCACCTTCGAAAAGAACTTGAACAGAGCCTTGGTTCGTTCTATGGCGACTATGTCTCTATGTTGGGAGAATTGAGGCAGTTGATAATTAAATCTTATAGTGATCCAGTAACCAGGAAGGATCTCTGCCAGTCCCTTGCAGCCCCGGAAGTAATGGCCTGGGTTAGAGAGGGTGAATGGGACAGGGTGAAGAGATGGGCTGTTTCTCTCTGTGGTGAGGAGGCCAGCAATATAGTCTTGAATTTTGCAAAAGGTTCTATTGAGTGTTAGATTCAGTCCCCGACATTTATTATAAAAAGTGACAGTAGAACCTTTATATACCACAGGATTGCATAAAAATTGGATACAGATGGAATTGAGGAATTCATCAATTAACCGCCATGCATAAATTCCTTTTTCAGATCACAGTCTTTATATATTTTATCAGTACTATCGGCTTTCTTGTCCACATCATTACCCTCAGAAAAGATGCGGAACGAATTGCCACTATTTTTTTATCAGTGGGTTTTGGTGTTCATACTGCGGCTGTTTTAATGCGCTGGTTTGCAGGAGGTCATCCGCCTCTTGTTAACCTCCACGATTCTCTATCTTTCCTGGCCTGGGCAATGGTTGGCTCTTTTCTTCTGTTTCAGTGGCGATGTAAGTTAAAATCTCTTGGGGCCTTTGTGATACCTTTCGCCATGATTATAATGACTGCATCATCTTTTCAGTCAAAGGAAATTCTGCCTCTGCCTCCGGCCCTCAAGAGTATCTGGCTCCCTATTCATGCCATTATTTGCCTGTTTGCAGATGCTGTTTTTGCCTTGGCCTTTTGTATTGCCATTATGTTCTTGCTCCAGGAAAGGCAGATAAAAAAGAAGCGGTTAGGGGCCGTGTTCCAGCGACTGCCTTCCCTTGAGACCTTGGATGCTATGAATGAGCGCTGTTTGACCGTAGGATTTCCCCTGCTGACCCTGGGGATAATGACCGGATCCATTTGGGCTGAGAAGGCCTGGGGCTCATACTGGAGCTGGGACCCAAAGGAAACATGGTCACTGATTACCTGGTTTATTTATGCAGCTCTTTTTCATCAGCGACTTACAGTGGGTTGGCGAGGGCGAAAGGCTGCCATTATGACAATAGTTGGTTTTGCTGTTTTGGTCTTTACCTTCCTGGGAGTAAGTCTGTTACTTTCTGGTGCCCATTCCTATGCCACTTGGCTTAAATAGACCCCAAATAGCCCTTTTAGGAGTAAATCATAATACCGCACCAGTGGAAATGCGGGAACGCCTTTCCCTGAGCGGAAGTAATGTCCCTGCCCTGAGACTGTTTGCCGAGCTTCCTTCCTGCGAAGAGGTTGTGTTTCTTTCCACCTGTAACAGGGTAGAAGTCCTGGTTTCTGCAAATCGCCTGGATGAGGTCAAAAAATCAATAAAAGAGCTGTGGCTGGATAAAGGAAAAATGGATTCCAACACACTCCAGGGGGCACTATATGAATACGAAGGCATGTCTGCTATTAGACACCTTTTCAGGGTAGCCTCCAGCCTTGACTCTATGGTTGTAGGGGAGCCCCAAATCCTCGGCCAGTTGAAAGATGCCTACCGCATGGCCTCAGAGGCCAAGACTGCGAGCACGGTCCTCAATCGTCTGCTCCACAAGGCCTTTTCCGTGGCCAAGAGGGTCAGGACTGAAACAAGGATCGCAAGTCATGCCGTCTCTATCAGTTATGCGGCAGTCGAGCTTGCTAAAAAGATTTTTGGGGATCTTGCGGGCAAAAACGGCATGCTGATAGGTGCGGGGGAAATGGCTGAGTTGGCCGCACAGCATCTTATTGCCGGCGGTGCCGACAAGCTGGTCGTGGCCAACCGTACACTCTCCCGGGCAGTAGAACTCTCTCGATCCCTTGGAGGAAGCGCCATATCCCTGGAAGAGGTGGGAGAAGCCCTGGTTGATGCGGATATAGTTATAAGCTCTACCGGTGCCCCTGGTACTATCCTCAGCAAAGACCAGGTAAAACGGATTATGCGTCCCAGGCGTCATCGCCTCCTGTTCTTTATTGATATTGCAGTGCCAAGAGACATTGATCCCAAGGTCAATGATATAGACAATGTCTATTTATACGATATTGATGATCTGAAAGGAGTTATAGGATTTAATAAGGCAGAACGTGAAAAAGAAGCTTCCAAGGCAAATCGCATGGTGGAGGCCGAGGTTATCAAGTTCATGGCCTGGATGGAATCTCTGAATGTGGTGCCTGTAATTCAACACCTTCAGAAAAAGGCCGAGGCAGTGAGGCAGAAAGAAATTTCACGAAGCCATAAAGTCCTCGAATCCCTCAATGATGAGCAACAAAAGGCCTTGGATGTCCTCACAAGGTCCATTGTCCAGAAAATACTCAACGATCCCATAATCTATATCAAAAAGGGGGGGCAAGAAAATAATAGCGAGATGATATTGGACACTGCTTGCCGTCTCTTTGGCATAGATGGTCTTGAAGACACTCAAAGACAGCAGGATAAAGGCCTTTCTGACGATAGTACAGATAGAACAGTACGGAAATCATCCTGAAGCAGAAGATCAATCCTCAAGCAACAAACAAAACAGGCAAGATTTGACTGATGATTTTTCCAACAGAATGGTCCGAAGATCTATCCTTGGGTAAGCGCTCAATGACAGTATGAGTCGCCCGATCAAATCTATCCTTTTTCAAATGGGCCGTAGCTGCAGCATTGACTCTGTTGGTGGGGCTGGGCATGCCCAATAATGTTGCTGCTGAAGGCCCGGCTGTACCAGCGGTTAATGCAAAAACCGATGCTTTATTCTAACAGAGAAAACCTGGCCCTCAGGGCCAGGTCAGAGTCAATAGGCTCTGCCCTTGTGGCTCTGTCTGTATAAAGATAAGTACCTTTAGCTTGCGGTTAGCCCGGCTCTGCCGGCAGCAAGCCAAAGCCGGGCCCTCTGGACCCGGATTCTTTACTCGGATCAATGGATAGCAAGGGTACTACTATCGGCCTGGGCAGCATCACCCTGCCGATAGGGGATCAGTTCGGCTCACAGATCGACGGTGTCTGGGGCAAGGTGTCGAGCTATGTTTATGACGGTGTCGGCGGACATGTTTTTTGGCGTGATCCCGACCTGGGCCTGATCGGGCTGATTGGATCATATCAGGAGTTGGACAACTTCAGTCTTATTCAAAATGGGGCTGAAGGAGAGTTATATTTAAAGGACTTCACGTTTCGAACCCGCATGGGTTATCAGTATAGAGATGTTGATCATGGTGTTTTCGCTGAATTAGGAATAAAATACTACCTGATGGACAACATAATGCTGGAAGTTGATCCCGAAGTTGCCGCGGGTGATTGCTCGCTGGGATTCGGCTTGGAGTATCAACCAGACTTTGAATTCCTTCCCGGACTAGCCATATTCGCAGAAGGGGAGGTGGGCGAAAATGATTACGACCACTGGTTCTGCGGTATCAGTTACTACTTCGGTTCAAAAAAATCACTTGAGCAGCGGCACAGAGAGGACGATATTGACTCCCTGCAGCCTGATTTTACAAAACATCTCATGGAGAAAGTCGGGCATGCTGAGCAAAAAAGAGAATTTATAAGCCCGCAGGATGATGAGGGTGAAGAACCTCCACTACCTGAGTAAAGGCGAGGGTGTATGAATTTATGCGAATTAAGACCAAGATGAAATGCCCAGTCATGAACTTCAGGTAAAAGGGGGATGAGGTTGCTTGACGCCATGGTGCGTCACGCCATTGACGCTGACAAATTTAGTGACTACAATGACTACATTGGTAGTATATGAACGACTCGATCCCGAAAGGCGACACGAAATGGCGACAGTAGGTATCAGAGAGGCGAAAATGCGCCTAAGCAAATATATCAAGATGGTTCACCGGGGCCAGGAAGTGATCCTGACGGACCGGGGACGGCCAGTAGGCAAGATCGTTCCTATCCACGCGACCGAGCTTCCCCTGGAGGAAAGGCTCCTGCGGCTCACCGAACAGGGTATGCTGGCCGGCGAACCATTACAGGCGGCCGGTGGGCTTCCACCGCTCGTCCGGATTACCGATGGCATGGCGCAGCAGTACCTGCAAGAGGACCGCGAGAATGGCTGACGCGCTCCAGGTCGTCTACTGGGACACTTCGGCCATCCTCTCCGCCCTTTTCATCGACAACCACAGCGAGACAGCAAGGCGCTGGGGGGCCATACCGGCCGTGCATCTCGTCTCGTCGCTGGCCCATGCCGAGGCCTGCGCCGTCACCTGGCGCATGGCCAGGGACGGCGTGGTGCTGCAATCCCTGGCCGCCGCGACGATTAACGCCATTGAACAGAGAATCTGGCGCCGGATCAATGCCGTGCCCGACTGGACCATCGTGAGCGGCCTGGCGCAAAGGACCACGCTCAGGGGTACGGACCTGTGGCATCTCGGCCTGGCCGCGACCCTACGGCGCGATCTTCCGGAATTGCGAATGCTGACCTTTGACGCCAGGTTGCAGGAAGCGGCCTGCCGGGAAGATCTCGCCATCCTCCGGCCCTGATCGGATAAATATGAGAAGTTTAAAGAGACCATGAAATGGAAATATGTAAGCTCCTTGAAATGAGAAGAGATCATATTCTACGCGCTGCCGACAGACACGGGGCGCGCAACGTAAGGGTCTTCGGATCTGTGGTATCTGCTCGGCCGAAAGGTTGATGTGGTTTCCGAGGAAAAGCTGTACTGGCTCCTGCGCCGAAGAATTTTAAAGGAGGCCAAGCCCCTGTGAAGAAAGATCCACGCGTTTATCTTTTTTGGGGGAACATAGGATGTTTCCTAGAACGCATGCATTTCAATTTAGCTCAAACTGAAGGCAACAAAGAAACCATGTTGCTGAACGGAGCTTAATACGTCTCATAAGAACAGTTCTTTTAGCCTTTGCTTATCGGTTTTCAGGATCT
>Ga0075115_10000286_pt1 | contig 25051 bp, 30 predicted proteins | sample AntAceMetag02UKH_FD_69785 | JGI IMG/M metagenome (GOLD analysis project Ga0075115, IMG submission 69785) | Saline lake microbial communities from Ace Lake, Antarctica - Antarctic Ace Lake Metagenome 02UKH | ecosystem: Environmental > Aquatic > Non-marine Saline and Alkaline > Saline | place... | reverse complement strand
TCTTTTCTCCGTCAGCTAACTCAGCCTCACAGGCATTGCACTGGCTCTGCGGATAATGATGACGCTCAATATAGCGCCTTGCCGGTTGGTAGCCGATACGATCTACTACTTTTTCTGAAGATGCAGCAAAATCCAGCTTGCGACGCATCTCAATAATCTCTTTCATTTCCGAGTTCTCTTTGAGCGTATTCTTGGTAAATTCCTGAAGAGACAGATAGAGATTCATCAGGTTCCTTTTATCCATCTTTTTTAGGTCGTGCAGGCTTATGTCATTCATAAGTATATCTATATCACATAATAACTTATTAGTCAATTAGTGAGAAGATAAATGAAAAATTATCCCGGGTTAACACACGCGCTTCGGTTTTAGTTCCGGCAGTCTTCGCCAGGAATTTTCACCTCGCAGCATCAAGACGACTTCTTCTCGACTGACCTGCATTGCTTCCTGTGTATTCCCGGGCCAGCAGTAGGTTCCTGACTCTAATTTTTTCGTCAATTCCCAAAAACCATTGGTATCCCATACCAGCACCTTCAGGATTTTGCGTGTCCTCCCACAAAAAAGAAAGAGATTCTTCTGAAATGGATTCAGTTCCATTTCAGACTGCACCAGAAAGGCGAGTGAATTCCCCCGTTTCCTCATATCAGTGCTGCTGGGACGTAGATATAACGTATAGTTGTTCAACTCGTTATCGAGCATGAGATCCTCCTACACGGGTAAGTATAATTTTCAGATCAGTTTCATTAAATCCTACCGGTAAATCAATCTTCAGCTGCGCGGTTGTTATCTGTATGGCTACTGAGGATTTCTCTGGTGTTTTTCTCGACCGTCTTGTTGCTTCATAGGGGCTGCCATTTGACGCTTACGCATGTTCCGGGCGAACTGTTCGTTTAATAGCTGCTTCTCGGCAAAGAATCGTATAAACAGTACGCCGGAAATACTCAGTCATTTTATCGAGGCCGGAGAAGGGAAGATACATAAAACTTCCCTCGGTGTCGAATCCGCCTTCAAGAAGAATCGTATGAAAATGGGGGTTCCATCTTAGCATATCACCGAAGGTCTGATGAGCAATGACCATACCGGTGCATATCTAAATATTCGTCTTGGATTAAAATAAATAAAAAGCCCAAAAGTATTAATGAGGAAACAGGATATTATCTATTCCTTCTGTAGCAATTTTGGCATCAGCAATTGCTGTTACTGCGTCTAAATTCAGATTAACAATATCCCCGCCAGCAAATAGTTTCTGAATTGAAGTCATCCCATTTTTATCAACTTTAACTTTTCTTCTCTCAGTATATTCAAGTTTTTCTAATAATTCAGCTGGAATAAACGAAAAGTCCGGTCCCTGCCCAATCGCTTCGATGATCATATCGCCTTCAAGAAGCATTTCCTTTTCTTCATCGAAGTTAGGAGCAAATTTTCCCTCTTCATTAAATACTGATTTCACTTTCACGCATAAAAGGCCTTTTATATTCCCTTCTTCATTTAGAACAACCTCTTTAGGCCCCCAGGCGGGATTAAAGACTACCCCCTCCTCCTTGGATTCGGTAATCTCTTCCTCTGAACCCGGCATTTCATCCCAATCCTCAAGGGATACCGTCTTAGTAACTGTTCCTTCATTAGGATACTGCATATTCTGTAACCTCAAGGTTTCTCTTGCAGTATCAAGAGCCACATTCCCACCACCTATTATAATTACCTCTTTCCCAATCTTTCTTTTTTCCCCGATCTTATTATCCCTTAAAAAATCAAGAGCCAAAGTACATTTTTCAGCGTTTTTAACTCTGGTTGACCGGCTCACTGTAGTTCCTATCCCCATAAAAACAGCATCATAATCTCTCAAGAGATCTTCAAACATCACATCTTCGCCTACTTTTGTATTGAATTTGAAATCCACCCCCAAAGAAGCTATATAGTCAACATCCTTATCTATACCCTCCAAAGGCAACCTGTACAACGGCGGGCCGGTTCTCATTGTACCCCCACCTCCAGGTAAATTATCAAACACAACAACTTCATATCCCTTTAACCTAAGAAAATAGGCGACAGAGAGTCCACTTGGCCCCGCGCCAATAACAGCGACCTTTTTGCCTATGGGTTCAACCGGCTTCTGCTCCAATGTTTTCTTAAAATCAGCTATTGTATCTGCTGTGTATCTTTTCAGCCACCTTATCGATAGGGATTCTCCTCTGATACTTAAAGAGCAGGCATCTTCACACGGTTTCATACATATTCTGCCACACATTGAAGGTATAGGATTATCCTCGTATATCTTTCTTAATGATTCATCCGGTTTATCTTCATAAATCGCTTTGATATAATCAGAAATCTTTAGATGTGCCGGGCAGGCATCTTCACATAATTTACACTCCAGACACCTCGAAGCCTCTTTCCTGGCCTCTTCCCTATTGTAACCAATTACCTGCTCTACAAATGAAAGCTTCCTTACATCGGGAGGAATTTCAGGCATTGGCACTCTCTCAGGATCAAACAAAGTATAATCCAGATCAGAAACAAATCCTTCGTAATCCTGCTTACGATGAGTAAGGCTTGCTTTTAAAACTGAATATTCCTCCGCAGGAACAAAATTTTCCTTGTCAGCTTTATCATCTTTCGGCAAGGAGATAAATGTACCTGTATCAAAATGTACATGAATATAGTCTCTGGAAAGTCGCAGTGAACCCGGTGGACAAACATCAACGCATAAGCCGCAGAAACAGCATCTGCCATAATCAATCTGAGGTCTTTCGTTTTTCTTCCCTAGTTCCGGCTCTATTTCGGGGATTTCAATCATAGTGATAGCATCATTGGGACAAATATCACTGCAATTCCCACACCCCGTACACGCATCCCAGTCATTCAAATGGAAACCTCTATAATGAGCCGCCGGCTCTTTAAGTTCAAAGGGATACCTTAAAGTTTTTGGTTTCTTAAAAAGAAATTTTACAGCTTTAAATGGAGTAAATATACTTGGCTTACCCATCTTCTTCTCCCGTTTACAAATACATTCTACCTGTCAATTTCTGGAGCTACTATGTATAAACTCATCATAATATTACCCACATCCGCCACACTTTCTCCCTTTAATACTTCTTCCAATATAGTCAATCCATGGGAATAAGAAGGAGTATTAAAATGAACTCGATAGGGTTTGTCTTCGCCATTGCTGGCCATATAGAGTCCCAACTCTCCCCTTGAAGATTCACACCTTACGTATGTTTCTCCCGCGGGGATATTCCACTTGAATGGATTGGGAATTCTATTGTAAACACTTCCTTCGGGCATATCATCAAGCAACTTGAATATCATGTGAACGCTTTCAATCATTTCATCGCGTACAATCCATATCCGTGAATAGGCGTCGCCGTCTTCTCTTGTGGGAATTTCCCAGTCCACTTTGTCATAGGCGGCATAAGGTTCAATCTTTCTGATATCGTATTTCATGCCTGTTGCTCTTAGAACCTGTCCAACTGCTCCCATTTCCAGGGCCTGTTTGCGGGTTACCTTTCCCACATTTTTTGCCCTGTCGTAAAACAGTCGGTTATTAAAAAAGGTATCGTCATAATCAGGCACGCCCGACCCTATCTTATGAAGTGTTTTAACAATTCTGTCCTTTAAACCTTTTGGGAAATCTCTTCTTACACCACCCGGCCATATATACATATGATAAACACGGGCTCCCGTAATTTCTTCGAAAAGGTCCAGGATCAGGTCCCTGTGATACATAGCCCAATTGGCTACAGTATCAAACCCTAACATATTTGCATAGGCCCACAATCCGAATAAGTGAGATCCAACACGCGCAAGCTCAAGATAAATACTCCTTATATACTCCGCCCTTTCCGGCACCTCTATACCGGCCAGATCTTCAACCGCCATCGAATACATTAATTCCATACTATCAGGCTCAATAACATTTATCCTGCATACTAAAGTAAAATTCTGAATCCACGTCCTATATTCCATAAGTTTCTCAAACCCACGATGCAAATACCCCGGGTTGGAAGCAGCTTTTATAATACGATCACCCTCGACATTTAAAGTGATACTGAAGTTTCCAACCATTCCAAGGTGCTGTGGACCAAAATAAAGCTCAAGTTCTCTCATTCCTTCCCTTCTTCTCTATCTTCAACAAAGGGTATTTCTTCAAAGAATTCCTTTACATATTTTCTTGTGTCGAAATCTTTTCTGAAGGGGGGTATTTCATAAACCCTTTCGAGCAAAAGAGGTGTAAGTCTCGGATGCCCCTCAAAATATATTCCAAAGAGTTCATGCAATTCCCGCTCATAGGGTTCAGCGCTGGCAAAAATACCTATTGCCGTGATGTACTTCGCTTTTTTCCTGGAAATCCTTGTTTTCAACAAGATAGTCGATTTTTCAATTTCACCATACTCTTCATCATTTTTCATATACGCATTGAGAAAATAAATCAGCTCAAATTCATCTTCCTTTATCCAATCCACACATGAAATCATAGACAGGTGTTCATAGCCCATATTCTTGAGGAAACTTAATACAGAAATAACCGCATCTCTGTTCACCTCTATAACTACTCTCTTTTCCTTCGGAAGGCTTATTTTTGCACTCGGAAATGATGAATTGATTTTTTTCTTAAGCTCCTGGTTCATTTCTTATCATCCTCTGGAAATAGTGGTGGCCATTCAAGTTCACCAAGAACCTTTTCTTGATTCGCACGGTAATATTTATATTTATCCCTGTATCTCTTATATCCATCCGCTATTTCCTTATCAATCAGTGTCCATAAATGAGTTACGGCTACAAATATAGCTTCAGGCCTCGGCATACATCCGGCAATCCATCCATCTATAGGAATATATTTGTCCAAATGATTCACAGTATTATAAGAATCCCAATACATCCCTCCATTTATAGGACAGGAACCAAACCCTACAGCAAATTTCGGCTCCTGCATCTGTTCATACGTGCGAATAATCGCCTTTAATGTCTTTACTGAAACATATCCGGTAATCAAAAATAAATTAGCCTGTCTTGGAGTAGCAACCGGTTTTACACCAAACCTCTCCGCGTCCCATCTCGCCGTTATAGAAGGAGGAATCTCAATAATCCCGCATCCTGTACAGAAATAAACCACATCCAGCGAATATTTATGCCCCATATTACTAGGGGATTTTAGCCATTTTGTAAGTTGATTCCTATCCATTCATTACCTCAAATCCATTATTCTCAGTCTACTATTACAACTATAATAAGCCCAATAAATGCCAGCAGTGTAGGCCATTTCCATAAATACTTAATTGCTTGATCTATCCTGAAACGTGGAAACACGGCATTTACAAAAATAAGCAAGATAAACACAACAAGCATTTTCAGAAAGAAATATCCAGGGTTGGAAGCTCCTCCCAAAAACAAATTGACAAAAAGAGATATACCAACAAAGGTGTGAAAAGCATGCTGTAAGGTAACAAGGGCCAGGAACTTCCCCCCATACTCGGTCATAGGGCCGGAGGCAATCTCCTGGGGCGCTTTAATAAGTTCAAAAGGCCTTTCACCCAAAAGCGCCGGAAGTATTAAAAGATAAGCGATCCCCGATAACAACAATGGTAAGGAAGCGAAAGACCAGAGATTCGCTGATTGCATTTTTACTATTTCAACTATGGAAATAGTGCCGTAATGTGTCATAACCGCCAAAAATATGAGCAATAAAGGAACCTCGTAACCTAATGCCAGAATAAACTTTCTTGAAATCCCGATACTTATATTTGGATTAGCTGCTTCACCACCGCTTAACGCCAAACCCAATGGCCCTAAAAGCATAATATAAAGGATTACCAACATCCCTCCGGAACTGCTCATCGGACACATTCCACCCATGGGAAGGAAAAATACCATCACAATAGACCCGGCCAGAGATAGAATTATTCCAAAGTTGAATAGTAATCCATGGCTTATACTGTCTTGGTTGAAAAGCTTTATTATATCTATAACCGGCTGTGTAATAGGGGGACCAAAACGCCATTGAATCCTTGCCATTATCTTTCTTGATAATCCAAGAAAGAACATTCCTATTATGAACGCCAATATTACTAACATGAACATTTCAAGTACAATCACCATATACTCCATTTGATTTGAGCAAAGATTAATGCTGCCAAAAACAGGATTATGTACATCAGGTAAGATCCAACCTCACCTGTATAAATACGACGTATCACTCCGAACAGATTTTGCATGATACGAGCAATACTCATGTAGAAATTATCAATAAAATCCCTTAGATAGGGAGTAATCATCCGGTACAGCGGATTATAAAAATCAACTGTGTGTTGATATTTATCTGCAGGCACAAAAGTACCGGCAGCGTAATTGTCTTCCTGTTTAACAATCTTACTTCTACGCGCGGCCTTCGAAACAAACCAGACAACAAGGCAAGTTGCAACAATTACAGCAAAAATATTTATTGTATTCAAAGTACCTGTTTCTGAAGCAATTCCCCATATATTTATATTCAGGGAATCAAGGCCGAATGAGACTATAATCTTGTTTATAACCTTAAGAGGAATGCCGGGAAGTACTCCAAACAGTATAATGATGAAACTGAATACCATCATCGGTAACTGCATACTAAAAGGTGCCTTTTTGACGTCCTTGTATTTCTCAGGAAGCTGACCTAGGAATATATTGTGCACAAATTTGAATAGCGACAGGACGGTTCCCCATGTCCCAACTAAGGCTGCAAAGGCCAAAAAAGGCTTTCCATTTAAAATCAATGTCTTATAAATCAACCACTTCGAAACGAAACCATTTGTTAAAGGAATTCCCATTATTCCCAAAGTGCCTACTAGCGCTCCTATGAATGTAATCGGCATCGTCTTAATAAACCCGCCAAGTGAATTCAAATCTCTTGTACCAGTCCGATACTCAATCGCACCTACAGTCAAGAAAAGCAATGCTTTAAATGTGGCATGGTTAAGAATATGAAAAATGCCCCCTGCTACCCCAAGGCTTGTTCCGAAAGAAATCCCGAGCATTATATATCCAACCTGTCCTATAGAATGCCATGCAAGAAGTCTCTTCGCATCATTTTGAAGTAATGCAATAAAGGTGGGAATTACCACAGTAATAGCACCCAGCCAACATAAAAAATAGTGTAAACTAAAAACACTCGGACCGAATCCCAAAAACTTTTTCAGCCCTATAATAACATAGAAAAACAGGAGAAATCCATATGCGCCCATCTTAATTATTGTTCCGGAAAGTATTGCTGAAAATGGAGAGGGAGCCTCAGAATGAGCAGGAGGAAGCCAAGAATGGAATGGCCACACTGCGTTCTTTACTCCAAAAGCTATGAAGAAAAGAATAAAAATAGATAATACATAACCTGGGCTGGCGTTTGTCATAACTCCCGAAAGCTCCGCTATAGTCAATGTCCCATAACTCGAATATAATAATAACATTCCGGCCAACATTGCTACAGAGCCGATTATCGACATAACTATATATTTCATTCCCGCATTAAGAGCGGGGCCCCGGTTATAACTTATAAGCAGAAATGTAGACCAGGACATAATTTCCCAGAAGATATAGAAAGAAACCAGATCACCTGAGACTACAATCCCTACCATGCTGGCATTTATCAACAGGAGCATTAAATAATAAAAATCGGTTCTTTCTCTCCCCCTAATATAGCTAAGGGAGAAAATAACCGAAAGTGCCCCCACACTTGTAATAGTAATGGCAAAAAACCAGGAAAGGGTATTCATTTTTAAAACGAGAGGGAAACCCATAAATCCTGTATAAAATATTTCTCTCAAGGAAGAATTATAGAAATACGCGACAATAGCCACTAAGGCCAGGGAAATAAGTACAGCGAAGACCTCTCCGGCTCTCTTAGCCAGTTTACTTAGAAAATAGGTTGTAAATGCCCCGCCAAAGGCGATTGCAAGCAGAATTTCTACGGTCATCTTATAACACCTTTTATGTAATCCAACCTGTTCAACAGTTCCGAAGCGGTTGAGTCCAGAAAATTAGTTAAGAGTTTTGGATAAACACCTATAACAACTATCAAACCCACAAAGATAAAGAGTGGTATCAACGCACTGAGAGGAGCCCTTTCTCTCTTTATTTCAGATTTTCCACCTCTGAAGTAGATAGCCTGTATAACCCTGAAGAAATATGCCCCTTCAATCACCGTTGCCACAAGTACAAGCACGACAAGAACAGTGACTAATGTTTCCTGTTTAAGCAGCGCCGCTCGAATGATCATAAACTTACTTGGGAATCCGATAAACGGAGGCATACCCACAAGTGAAAGCGCACCGATTGTAAAAGCCAGAGAGGTATAAGGCATTTTTTTACCCATTCCCTCTAAGGAAGAAATATCCATCGAACCGGTTCTGTAGATCATATAACCTACGGCCAGAAATAGCAGTGCTTTGGCCAGCGTATGGCTTATCAATTGAAAGAACCCCGCGCTGACTCCATAAGGGGTAGCAATAGATAACGCGAATAAAATCAGACCAATTTGCCCAATACTGGAATAGGCAAACATCCTCTTTATATTGTTCTGACTGAAGGCGCTCATTTCCCCTATCAACAAGGTTAAAACGCCCAAAAACAGCAGGAATACAAGAAAACTTGAAGCCCCGAATATAGTAAAAACGACCCTCACTACAGCATAAAGCCCTACCTCAATAGCAATCCCCGAGAGTATCGCGCTTATCGATGAAGGCGCGGATGAATGCGCATCCGGCAACCAGGCATTTAAAGGGAAGATTGCAGCTTCCACACCAAATCCGGTTACCAATAAAATAAAGGGAAGAAAATTTGAAAACGATTTAATAGAATGAATATTGACGGCTAGATCTGCCATATTCAGTGTTCCATATTTAGCGTAAAGCAATCCTATACCCAGAAGTATCAAACTCGAACCAAGCGCGCCCTGAAGAAGGTATTTTACCGCCGATTCAATTCCGGCCTTATTCCCCAAATAAGCCACCAGAGAATATGATGAAATACAGAGAATTTCAAAGAAAACAAAAAGATTGAATATATCACCTGTAAGAACAGCACCTGTCGCGCCGGTAATAAGAAGAAGATAAAGGGTATGATATTTTTCTATAGCTCCCTCTTTTATGTAACCCAACGCGTAGATTGAAACCAGGAGCCCTACGAGAGCAATAAGCACAGAAAACAAAATACCAATCGGCCCCGCTACCAGATTAATACAGAATGGTGGCGAGAACCCACCTATAAAAACATGAATAGGTTGTTCCATTACTTTTGGCAAAAGCATCACAGAAACAATAAGGTTAAAAAGAAGTGCCACAACCGGAAGAATCTTTACAATCTTTTTTGAAATAAGCCCGAACAAAGGAACAGCAAAAGCCAGTGCTAAAGGGACAACAATTAAAAGTACGGGGTTTACCATCTTTGTTCCTTTATCTTCCGTAAATTAAGAGTACCATAGTGCTCATATAATCTTATCGCTAAAGCAAGGGCTAACGCCAGAACGCTAACTCCAATCACAATACCCGTCAGCACTAATGCCTGAGGTACTGGATCAACCATGTTTCCAGTTTCCGTTACGGATTTTGAAAATATAGGAGCAGTCCCCCCGCTGGAATAACCGATAGCTATAAGAAATAAAAATACACCTGTATCCAGAATATCCAATCCAATAATAACCTTGATGAGGTTTTTCTTGGTCAACATAGTATACAAACCTATAAAAAACAGACCAAAAGCCCCTATATAATAAATGTACTGACTTAAGAAATTCATTTGCTTTCCTCTATTATGTTGTCAAGCACACCAGTCAGTTCGGCTCCAACCTTAAATCCGATTGCAATATAAATTATTGGAATTATCCCGCCACTGAATAAGGTTAAAAATTCCCCTTTTGGTAAAAAATTAAAAAGAAATCCCTTCCCTATAATCAATCCCACCAAACCTATTCCCACAAAGATTAATCCTCCAAGCGATTCCACTACCTTATTAGATTTATCTCTAATTCTCTTTCCCCGACATGTTAAATACATCAAGAGAAAAGCGGAGGCAACAACAGCCCCTCCCTGGAACCCTCCCCCAGGAGTGAGATGCCCGTGAATAAATATGTAAGCGCCAACGAGGAGAATCACCGGGAACAAAAACCGGCATCCTGTATATACAATCAGGCTCGATTTCTCTACCTCTTCTGCATCTTTCTTCTTTTTACGAGAGCCGAAAACAGCGCCCAATCCAATAGCCGCCGTAAAAAGGACCGCTATTTCGCCCAATGTATCAAAACCGCGGTAATTAACAACAACCGAGGTAACAATATTTGCAGCCCCTGTTTCCTCTTTTCCCTCATTTAGATAGTACTCACCTACTTTTGTGTCCGTCTTGCCAAAAGGTATCTCCCTTACTGCAAGCGAAATCCCCATGACAATTACGGCCAATAGCACTATCGCTATGATTTTTCTCATTCTTCAAACCTTTTTGTTCTTCTTATGGCGATAATAAAAATAGCTGTCACTAATGCCGCACCTATGGCAGCTTCAGCCATAGCTACATCGGGCGCCTGAAGTAAATAAAAGATAACAGCCGCTATTAAACTGACCACGGATAAAGCAATAACGGCATTCAATAAATCCTTAAAGACCAATGCCGCGATTGCCGATACCAGCATTACAAGAACCAATACAGTGGCTATAATTACATTCATTCCTCGTATCCGTTAAATTCTTTAGTCTTATCCGTTACACTTTTGTCCCACAAAGGAACCCCGCTTTTAAGGGCAGCCCTTCCGAGGGCATGGCTTGAGATCGGGTTGGAGATAAGAATAAATAATCCGATAATAAGTGTTTTCCAGAACCACTCCGGCTGCATTATACCCACACCAATTACAGCCATAAAAGCACCCAGGGTGGTACATTTAGTTCCCGCCTGCACCCGATTATATACGTCCGGTAACCTAAGCACTCCCAGGCCGCCAAAAAACAGGAATACTACTCCAATCCCTGTAACTATCGTTCCAAATATTTCCATCTTTTATATTCCCTTTTCCAAAAACCTTGCGATTGCAATCAATCCGACAAAAGATATTATTGAATAAACCAAAGAAACATCGAGATAAACATATCTCTTAAAGATAAAAGCTAATAATACAAGGACAGCAACAATAATCGTGGTTACGGTATCAACCGCTATTGCCCTATCTGCTGATGTAGGCCCTTTCACCATACGTACAATACAGAGAATAGCACCTACGCCTGCAACTATTAAAAATATTATCTCTCTCATTCGAATATTACCTTTAAATACCTTTCAAACTTTTCCCCAATAATCTTTGTGGCTTCCTCCACCTTATCTGTTTTTACATTTATCCAATGAATCAATAGCGTATCATCGCTCACATCCAATGTAAATGTTCCGGGAGTTAAGGTAATTGAATTTGCCAATATCATTTTGGCTAAATCCTGCTTTAATTCAGTTTTAATAATTACAATTCCAGGGTTTATAGGCATTTTGGGGTGGATTACTCTATAAGCTACATCAAAATTCGCTACTACTACTTCTTTAGCGAGAACAAATATATAAACAATAAAAAACCATATTTTCTTTATAGTTATACCAGGCAAACCTATTTTTTTATAATTTTTAATTAATGCGAAGGAAAGAGTAAGGCTAACGAGAATGCCAACGATTAGTTCCTCTAATCCAAAAGTAGAAGTCAGGGCAACCCATATCGAGATAAGAATAATAAATATGTAAATAAAGGCTTTTGCTCTATTGCCACTTTCAGTCATTAACAAAGTCCCAACCGTAAAAGTATTTTAAAAAAAAACGCTTAAAAAATACACCCAGTTGTTTTATTAATAACAGCGAATTTATTTAATTGGCATTATACACGTTACCAAATATCAATGCAAGAAGTTTTTTAATATTTTAATGATAGGAAATTAAACAGAAAACGGTAGTATTATTCTTAGCATTATCACAGTGTTTAATTGCAAATAGAGGTATAAAATATTTTTTAAGTATTTGATCAAAGCATCTCGGAAGTAATAGAATCTCTCGTCTCAAACAGTACTGCATGCATCCCAATTGATTTAGCCGCAATTATATTCACTTCCAGATCATCGGTAAAGAAAGCATCTTCAGGCCGTATGTTCTCGGATTTGAGAATATGCTTATAAAACTCCACATCCGGTTTTGCAATCCCCATAATATGTGAAGCATAGATTGCATCAAAATGATCAAACACTCCGCTTTTTTCCATATATGAGTAGTGGCTTTCATAAGTATTTGTTCCGCATACCACACGGGCACCACGGGAACGAAGAGTTGATAGCAGATCAGTCATACCGCTATTCTCAACAGGATTAAAACAAGTCCTGAGTAAATCCTCTTTTACTGGGATACCGGAAAAATGTGTGTACTCAACCCAGAAATTCTCTGGAGACAGATTGCCTATCATCATTCTATCCGCAGGTTCTGCATAAAACATATTAAAAGCTTCAAGAGAAATACCCAGTTTTCTGCTTATTGCCGAATGAACATAAACATTAGTAATAATCACATTCCCCATATCAAAGATGTAGAGTTTGTGGTGCAGAGAGTGAATCATGAATTACCCCTTACGTGATGAATAGACTGAAGCTCCACCGAGAAAATAGTTTGATAATGCAAAGAATAATATAAACATCGGGATACTGGCAATAGCAGCAACGGCCATCATCGCACCCTCATCCGTATGCATCTCAGTAGTAAATTTCACAATATAGAGTGGAATGGTTTTCTTGCATTCTTATAGGTAGGTGATCCCAGGTTTCTTCCGTTGGGTCCCCACTCTCTCATATAATCAAGAAATTTAATCCAGGCTGCGTCATTAACAATAGCTGTTTTGCCATCATCACTAATCAGTTGTCCACCAAGTTGTTCAACCATAGGAACAAATGATACCAAATAGTATGGGTACCTGAAGTCGTTTATCTTATTGTAAGGAGTTTTATGTAGTTTCCACAACGATACATTTATGCGAATTTTGACACAATCGTGCTATTCTGCAGAATTCAGCATAGGTCATACAAGGCTCCTTATGATCTAACTCATAAAGAGATCAAAAATATTTTCTATACCACTGGTAGATGTTTTGTAGATTTCTGTATAGCCGCAGTTGGTGCAGCTTACCGTATTAAATCGTTTATTCTGTACATCGAACAGCTTTGAAAGACCTCCGCCGGTTGCCGCAAATTTATCAGTCTCATAACCGGTATTTTCACACTTTGGACATACCCACTGCTTTGCCATATATAACTCCTCCTATTATTATTTTCTTTTTCTTTGTAATAAATCTACTACTGCTTTACGGATGGAGTCAAATCCAATCACATCAACATCAATCTCATCAAGCTTTATTAAGATCGGTACTGCCTCATTGGGTTCATTTATGGCAAGCGCCTCCCAATCCGCAACATCACAGGTATAGATAATATCATTGGTAAAATAGGTGATTCCCCCATACTCATACTCATTACTGTACGAGGTTTCCCACGGTATACATTTTGAAAGAACGAGATTCACCTCTTCTAATACCTCACGTCTAACCGCATCCTCTGCTTTCTCACTAGGTGCAGCAAAACCGCCGGGTAGATCCAGTGTGCCTCTTCGGGGCTCTTTCATCCTCCGGACCATTAAGAGTTCATCATCATTCTTAATAATAATGGCCGCAACACCGATAGATGAGTTTATATAAAACTTAAATCCGCAATGTGCACAGAGAAACCGATTATGACCATCAACTCCCGGCATAAAACCGTTCTGAACAGAAAAACCCTGCGCACCGCAGGCCGGGCAAAACGAAAACACTTTATCCGGATATGATGCCCTGTTATTACTTTTCATACTGTTTATCAATCACATAATCTCCAATTGATTAAAAGTTTACGATTAAATTATTATTAAATTGAAAACTTCAAAAGCTAATTTTTTATTAAAAATTAGATCATTGCCCATAATGATTTTTAGCAAAATCCCGCATTGCTGCAATATCTTCCGGCGAGATCAGCTGCGGTGTTCCTACACTTTTTGCCAGAAGATATATCCGGGCAGCCTTTTCCACTACAAAACATACCTTTACTGCCGCTTGAGATCATTTCGCGGCCGCCTTTTACAATCATCTCTTTATAATCATTATTAATACCTAATTTACTTTTATCCATTCTTCTCTCCCGGTGCTGCTAACACAACCCATTTTGTTTATTTGTTGGCCGATTGTACACCAGCACAGCTTCTTTGTGTAGCCACCACTTCCTGTGCCCACCAGCCACTCTACAGTCCTGCCCGTTGGAAAGATTTTTATTACTATTTGTGTACTGCTCCTTTTTGGGCGTGCATTTCATTTTACTGCGCGCGGAGCACATCAAAAAATGAAAAAGAATTTGACAAGAAAAAATTAGTAATGTACTATAGTGCTGGACAGACCAGCTGATAACATGCAGGGAAGAATTTAAGGATATATTTAGATAATAACCAGTTCTTACACAGAAGCACATCTGCTATTATGATAAAACTGGTTGGGTATATGGCACAGGGAAAAGCACTTAGATTAATATTGAGAGACGTATAGTTCGGATTGCATGGTATTTATTACTTGTAGGAATAAGTAGTATAATTTGCTATTTAAAAAAAATGATCGATAGGCACTTTCATTAATTGAAGATAGACAGTTAAAAAGTCAAATAAATGATTTATGGTTTTCCTGGAGGACAACAAATTGAGGGGAAATAAAAATGAAAGAAAATAAATTTTTGGGTATTTTTGTTTATCCTATGTATGCACAATACGAGGGTATCAAACAGGTTTTTGACAATATCGAAGCTCTTGGTGCAAATGCGATTTGCACTACACCACTTGTAGCTTATCCTGCAGATGAGGGCAAGGGGCAACGAAAACCAGATTTGCATATTGACGGATATAAACGTTTATTAAGCCGGCCAATCTGGGGTAAGCAGGAAATTCAATTGGAATACTTTCCAGCACACGATCCTGATTTAAGTATATTTAAGAATAGTTTTTATAAACCCATCTCAAAAAAGAAACCACCTGAAGTGGATCCTGAAATTGTTAATGCAATGATTGCTGAAGCAAAAAAGCGTGGCATGGCAGTTCATCTTATGATTCATCCTTTCTTGCCACCTGATATTCGTGTTGAAGATCAACCTAAATATATTGATAATTCTGTTCCAAAACCACCTCAGGTAGCTTTAACTGCTTGCATGAACAATCCAAATGCTGTAGCTTATGGCTTAGCATTAATAGAGGATACAATTAAGCATTATCCAAAAATTGACGGATTATTTATAGATTGGGCTGAATACGGCGCCTACCACCTTGAAGATCATTTTACGTGCTTCTGTTCCCACTGCGAGCAAAAAGCTTTAGAATTAGGTTTCGACTGGAATATAATCAAAAGGGATATGAACAGTTTATGGCAATGGTTTCATTCTCTTACCCCAAAAAAGCTTGAACACTCCCTTCGTGTGCTTGGTAATCCCTCTAGTTTTACAGAACTTTTTATTCATTATCCCGGTTGCTTACAATTTTTACAGTTCAAAGCAGAAACAGTAGTCGGTTTCTACCGACAGACAAGACAACTAATTAACACAATGGGATTAAATAGAATAGAATTGTCTGCTAGGGGCTGGGCGCCTCCATGGAATCACTCAAGTGGTTTAGATTATCGGGCACTATCTGAAATATGTAATGCTGTTACACCAAAACTTTTTACTTTCGATTATTGTGCACTCCCCCGCTGGTATGGGCAAACTATTCAGGACTGGAATCCTAAACTTACAGAGTCTATTATTCTGGACACATTATTAAAATGGATGAATTTAGAAGATAACATTGGAAATAGATCTTTTGCTAAATATAATATTCCCGGCCCAAAAGAAAAACACCCTGCGAGGTTTGAAGTTTATCAAACCCGAATTGATGAAGTGCTTGATCAAGTAGAAAGTAAGGCAAATTGTTATCCTCATGTGTGTGCTTATATGTTAGATTCGCAATGGGAGCAAATGGTTTCATTGATTAGAAACAGTAAGGTTGATGGTATGTGGGTAACAATGTATGGATATTTATCAAATCGGAAATTGGAAATCATTAAAAAGATTTGGCAATAAATCAATCATACAGGAGTATTCACTTTACCAATGCAAAAGCACACAATCCTGTCACCTATCAGATTTCTTAGGATTGTGCCTTTGGGGTGCACCTTTAGGATTCGTAAATATTTTACAAATCCTAAAGAGAGTATTTCCTAGATCTGATCATGAGTGCTATTGCCATTACAAGCAGGGGTAGCATGCATAACAACAAAAGCACTCCCTGCCAGCTGGATTTAATGATTACTCTTATCTGTCGGCTGCTTCCATCCAGAGTTAGACCATTCTTGTCGAGAAGTTGAAACTTTATACGACCACTCTCCCTAGTAACCGGCACTCTAAAGGCAATTAGGCTGGGATCCATGGTCTTATGAGCACCTTCCGGATCGAAGGGCACAATATTATAGCCAAGAGATGAGCCCTGGGTCTGTTCCACATAAAAGGGTTTTTCCATTAGTATCTCACTGACATGGCTGTTTCCGGTCAATTCAGTCCGGGCTCCGGGAACCTGCTGTATATTCACCCAGTTCATCAGACTGGGATTCCCTTTGGCATCATTCCTGATCATCTTCTGGTAATAGAGATCATTAAACTCATCCTGAAAAAAAGGACGTAAGTACAGATCAGTAGTGCCGTCAACATATATAACAGATGATGATTTTTTAGATTCAACCGGCCGGGTCCATTTATCACCCGGGATTACCTCAAAACCAATAGCATCTGCCCTTCGTTTTTTAAAGACAACTACCCGCTTCTCAGAACCCTCCATTACATCGCCATCCTTATTAATGAAGCATATATTATACTCCCCGTACGGAAGGTTAAGAATGAAAGCGCTCTGCACAGGTGATGGCGGAACAATATAATCACTCGGGGGCAAGGGAGCTTCAGGCGGACCCAATCTTTTCAATTTCTCTACCAGTCCTGTAACATCAATACCGGCATTACGCATTTCAGTGATCTTAATAAGGAGTTCATCTATCATAAAATCAAAAGCCTTCCTGGCTTGCTCATATTCAGAATATGTCCGCCCGTACTCATCAATCAACCTCTGGTAGTGCTGCCATGCATTTTCAGCTTCATCTCCAGTGGCCACTATCCAATTCTGCTCATATTCTCCCTGGACATTATAGAATGTATAACGCTCCGGACTGATTATTTGCGATTCCCTTCCCTTTCCAGTAATTTTCAAAATACCCTCAAAGGGATAATCCAATGCACTGGTATCTGTTTTCAAATCCCCGGTTATCATATGCTGTTGGAAGGTCACCTAAAAAGTTCTTCCCTATACAAAAGGTCTCTATCATCCTATTATCAGATGTTTTCAAATATTTTCCGACATGGCAGTTGTTAACACAACTTTGCGTACAAACAGGCCTTGATTCTATGCCATCTACATTGTTATTAGATTGTTTTTGATCATAGCGAAGGAATGCATGCTGAGGAGTTAAACTAAACTTTTTCAGGTTGTTCATTTCATTAATCAATTTATTCGGATGGGCGACCGTAATATCCCCTGTACCCAAAACGGACAGGGCTTTAAGATTCTTGCTTCCCCAAACAGCACCAAACCCGGAATGGGCTGCTGAACAATCAAAATCATGCTGAACAGTAGCAGACAAAACCTGATTCTCACCTGCAGGTCCAATAGCCAGCACCTGTGCCTCATAACCCATACGTTTTTTTAGAATTTCCTGGGTTCGTATTGTATCTTTGCCCCATAGATATTCTGCACTTTTTATCTGTACATTCCTATCTTTGATTTCGATATATTCTTTCTTTTCTGCTTTTCCCTGGATCATGATCGCATCGTAACCTGAAGCTTTCATCTGTGTTGCAAACCATCCTCCAAGAGTTGAATGAGTATACCATGGGAATGGGTATGGGACTGGGGAGATCATGGACATTACAGTTCGACCTGAAGTCGGTGCTATGGTACCCGATAGAGGACCTGATGATATTATTATTATGTTATTCTCATCCAGGGGACCTGCTTCTTTTGGAATGTATTCCCAGGCAAGTCGGGCAGCAAGCATGCGTCCACCAATATATTTTCTGATGTAAGGCAGGGTACTAATTAATCGGACTTCCCGCGTAGATAAGTTGATATAAAGAATATTTCCAGCCCATCCAAAATTCACTTATTTACTCCTTTAAGACAATTGCACCAACCGGACAAACCTCAACGCAAGCCGGCCCTGCCTTCCGACCAATACAAAGATCACATTTTTTCAGTTTCAAACTCGCTTTCCACCGACTAAAACGGTAGTAAAATTACAATCCTGATCTATTTTATGGTCAGCCTATCTGACCATAGTAAAATATAGTAATTTTCCTGTCAAGTAATTTTCTTTTATATGGAGTACAAAGACCTCTTAGGTGTAGAAATTCCCAGGAATAATCTAAGGGCGTGGAGAAAACAATCGGACGTTTAGAAATTTCTATTATCCCCTAAGTAGCTATTTACGAACCTCTGTTTTGGCAAGTTTTTCATAAAACTGAATAATCCCGCCATGATCATCACTTGCGTGACCATCCACTTTAAGAGCCTGCATAGTTTCCATTACATTACTTGATAAAGGAACAGGAACACCTAGTTCGTGAGCTGTATCCAGAGCATTCTGAAGATCTTTAATGTGGAGTTCAATTCTAAATCCAGGTTTAAAATTTCCATCAAGAACCAGAGGCATTTTAGCATTTAGTACAGTACTACCTGCAAGACCTCCCTTAATAGCATTATAAACCTTTTCCGGATCAACTCCGGCTTTTGTAGCAAGAACCATAGCTTCGGACATTGCCGCAATATTCAGAGCAACTATCATCTGATTAGCCAGTTTGGTTGTATTTCCACTTCCAATTTCTCCTACGTGGGTAACAGAACCACCCATTACGGACAGAATAGCATTCATTTCATTAAAGACATCTTCAGGTCCCCCGACCATAAAAGCCAAAGTGCCATCTACTGCCTTGGGCTCCCCGCCGCTTACAGGAGCGTCCAGCATTTTTACGCCAGCCTTTGCCAGAGCTTTGGAAACTTCCTGTGAAGCCAGAGGTGCAATAGAACTCATATCCACAAGAACAGAGCCCTGTTTTACACCTTCAACAACTCCATCTTTTCCAAGTACAACTTCTTTAACATGAGGAGAATTCGGAAGCATTGTAAGGATAATTTCTGTTTTGGAAGCTACATCTTTTGATGAACTCCCCTTTGCAGCCCCAATTGCCACAAGCTCCTCTACAGCAGCGTTGTTAATATCAAATACCGTCAAATCATATCCGGCCTTAACCAGGTTTTTAGCCATCGGCTTACCCATAATGCCCAAGCCGATAAATCCAATTTTTTTCATAATCTACCTCCCGTAGAAATTTAACTTAAAAATTTAAATAGATAAATAATGTCCCATAATTCCATGGGAAGCCTCTTGTATTGCTTCACTAAGTGTTGGATGGGGATGGATAGATGAAGCTATTTCTTCTACACTCACTTCCATTTTCATAGCCACAGAAATTCCCGAAATCATTTCGGTAACATTGGGGCCAATCATATGAACACCCAGCACTTCACCTGTTTTCCCATCGCTTACCATTTTTACAAATCCGGTATCCACGTCTAAACTAAGAGCTTTCCCATTAGCCGAAAAGGGGAATACACCTGTTTTTACATCTTTCCGGACAGCACCTGCTTCTTCTTCGGTTAAACCAATACTTGCTATTTCCGGATTACAATAAGTACATTTTGGAATTTGTTTATAGTTAATTGGTTCTGGTTCAAGACCAGCAATTGCTTCTACAGCAATTAGCCCCTGGTTGCTTGCAACATGAGCCAGTGGGAATTTTCCGGTAACATCACCAATAGCGTATACATGCGGAATAGATGTTTCCATCTTCTCATTTACACTTATATAACCTTTTTCTAACTTAAGCCCAAGTTTTTTAATGCCGAATTCTTCAGTATTCGGTTTAATCCCCATTGCAAATAAAACGGTGTCAAACTCATGGGCAGTTACTCCCTGACCGCTTTTTTCCACACTAAGAGTCACCCCGTCAGAACCTTTTTTCAGAGCAATAATTTTAGTTCCGGTTTTGGTTTTTATTCCCTTCTTATTAATGGCCTTTTCCAGTTCATTACTAAGATCAGGGTCTTCTTTAGGCAGTATCCGATCAAACCATTCAAAAACAGTAACCTCAGAACCATAAGTATTCCAAATGTAAGCAAACTCCATTCCAATAGATCCGGCTCCAATAATCGCGGTCTTTCGGGGAACTTCGGTAATAGATAAGGCATCCTTTGGAAGAAGTATTGTCTTACCGTCAACTTCAACATCAGGAATTCCTGTTGCTTTGGCGCCGGTAGCAATAATAAGGTCTTTACACCTAATTATAATGCCCTGATTTTTAAGTTCAACACTATTTACATCGACTATCATTGCATGATCATAAAACAGGGATACCCCATTTTTTTTCATCAGATAATCTATACCACCAACCAGCTTAGAGCTTACCTGTCTGCATTTAATTGCACTGACATAACCTCCCGGTCCGGCGCCGATTATTATTACATCAAAATCTTTCATTTTATGCATATCCTTGTTATTCAGCTAATAATAACGGCCATTCCAAAATTCTTTTTACTTCGCCTAAAAACTTACCCGCTGGAACACCATCGATAATCCTGTGATCAAAAACAAGAGACAACCATAAACGACGCTGTACCTGAAACTGATCGTTATCATAAGAATGTGCCAGACCATAAATCTGGTTATCCATACAAAGGTCTTTTACCTTTGTATCAAATTCCCTGATCAGTCTCATTTTGTAGAACAGTTCCAGCTGCTCCTCTTTCCCAATATTTTTGGGCGCCTTAAGAGGCGTATAAGGCTTGAATTGTTCCAAAAGCTCTTTGTTTATTTCACTACTCATTTTATCTACTCTCCTAAAGTTGATACTTTTTCTTTTTCTTCAAATTTAAAAGTATCACCAGGTTTTATTACAATAACCTTTGGCGCATATTTCCCTTCTTCCCTGTTTTTCTCTACCAATTGCACAAATTCCTTAACATCATCACACTCAGGATCAACATAGTGGGAAGTAATAACCTCATCCAAACCAAGCCATTCACTGGCAAGAAGTGCCTCTGCCAGAGTAATCTCTCCACATTTATATACATCACCGTGAGGCATTCCTACTCCTTCATCTGTAGGAAGTGAAACATGCATAAACCCTACTGTAGGTTTATTAATTTCTCCAATTAGTTTCATGTCACTGAAGAGTGCAGTATCTCCGGGATGGTAATATTTTCTTCCATCTCCAATATCAAAGATATAGCCCATGGCCGGTCCGGATAAGAGAGTCCCGTCAGGAGCCTTGGCAAATGACCAGTGATGACTTTCAACCGGACGAACAGAAACACCCTTCTCCTCTATCTCAATTCCATGATACTTAACAAGGTTATGCTGAACGTTCAGTGCACAGATAACCACAGGTTTATATTTTTTTATTATTCCTGCCTTGGAAGCAGAATAAGCCAGGCCGTTTGCATAACCGCCCATACGCCCCCAGTTATTCTTCTTCATATGGAGTATCGCCTTCTGAGCTGCAAAAAACATCCCCTTAAGGTTAATTGCCATTATCTTATCCCACTCTGATTCGGTAATTTCTTCCACAGGAGTTGAATGAAGGATTCCGGCATTATTTATTAGAATATCTACACTCCCAAACTTTTCAATTGAAGCATTAATCATCTTTTCCAGATCGGATACAGAAGATACATCTGCCTTAACAATCTCAAGTGACCCGGAAAATCCAAAACTCTCAATTTCCTTTGAAAATTTTTCAAGAACCTCTTCATTGATGTCTGCGGCAACTACATTTGTTCCCACCTTTAAAAAGGCGATAGCTATTTCACGGCCAATACCCTGAGCACCGCCGGTTACAACTGCTGTTTTATTTTTTATTCCATAATCAACATTTGTATTCATATACACCAATCCTTTTCTGTGGTAACCAAATCTAAAACAACACCAACCTCTCAGATGGTCTGGCCATCTTATTATTCTGCTTTTCTTATTAAATCACGAAGAAGAATTGTCTCAGAAATATTATCCGTTCTATTACATCCTTCCCAATCGGTCCAGTTGTATTCAAGCCCAATAAACCCTTTATAACCGACATCCTTCATAACATGGACAACCCTCTTAAAATCAATGCTACTCTCTTGCAAAACCGTCTGAACCTTTCCCTGTGCAGCGCTTCTTGCATGAAAATGACTCGCATGCGGCATCAGGGGTTCAACCTCCGCATCAGGGATTCCCTGGTAGGCAAAGTGTGAATAATCAAGAGTCAGGGTTAAACCGGGTACCTTTTTCACCATCCTCAATGCATCCGAAGGTGTGGGCACAATAGAACCAATGTGAGCCTCTACTGAGAATACTATCCCGTATTCTTTGGCTTTACCGGTTCTCCAGACCAGCTCTTCACAGCATCTGTTAAAAGAGGCTTCTTTTGATTCTTCATCAAAGAAAGCACCAGGTAAAGCAGACATATGCTTTCCACCACAAATAGAGGTGTATTCCAGAGTCTTCAAAAAAAGATCCCTCGATCTTTCCCGTACGGAGCTGTCCGGATGATTTATAGCTGCTGATACAAAATCAAGAGCGGTTTGCAAAAAAAATATCCGAAGCTTAAGTCCCCGATTTTTCAACTTTTTACTTAATGCTTTTGCATTTTTCTCTAAGTCACTAAATTCTGTTTCCGGCTGCAGATGACCGCGATCCTGAAACAAACCAATATCTACACCCTCAAGATCCAATATTAAAATCACATCCAACACTTTGTCGTGAGACAACAAAGGAAAGGTAAAATCCGCACAAGACAGTTTAAAACTCATTTTAGTCTCCACTTTCAGACACTTGGCACTATCTACTGCATGCAAGCTCTACAGCTTATATGCTGGTCTGTCCACTATCCCACATAAAAACCACCATGTCAAGATAAGTTCACACCAAATATAGGACTCTTTCTCTCGATCACCACCGATAACGGCGTTAAGTTTCTTAATATGCAGGGATTAGAAGCATCAGCCTTTTTTCCAAAACGTCGGACAAAAATGTATTATGCACATGCCTATTGTGCCTGGGAGAGAGGGACAAATGAAAATAGTAATAAATTGATTCGGCGGTTTATTCCTAAAGGTGCTGATATACAAAAATTCTCGGTAGCTTTTGTAGTGAAAATTGAGAATTGGATGAATTCTTATCCAAGAAAGATTTTAGGATTCTATACTCCAAAGGAGTTATTTGATCAAGAATTGCTGACTGCTTGAGGTTTTTTATGGGGTTTACGGCATTTTACTTTACAATCTACCCCAAACGACCAAACGATACTATTTATAAAATCATTATGTCAAACATCTATCAGGACAGTTCAAGAAGCTCCTTTGTCCAATTCATATGTTTTTCCACGGCTTTTGCAGATGCCTCCACATCACCGTCTGCAATGGCATTGAGAATATCATTATGAACCTCAACTGATTTCTTCAACCTCTTTTTATTAACAAAGGCATGACTGCGCTCTTCATCGATAATTCTATGAGTCAGATTAAGAAACTCAATAATAACCCCGTTCCCCGAGGCTTCAGCTAATATCTTATGGAACTGGTAATCCAGATCAAGAAAAGTTTCAAACCCATCAACATTAAGAGACTCCAGTTCCTCAATAATAGCCCTGCATTCCTTTATTTTCTTATTGGCAATCTGAGGAACAACAAGCTTCATCATTCCTATTTCCACAATACAACGGGCATCAAAAATTTCTTTTACAGATCGCTTGTTGTCAAAAACCCCTAACTCAAGAGGTTTCCTATATATTCTATTGGAATCAGTAGAAACATAAGTACCCTCACCTGCTTTTGTTTCAACCACGCCCATTCCTTCAAGAGCTCTTAGCGCTTCTCTCAAAGATGTCCTTCCTACTCCCAGAAAACTTATCATTTCTCTCTCTGAGGGGAGTTTATCTCCCGGTTTAAGTTCATCCTGTATATATTTAATTAATTGCTCTATAATAGAATTAGGAATTGTAATTTTTTTGACTGGTTGTAGCATTACTTTCGGCTCCTATGTAGACAGGCTTATGGTCTGACAAGTGAAAGATACCACAGCATATTTTACCTGTCAAGGAAAATAATCAGCTATTTTTTATCAAGTGAATTCTTTTGTTCGCTTCCATACTTCAGATGCTCCTCCTTAACCTCGAGCGTTTTGCTCAGGCGCTTGGCCATGGCATTGGAATAGTTTCGTCGGCCATGCTCGTAATCGCTGACCATGTTCTGACGGATACCAAGTTTCTTTGCGAGCTGAGCCTGAGTCAGTCCAGCTTTCAGGCGGGCACCGGCAAGCAAGTTGCCAACGCGATTCTTCTCCATTTTCTGCCAGTACTCAGTACTCTCGATAGAGATAAAATCATCTTCGGGCTCACCGGAGAGGATAACAATATCGTACTTCTTCTTGATCCAGGCAAGCAATTCGTCGGCATGCTCACCATGAATCGAGATCTCAATATGGGGCTTTTTCACGAGAGCCAACATAATACACCTCAATTATTATTTCGTTTTTCCGGCATGTCCAGCATGCCACATATCTGTAATTTAAATAGCAATGGTATCGACCCATTTCAAGAGGCGAGAAGTTTCGCCAGCTCTTTTGAATCGGACCATCTACCTGAAGATCCGCGACCAATAAGAAGAGAAGCTTTTGAATATCCGAGGGCAGTTTCTTTAGACCACGAGCAACATTCTTCTTAATTCGGACTTCATATTTCATTGTGGTTATAATATAACCTATATCAACAAGATATGCAAGTTATATTTTCCAGGAAGCGAACGTTAATTTCACCAGTTTATCTGTTAAGGTAGTGCAAATCTTACCTG
>Ga0075115_10000284_pt1 | contig 25071 bp, 18 predicted proteins | sample AntAceMetag02UKH_FD_69785 | JGI IMG/M metagenome (GOLD analysis project Ga0075115, IMG submission 69785) | Saline lake microbial communities from Ace Lake, Antarctica - Antarctic Ace Lake Metagenome 02UKH | ecosystem: Environmental > Aquatic > Non-marine Saline and Alkaline > Saline | place... | reverse complement strand
ATCGCGGTAATGGTGAGTTCACTTCCTGACTGCCAGCGAATATTTGAAACGGTAAACGGTCCAGTCCCGTCATACATCTTGGCGGCGAGTATGTTGGTGGGGTCAGCTTTGGGAATCACCTCAACCATGATGCCTGCTACGGAAAGCTCTTCGTCTTCGCAGCGGTCACAGTTGAGGTTGCCTGTGATGCTAAAGGTGACAACCTTTTGCTCCTCGTAGGTGAGCATCTCGTCGTGAAAACGATCACCCCACGTGCTCTTGCTATCGCTGCAACCCCACGCAACTGCCGCGAGCAGTAGAACAGCAACCAATGCCGATGTTTGTCTTTTCATGCGGTCCTCCAAAAGTGCATTACCATTATATCACAGCACGAAAGAACGAAAAAGCAAGTGGTTGTTTTTTGCGTTTGTCATTCCCGCGAAAGCGGGAATCCAGACAAATCAACCCCTGGATCCCCGATAAAAGCACTCGGGGATGACATTATAAAAAGGGCGGCTCGGTAACGAGCCGCCCTTTTTGTTTTTCTTAACCTTAACCTCAGCCTTAGCCTTGGTTTTAATACATGCCACCCATTCCACCCATGCCGCCCATTCCGCCCATTCCGCCGCCTGGCATTGCCGGTGCTGCCGCGTCCTGCTTCGGGAGCTCGGCAACCATCGCCTCGGTGGTGATCATGAGACCGGAGACTGACGCCGCGTTCTGCAATGCGGTGCGAACAACCTTGGTCGGATCGATGATGCCAGCCTTGAACATGTCTTCGTAGATGCATGTCTGAGCGTTGAAGCCCTCCGCACCCTTGGTGTTCTTCACGTTGTTCACCACGATGGCGCCTTCCCATCCAGCGTTGGTGGCGATCCAGCGAAGCGGCTCTTCGAGCGAGCGGCGTACGATAGAAACACCCTCTTCCTCGCCATCGGTAAGCTTCAAGGTCTCGAGCACCGGTACGCAGCGAAGCAACGCAACGCCGCCTCCGGGCACGATACCTTCTTCGACCGCTGCGCGGGTTGCGTGCAACGCATCCTCGACGCGTGCTTTCTTTTCCTTCATCTCGGTCTCGGTCGCTGCGCCGACATTGATGACGGCCACGCCGCCTACCAACTTGGCCAAACGTTCCTGCAATTTCTCGCGGTCGTAATCGGATGAAGAATCTTCAACCTGCGCGCGGAGAATTTTGATGCGACCTTCGATATCGTCCTTGGTGCCAGCGCCGTCCACGACCGTGGTGTTGTCCTTATCGATCGTGACGCGTTTGCACTGACCCAAGTCATTGACTGTAATGTCTTCAAGCTTGCGGCCCAACTCTTCAGCGACGAGCGTGCCGCCGGTAAGCGTTGCGATATCTTCAAGCATCGCTTTGCGGCGATCGCCAAAACCAGGCGCCTTGACTGCGCATACCTGCAATGTGCCGCGCAGCTTGTTGACGACCAACGTCGCCAGAGCTTCACCATCAACATCTTCAGAGATGATGAGAAACGGACGGCTCATCTTAGCAACCTGCTCGAGCAGCGGGAGAAGATCCTTCATCGTGGAGATCTTCTTCTCGTTGATGAGAATATAAGGATTTTCAAGCGCGCACTCCATGCGCTCCGGATCCGTCACGAAGTACGGGGAGAGGTAACCGCGGTCGAACTGCATACCTTCGACGACGTCGAGCGTGGTGTCCATGCTCTTTGCCTCTTCAACTGTGATGACGCCTTCCTTGCCAACCTTTTCCATCGCCTCGGCGATGATCTTGCCGATCTCGTTATCGTTGTTAGCAGAGATTGCGCCAACCTGTGCGATCTCGTTGCGGTCCTGTGTCGGCTTGGAAAGCTTCTTGAGCTCTTCAATGATTGCCGCAACCGACTTCTCGATGCCGCGCTTCAAAGCCATCGGGTTGTGGCCAGCGGCCACGAGCTTTGCGCCTTCTGTGTAGATAGCCTGTGCAAGAACGGTGGCCGTCGTGGTGCCGTCGCCTGCAACGTCTGATGTCTTTGAAGCAACTTCCTTCACCATCTGTGCGCCCATGTTCTCAAACTTGTTCTCGAGCTCGATGTCCTTGGCAACCGTAACGCCGTCTTTGGTGACGACCGGGGAGCCGAATGACTTTTCGAGGACGACGTTGCGGCCGCGCGGGCCGAGCGTTACTTTAACTGTGTTCGCCAGCTGATTGACGCCGGCGAGAATCTGCTCACGTGCATCCTGACTATATTTAATTTCTTTGGACATAATTTAGATCTCCTTGTGATTAACTGTTATCCAACGATGCCGAGCACGTCATCTTCACGCATGATAATGAACTCAGAGCCTTCCATTTTAACTTCGGTTCCGGCATATTTGGAGAACAGGATCTTCTCACCGGTCTTCACGTCGAGCGGATGAACCTTGCCGTCATCGGAGACGCGGCCCTTGCCAACGTTTACAACCTTGCCCTGCTGGGGCTTTTCTTTCGCCGTGTCCGGGATGATGATGCCACCCTTGGTCTTCTCCTCGCTCTCGAGGCGCTGAACCAAAATGCGGTCATGCAGCGGACGGAAATTCGGGTCACTCATGGTGTTTCCTCCCTGCCCACCACTAGGCGGGCTTTTGTTGTGGTTTTTTGCTGCTGTTAGCACTCTCCTTAATTGAGTGCTAACGACTGCGTTTGGGGTCTATATAGGGTCGAGGGGCGGATTGTCAAGGCCTGTGGATAAAAAACACAAACCCCATTCGCCTGTCATCCCGGCCAAAGTGCCGGGATCCAGATTTTTAAAAACCTGGATTCCCGCTGGAGTTTACCCTGAGCGTAGTCGAACGGGCGGGGATGACACTGTAATATCAACACCCTGCGTCATATTATATAATGCGGTGCGCATTGCGTATCCGCGCAAAATCCTTACACTGGGGACAATCAAGCGCCGGTCATGTCGTAGCCGGCGATTTTTTAAATGATATCAAGGAGTTTTAATGAAACACGCAAAACTCTACATCATTATATTGGCTGCGGGACTCACAGCAATGCTATTTTCAGCCTGCAATCAGGGCGGAAGCGCCCCCGATCTGCTCGAGGCTTCCGAGAGCGCCAACGACGTCGTCGAGAACTTCATCAACGAAACTCTAGCTGAGCAGTCCGGCGAGGAACGGATCACTTATCACGTGGGGCCGGTGGATATTCCCGCAGGGCTCGTCGCCAGCACGGACCAGCCGCTCGTTCTGACATTCCAGCTCACCAAACCGATGTGGGTTATAGGGTTTGAGCCGCGCATGGTGAATGCGGACGGCGAGGAGCTCGACTCCAAGCTTTTGCACACCGCAATCGTTTCCAATCATCACGAGGAAAACCCCCTGTGCACCAGCGCCAACGTGGGCAACCCGTTCATGGTCGCCACATCGACGCTTAAGAACATCCGCTTTCCGCAGGGGCATGCCTATCCCGTTCTTGCAAGCGATCCGCTGGAGGCAAAGGTCGTCGTGCAGAACCCAACCGACCAAACCTTTATAAACGTCTTCTTTGAACTCACGCTCGTGGCCAAACCCATGAACGAGTTCGTACAGATGAAGGACATAAAGCCCATGATGGTCGATATGGATGTATGCGAGCACAGCCCGATTCAGGTTGAGCCCAATAACATCGATCGCAGACAGGCGACGTACACCATCAACAACGCTGCCAAGTTAATCATGGCACACGCTGCGCTGCAGAGTTACGGCGCAACCGTGGAGCTTACCGCCAACAAGGATGTCATGCCGTTCTGGACAGCTGAAGCTGTAACCGACGACAACAATCACATCATCGACTTGAGAAACGATCCTTTTGAGAAGCCGTCCGGCGTACCATTCAAGAAGGGTGACTCGCTGACACTTTCAGTCCTCTACGACAACACCTCAGATTCCTGGCTGGACTCAGCCACCGCCGCTGCCATCATCTATATGTCGCCGGAAGAATAAGAGCGGCCAGTCCGGCGAGATCGGCCAGCTGTAGCAACTCCGAAACCTAGAGCTCCTTGATTTTACCCCCCATACATGCGAGGGATGCACCCGCTATGAGTGATGAATACAAAGGTTACCGCGAACCGTGCCTGGGCATCCTGAAAAAATATGGCGTCAAGGTTTGGAGCGAGGTCGAGATAGAGACGCCCAAGGGGATGTTTGAGGGCTTAATCCTGCCAAGATCCTCCACCGAGGACGAATTCCATGTCGTCATCAAGATGCCCACGGGCTACAACACGGGCATTCACGCCGACAATATCACGCACATCAAGGAAACCGGTTTTCGTGAGGGCAAGTACGGCATCCCTGAGAAGGAATTCCCGTTCGACAAGAAAAAGCCCAACGTGATTCTTCTGGGAACCGGCGGCACGATCGCCTCGCGACTGGACTATACCACTGGTGCTGTCGTCCCCGCGTTTTCACCCGGCGAACTCTATGGAGCGGTGCCGGAGCTGGCTGACATCTGCAACCTCACAACAAAGAAGCTCTTCGGCGTGTTTTCAGAAAACATGGGGCCCGAGGAATACAAGACGCTCGCGAAAGAGATCGGCACACAGATCGAAGCGGGCACGGGCGGCGTTGTGATCGGTCACGGCACGGATACGATGCATCACACCGCGGCCATTCTATCGTTCATGGTGCAAGGCTCGCCGGTTCCTATCGTCTTGGTGGGAAGCCAACGATCCAGCGACAGACCAAGCTCGGATGCCGCGCGCAACCTGATTCATGCCACCTATACAGCCGCACATTCCAATATCGCCGAGGTCATGGTGTGTATGTTTGGTCCGACATCGGATGACTACGGTCTTCTTCATATGGGAACGCGCGTGCGCAAGATGCACTCCTCGTACCGCTCGACGTTTCGCACGATCGGAGAAACGCCAATTGCAATGGTATGGCCGGACCGCATCGTTAAGCTCAAGGAACACAAAAAGAGGCGGCGCGACAAGACGGTGACCATCGTACCCGCATATGAAGATAAGGTTTTCCTGCTCTACTACTATCCCGGCATGAAGCCCGATGTCGTCGATGCAATAATCGACAACGGCTACAAAGGAATACTCATCGCGGGAACAGGCCTTGGCCACGTAAACGCAGGTCTCAACAAGCCCTTGGGTCGCGCCATAGAGAAGGGCATGCATGTAGCGATGACCGTACAGACCCTGTGGGGCTACACGCATATGAACGTGTACGACACGGGACGCTATCTCTTGGAGCTTGGCATCATGCCGTGCGAGAACATGATCCCTGAAACCGCATATATGAAAATGTGCTGGGTGTTAGGTCAGACCGACGATCAAGAGAAGGTAAAAGAGATGATGCTTAAACCGATAGCTAACGAAATCACCGAGCGCGAGCCTCATAATGGATATTTGATCTACCAGGGCGGAATACCCGAGGTGGAAGAATTTCTGTCGACCTATAAAAAATGAGCGAAGACGTCACAAAGCTTGGATTTAAATGCGGGGTGGAGATCCACCAGCAACTCTTAACGAAGAAGAAACTCTTCTGCCGCTGTCCCACGTTTAAGTTTTCCAAGCATCACGACGCAGAGGTCTTGCGTCACATGCGCCCAACGCTCTCAGAGATGGGGGACTATGATGGCTGCGCGCTCATGGAGTTCAAGACAAAGAAGGAAATCGTCTATCTGCTCAACAAAGAATCAGTGTGTACATATGAACTGGACGATACGCCACCATTTCCTATCAACCAGAACGCGATCGACATCGTTATCGAGATCGCCTTGATGCTCGGTTGCTCGATTGTCGATGAAATGCATATAGCAAGAAAGCAGTACCTCGACGGCTCGATACCAACAGGTTTTCAGCGCACCGGCATCGTCGGCATCAACGGCAAGCTGCCTTTCAAGGGCAGGGAGATCGGCATCCGTCAGATTTCCATCGAGGAGGAGTCCTGCCGCGAGGTCACCGACGAGCAGCACAACATCCGCTTCAGAACCGACCGCCTGGGAATCCCGCTAATCGAGGTTGTCACCGAACCAGACCTCACAACTCCAGAGGAAGCAGCTGAAGTTGTCAGACGTATCGGTCGACTCATGCGTGCTACGGGTAAAGTAAAGACCGGCATCGGTTCTGTGCGCCAGGATGTGAACGTGTCCATCGAGGGTAGCACGCGCGTGGAGATCAAGGGCGTGCCGCGCTATCAGCTCATCCCCGATCTCTCGCGCACCGAGGCGCTCCGCCATAGAGCGCTCCTTGATATTAAAGATGAGCTTAAGCGTCGGAAGATCACAAAGTCGAGCCTAAGAACTTTTGAAGAGGACTTAACCGACTTCATGCGGGCCACCGAAGATCCCGTTCTCAAAAAAGCCGTCGAGAAGGGTTGGTATATCCGCGGCATTAAGCTCGAGGGCTGTGGGGGAATCCTCACTCGGAATACACAGCCCGGCAAAACGTTTGCATCGGAGATAGCGGGGAGGGTGCGCGTAATCGCTTGTCTGGACCAGATCCCCAACCTCTATCACACCGATATATATCCCGAATACGCCGGCAGCCACATCGATTATAAAAAGATACGCCATCACCTTCAAATGAATGACGGCGATGTCGGCGTAATCGTGTGGGGACCCAAAGACGACACGATCACTGCAGCCAAGGAGATTCGCCTGCGCATCGAGGATGCGTGCGACGGCGTGCCAGGCGAGACACGGCAGCATCGCCACGGTGGTCTTTCAGATTTTGAGCGGATTTTGCCGGGTGCAGATCGCATGTATCCAGATACCGACCACCCGCCGGTTGCTATAACCGGAGACCGTGTGAAGAAAATCGCCGGTCACCTGCCTCCCAAGCCGTGGGAGATCGAGGACGAACTCATCTCGATGGGTATGACAAAAGAGGGCGCGCAAAAATTTGCACTCACACCCAGGCGTGATCTTGTGCTGCAGCTGGTCGCAAAGGGAATCGATATTAATCTCGCCGAACACGCCCTTATGAATCTCGGCACACACTTAAGACGACAGGGCGTTCCGATCGACAACATCTCAAACAGCAGATACCTAGAGCTCTTTGACGAATACAAGAAGGACGTCTTTCACCGCGAAGCGTTCAAGCCAATATTAAAAACTCTCGCAGAAAACCCCTCCGAAACCTTGGGAGATGTCTTGGACGGTTTAAATCTCAAACCCGTTCACGATGATGATATCACCGCTTACGCACACAGCCTTCTAGACGAAGGCCTTTCTTCGACCAAGCTATTGGCCCGCGTCGCCTCGCATTTCCGCGGCAGGGTGCCCGGAAAACACGTTGCGAGCCTGCTGGGCGACTTAACGCTGCGTTAAGAAACCACCGCGAAAAAGCTTCCATAAGTAACTAGCTTAATATCACACTAAACAAAAACCCCACCGATTGGTGGGGTTTTTTTATTTGTTTTTAGTTGTTACGCTTCGCTTCGGGGACAGGTCTCAAAAACGAGATCTGTCCCCATTCGCTTCGCTATGCTGCGACAGTATGTGCTTTGAACTTAAACCGCGCGATATCCCTGAAGCGTATTCCTTTATTATACATCCACTGTGTCACAACCGTCATGACCGTATTCACCAAAATGTAGACAACCAAACCAACCGGCAGGAAGACCATGAAGACTGTGAACATGACCGGCATGATCATCATCATCTTCTTCTGCATAGGATCGGCTGAAGCCGACGGCATGAGTTTTTGCTGGGCCACCATAAAAACGCCCAAGATGATCGGTGTAATCATATACGGGTCGGGCGCGGAGAGATCCTTGTAGAACCAGAAAAACGGCGCGTGATAGAGTTCGATGGAATTCCACAACACTTTATAAAGCGCGATGTAGATCGGGAGCTGCAGAAGCATCGGCAAGCATCCGCCCATCGGGTTGACCTTGTGCGCCTTGAACAACTGCATCGTCTCCTGATTCAAGCGTTCCTTGTTACCCTTATATTTCTTCTGCAGTTCTTTGAGTCTCGGCTGCAACTCCTGCATCGCCTTCATCGATTTGAGGGACTTCAAGTTGATCGGGTGCATCATCAGCTTGATGATGATCGTGAGAAGGATGATCGCCAAGCCGTAGTTGTGCAGAATTGAATAGAAGAATTTGAGAGCGTAAAGAATCGGCACTGCTATGACTGTGAACCAGCCGAAGTCGATCGCCTCGTCCAGGTTCACGCCAATCGCTTTGAGGTCGCGAATTTCTTTGGGCCCCATGTAGGTCGTAAACGAGACATCAGCGGTGCCGTTGGGAATAACTGTAACCGGTGCCAACACAGCACCCGCCATAAGTTTTGTCGTGCCGGGTGCGTCACCCTCGACGGGCTTTGATCCGATGACCGCTGAAAGGCCGCTGGACATCGTGCGTGGGATGACGACCGAGAGAAAATAGCGATTCTCAAGTCCAGCCCAGTACATTCCGCCGCCCTTTTGCTGGTCGGGGGAAACGACTTGCAGCGCGCCTATGTCGCCGATTTTCTTTTCGCGTTCAACTGAGCCGTCCATGAAATACAGAGGCGTTGCGTTGTCAGCGGGTGGCGGCTGTAAGAAACTAAAGAAACCCTTCTTCTTGCGCGGAGCGCTCGTGCCGCCAACTGCTAGCTGCGGTTTTCCGGTAAGAGCTTTCCCCGTCAGATTTGTGATACGCACGCGCACATCAGCATCGTAGCCTATCTTGCCAAGCTCGATCGTCTTGGTGATAGCAACCTCATCCGAACGCCATTCATAGACGACCTTGTCTTTAGTGGCACTTATGAGCTTGTATGTCGGGCTTGTGGGAAAGAAAAAGTTGGCGTCGTCAAAGGCCAGCGTCATCGATGGAGCGGCCGTGGTCGAGAGGTCAACCAGCGGGCTCTTTGGCTCGGTTGACTGATGGTAGCCCTTAACCTCCCATTTCGTTGGCACGCCGCCCTTGTTGGTAAACGTGGCGCGCACGCGTGAATCCTCTAAAACCGTTTCCTTTGCCGCAATCCCGCTTTGCGGATCGGGGCGCGCGTCGGTCGTAGCCGCTGCTTGTGGGGCTGCCTTTGTCGTCTCGGCAGCTGGGGCCGTAGCCGCCGCTTGCGTGGTGGCTGCTGTGTCCTGCGCGACCTGAGTCACTGCCGGCTTATTGGGGCTAAAGAAGGCGTACCAGGCAATGATAATGCCTATGCTTAAACCGATAGCCAGCAAGCTTCTGTGTTGTGATTTCATTCTATCAACCTTTCCTTGTTCTTTCCGGAACCATATCCACGCCGCCGGGATGCCAGGGGTGACATTTGCCCACGCGCCATACGGTAAGTTTTAAAGCTATGCCAAACGGCAACCTGCTAAATGCTTCGAGTGCGTATGCGGAACAGCTTGGATGAAAGCGGCACCGCCCCCCGAGCAGTGGTGAAACGATCAGTTGGTAAAGTCGGATCAGCGCTCTAGCGACCTTGTTCATCGATTTCCCTTCCCGAGCTTTAAAAGCCCCTTGCGAAGAAAATCCCTGAGCTCATCGTTGGATGCCTTTGCCGCGCCTACCTGCGGTATCACGACACAATCGCCAGCCGGAAAACAAGTGCGGTGCACGCGAAAGAATTCTCTGATCACGCGGCGTATGCGGTTTCTGGCCACTGCATTGCCTATCTTCCGCGTGAGGATTACGCCAACGCGCTTCGATCGACCTCCCACAAACGAAAGCAAAAGCGAGCCCGATCGTGCACGTTGCCCATGTTTTCGCACCCGGGCAAATTCATCCGCGCGGGTAATGCGTGCTTCGCGTGGAAATGTCGTATCGCTCATGCGGAAAGCTGCGCGCGCTTCTTGGTGCGGCGTCGCTTGATGATCTTGCGGCCTGCCGCGGTAGCCATGCGTGCGCGGAAACCCGCCTTCTTCTTGCGCTTGCGATTACTCGGTTGAAATGTACGCTTCATAAAAACTCCGTTCGATCTTGATAGCCAATAACCATTCCCAAAAAGGGTGCTGGTTTTAACCCTTTCACCCCCCTTATTGTCAAGAAATTTCCTCGGCAATTCGCCATGTTAAACCACTTATCCACTTTTCGCTTGCAATTGATCGCCCCGATATGGTTTTTGAGTTCCACTTTTGGCGGGGGCGCAAACTCCCAGGATATGCGCTCCCATTATATTGTCCACACCTGTGGATAACTTTGTGGGTATCATCATGACGCAATCGATCCTAGATGACCTAAAATCGAAAATAAAGAGTAAAATCAGTGAGTTGAACTATACCACCTGGTTTACTCCGTTATCTGACGGCGTCATCAAGGAAGACATCTTTTTCGTCACTGTCCCCAACAAATTCGTGGCCGATTGGATACGCGACTACTACGAACAGACCATGATTCATGAGCTGGAAGGCTTAACAGGGCAACAATTGAAGGTGGCCTTCAAAATCTCGACCCAGGACAAGGATACGGTCCCAGCCGAGCCCATTCAGGACGAAGAGCAGGCGACTCCGACGCCCAAAGCCAGGAACGTGGATCAGCTCAACCCCAAGTATACTTTCGACCGATTTGTGGTTGGTTCGTCCAACCAGTTTGTACATGCAGCTGGCAAGGCGGTGGCGGACCTGCCCGGCGGCCATTACAACCCGCTATTCATCTACGGCGGCGTGGGCCTTGGCAAAACACATCTCATGCACGCCATTGGCTTGGAACTTGCTCGCAAACATCCAAACCTTAACGTCGTCTTTGTAAGCGGCGAAGCTTTTGTGAATGAGCTCATCAACTGCATACGCTACGAGCGCATGTCTGAGTTTAGAAAGAAGTTTCGCGAACAGTGCGACGTGCTCCTTATGGACGACGTCCAGTTCATCGCCGGCAAGGACAGATCTCAGGATGAGCTCTTTCATACATTCAACGACCTGCATGATTCGCAGCGCCAGATCGTTGTGACGAGCGACAAGTTTCCAAAAGAGATGCCGGGGCTGGAAGCGCGCCTGCGTTCACGTTTCGAGTGGGGTTTGATCGCGGACATCCAACCGCCAGACTTAGAAACGCGCGTTGCGATCCTTCGCAAGAAAGCGGACGCGAACGGTCTTCACCTTCCCGATGACGTTGCCATGTATCTGGCGAGCGCTATCTCGTCGAACGTGCGTGAGTTGGAGGGATCACTCATACGCCTCAATGCTTTCGCATCGCTCACCAACACGCCTATCACGATAGACTTCGCGCGCGAGGTTTTGAAAAACATTATTCAGGAGCGTGAGGAACACTGCTCCATCGAATCCGTGCAGCGCGCGGTCGCACAGCACTTCAAGGTTGGCGTTGGCGATCTAAAATCACATCGCCGGATCAGGTCGTTTGCACACCCACGTCAAATCGCTATGTACCTCTGCAAAAAGCATACGCACACGTCATATCCGGAGATCGGCGGAAAATTTGGCGGCAAGGACCACACCACCGTTATGCATGCTTGTAAGAAGATAGCGGGTCTCCTCCAGGAAGATCGGACTCTCGCGTCTGATATCACCGCGATCGAAAGATCACTTCTTCACTAGATAAGAAGCCCAATCCTTACATTTTAGATCTGAGAGTTTTTTACGCTCGATGGATTCGACTATGCGCTTGGCGAGCTGGATGTTTGTCACGAGCGAGACGCCGAAGTCTGCTGCGACGCGACGGATGTGATATCCATTGGTGAGTTCATCCTTCTGATAGTTTTTTGGAATATTAACGACCAGATCTGCTTCGCCTGCGCGAATGCGAGCGTCAGCCGTGTCGCTTCCCCCATCGAGCGGCCAGGCAACGGACTCTGCTTCTACTCCCTTTTCTTTCAAGAATTTTGCGGTGCCGTCTGTCGCAAGAATTTTGATGCCCATCTTTTGAAGCGCCTTTGCCGCTGGCAAGAAATCGACCTTGCTCTCCGTGGGGCCCGTTGAAAGCAAAACGCTTTTGATGGGAAGTTTTAAACCAACGGAGATCATCGACTTTAAGAAGGCCTCCTCAAAATCATCCCCCAGGCAACCCACCTCGCCCGTAGAGGACATCTCGACCGAAAGCGTGGGGTCGGCACCCTGAAGTCTCGTAAACGAAAACTGAGGAGCTTTCACGCCTACGTATTCCAGGTTAAACGGCTTGAGATTAACCTCTGGCACCGGCCAGTCGACCATTACCTTGGTCGCTATATCGATCAGGTTTGTGCCGCAGACCTTTGAGACAAAGGGAAAACTCCTCGACGCACGCAGGTTGCACTCGATCACGCTCACGTCATTATCCTTGGCCAAGAACTGAATATTAAAAGGTCCATTGATCTCGAGCGCCCTTGCCACACACGCGGCAATCTTTTTCACCTGACGCGTTGTTTCAAGATACATGCGTTGTGGCGGTACGACCATTGTCGCGTCGCCCGAATGAACGCCTGCATTCTCCACATGTTCCGAGATCACATACGCAACAAGCTCCCCCTTGTTCGCTACACCGTCGAGCTCGACCTCTTTGGCTCCCAAAACAAACTTTGTGATGACGACGGGATGGTCGGGGGACACGTCCGATGCCTTCTCTAGAAATGTTTTCAACTCCTCGTCACTCGTTGCCACTGCCATGGCTGCACCTGAGAGCACATACGAAGGTCTAACGAGTACGGGGTAACCAACCTCTTCTGCAAACTTAAGCGCCTCAGCAGTCGTTGAGAGCTCGCTCCACGCTGGCTGGTTCACGCTAAGCTCATCCAACATTTTTGAAAATTTATGACGGTCCTCTGCGCGGTCTATCATCGTGGCCGGCGTGCCCAATATATGTGCTCCGACCTCTGCAAGTTTTAGCGCTAAGTTGTTCGCCGTCTGTCCGCCTACGGAAACGACCACACCAACCGGCTGCTCGCGCTCGTAGATATCAAGAACTGTCTCGAATGTGAGCTCTTCAAAGTAAAGGCGGTCGCACTCATCAAAGTCGGTAGAAACCGTCTCCGGGTTGCAGTTGACCATTATGGTCTTGAAGCCCATCTTTCTTAAGGATTGAACGGTGTTAACGCAGCACCAGTCAAACTCCACGGAGCTCCCAATTCTATACGCGCCAGAACCCAACACCATAACGGAGCCTCGGCCGATGGAGGACACGTCGTTCTCCGTGCCGGAGTAGGTGGAGTAGAGATAGTTTGTGCGTGCCGGATATTCGGCGGCCAACGTGTCTATCTGTTTGATCGCCGGTTTGATGTTCTTCTGTTTTCTCGCATCTCTAACTTCACCTTCGTCGCATCCACACGCTCTACCAATCTGGCGATCCGAGAAACCCAAGCGCTTTGCTTTGCGGAGATCTTTTTCATCGATCTTTTTGATTGTGTTTTTTTCGAGCGCGTTCTCGACGTCGACTATATTTTTAAGCTTTGCCAGAAACCACGGGTCTATGTGCGATAGCTTTTGAATCTCCTCGACTGTCATTCCCTTTTTGAAACCACTGTAAACCGCAAACACTCTCTCATCAGTCGGCGAGCCAATCTCTTCCTCTATCCCAGCCCCATCTATTCCAACCGGCGCCGTAAGGCCATCGACTCCTATGTCTAGCATGCGAAGACCTTTTTGCAGACCCTCTTCAAACGTGCGGCCAATTGCCATCACCTCACCGACCGATTTCATACCCGACCCCAATTGCTTTGTTACGCGTTTGAATTTTTTTAAATCCCAGCGCGGCACCTTAACGACAAGGTAGTCGAGCGCTGGCTCAAACGATGCCTTGGTAACACCGGTTACCGCGTTGTCGATCTCCATTAAATTTTTACCCAAACCAAGCTTGGCAGCTACAAACGCTAGGGGATAGCCCGTTGCTTTCGACGCAAGAGCAGACGATCTAGAGAGTCGCGCATTAACTTCTATGACTCGGTATTCTGGTTTGTGTGGGTTCAGCGCATACTGAATATTACATTCACCTATAATACCCAGGTGCTTGATCGCGCGAATAGCAACCTCGCGCAGCATGTGGTATTCTTGATTGGTAAGAGTCTGTGAGGGGGCAACGACTATGCTCTCGCCGGTGTGTATACCCATGGGGTCGAAATTTTCCATGTTGCATACGGTGATACAGTTATCGAACCTATCGCGAACAACCTCGTATTCCACTTCCTTCCAACCCTGCAAAAACTCTTCCACTAAAACCTGTGGTGCGTGCGCGAGGGCCGCCGTTACTCTCGTCTCGAGCTCTTCCTCGTCAGCGCATGGACCCGACCCTAAACCGCCAAGCGCATAAGCGATGCGCACCATGACGGGATAGCCTATCTCTAAAGCAGCTCTCCTTGCTTCTTCAGGCGTGTTGGCTGCTGTACTCACCGGCACACAGATGTCAGCTTCGGCCATGCGGGTGGTAAAGAGGTCCCGGTCCTCAGTGTCCTCGATAGTCTGTACGGGCGTACCCAACACTTTGACTTTATATTTATCAAGGACGCCTGCGCGCCAGAGCTCGAGACCGCAGTTGAGAGCCGTCTGTCCGCCGAATGAAAGCAGTATGCCGTCCGGCTTTTCTTTTTCGATTATTTTTTCAACAAACGCCGGCTTCACCGGCACAAAGTAGACCTTATCCGCAAACCCCTCTGACGTCTGTATTGTTGCAATGTTAGGGTTGATCAAGACGGTCGACACGCCTTCTTCCTTGAGCGCCTTAATCGCCTGGCTGCCGGAATAGTCGAACTCGCCAGCCTCTCCGATCTTCAAAGCGCCTGAACCAAGAACTAAAACTTTTTTTACGACCTCGCTCATAACAGACTCACAAATTCGTCGAATAGAAATCCGGTGTCCACGGGTCCCGGCATTGCCTCCGGATGAAACTGAACGCCCATAGCGGGCTTCGTAGCATGCCTTATTCCTTCGTTGGTTCCGTCATTGACGTTCTCAAACCAAACCTCCCAGCCATCGGGTAGCGTCTTGTTGTGAACAGCATAGCCGTGATTCTGTGAGGTAATGAAAAACCGCGGCGAGCCAATGAGCTTGCACGGTTGGTTTTGACCCCTGTGTCCAAACTTAAGCTTATACGTGTCTGCTCCAGCTGCCAGCGCGATTGCCTGACTGCCAAGACAGATGCCGAACGTTGGCATGCCAGCGGCTAGCGCAGCTTTTGCCAACTCCACGGTGTCGTCGCACGCCTGCGGATCACCGGGTCCATTGGAAAACAATATTCCGTCGGCGTCGACATCCTTGAATGAGCTGTTCCACGGCATGCGGACCACATCCACACCGCGGTTGAGCAAGCTCTTGATAATCGTGTGCTTACAACCGCAGTCTATTACGGCAATACGTTTTCCGGTCGCACTTACTGAGTAATTCTTGGCAAGGTATTCTTTGGACTCTTCGGTGGAGACCTCGGAAACGACATGTCGCGGTTTAAACGCCGAGTTTTTAAAATCATCTCCCGGCCTGGCCGCTGTAATCCTGCCTGCCATTGTCCCATGTTCACGCAGCTTCTTGGTCAACGCGCGGGTATCGATCCTCTGTATACCCGCTATGTCCTGTTCCTTGAGGAGATCGGAGAGCCCCTTTTCAGCACTCCAATGGTGATGGAATTCGGAATACTCGGAAACAACCAGCCCCTCCATGTGTATCCGCGTTGATTCATAGGTGTGTGCTAGCTCGCGGCCCATATCTGCGGGTACACCGTAATTGCCTATCAGGGGATAGGTTAGGGTTAGGATCTGGCCCCGGTACGAGGGGTCCGTGAATGACTCCGGGTATCCAACCATGCCCGTGTTGAAAACGACCTCGCCCGCTGTCTCTTTTTGAGCGCCAAAGGAAAAGCCGGAAAAAACGCTGCCGTCTTCCAGCTGGAGGAAGGATTGATTGTTTTGATTGTTATCGGTACTGCGTGACGTGTGCATTTGAGAAAAGGGCTATAGGGGAACATTTCGCGCACGTCAAGCGTGCAACGCCGGCGGGGCGCGTTTTTGGTCGGTTTTTGATTTTTCCTTTCAAGTCTTTGTTGTGCACAAACCTGTGGAGTTCTTGTGGTCCAATCTGGATTTGTATGTTGACAACCGCGGGCACAGAAACTACTCCTCTCTGGCGGCGGATAACCCCTTTTATTTCCACAACATAATCCACAAGGGTTTCCCCGCTGATCTTAAGAAGTTAAGTTACCTATGAACATATTAAGCCTCCCTACGGCTACTACTGTTTTTTTATTTAAGGTTTTATAAAGCAATAGGAGAACAGCATGGAACTCAAAATTTCCCGTCAAGAACTTGCAAAGGGCTTGTCCCTTGTGCAGGGCGTTGTCGAAAAGAAGTCAACGATGCCTATTCTTTCGAATACGCTCTTTGAAGCCACAGATAGCGGATTAAAACTTACCGCTACCGACCTCGAGGTTGGTGTGGTCAACGATCTTGCGGCAGAGGTCTTGGAAGGTGGGCGCGTAGCTCTTCCCGCTCGTGGTATCTACGACATCGTGCGCGAACTGTCAGCCGACACCGTTCATCTCAAAGTGGACGATGGTAATCGCGTGACGATAACATGCGGCAGCGCAGAGTTTAAGATAATGGGCTTGCCAGCTAATGAGTTTCCAGCACTTCCTAAAAAGGGTGAGGGATCCGAGGCCAACGTTTCAGCTACCACGCTTATGCAGATGATTGGCAAGACAGCCTTTGCCATGTCATCCGACGAGACACGGTATGCGCTCAACGGCGTTTACCTTGAGCAGACAGCGGGTAAAAATAAGACAATCCTGCGCATGGTTGCTACTGACGGACACCGTCTTTCGATATCGGAACGTGAAATTGCCAAGGGTTGGAATTTGAAAAAGGGAGTTATCGTACCGCGCAAGGGAGTGGCGGAACTCAAGAAGCTCCTAGATACAGCAGCAGCCGAAGAGGGTGAGGGCGCGATAAGCCTCTGGATAGACGACAAACATGCGGTGGCGCAGCACGGTAACGTTACGCTGATCATCAGGCTTATAGACGGGCAGTTTCCTCCGTACAGTCAGGTCGTACCCAAAACAACAAAGCGAGAAATAAAAATCGATCGTGAAGTGATCTATCAGGCCTTAAAGCGCGTGTCCGTTGTAACGAGCGGTCAAACTCGTGGCGTGAAGCTTTCTATATCGCCAAAGAATGTGGCGATATCATCGTCCAACCCAGACTTCGGAGAAGCGCACGAGGAGTTGGGCGCGGATTATAGAGGCGATTCATTTGAAGTAGGTTTTAATGCACGCTACTTTCTAGACGTGCTTGGTATACTCGAGGACAAAGATGCCTTGCTCAAGATGGGCGACGACACAGCGCCCTGTCTCATCACGAGCGAAATGGACCCCGGGTTTACCCACATCATAATGCCGATGCGACTATAAGAGCCGTGAAAAGTGAAGAGCAGGCGACAACCGCTTTTTGTTTTTACCCTTCACTCTTCACCCTTCACTCTTCACAGGTTCTTTAATGTACCTCACTCACTTACATCTAAAAAGCTTCAGGAATTTTGAGGATCAAATATTTGAATTTGGCCCTTCGTTTAATATTCTTGTAGGCGACAACGCTCAAGGTAAGACAAACGTTCTGGAAGCTGTTTCACTCATGTGTTCCGGTGCCTCGTTTAGGACTAGCGAATGGCGCGACATGATATCTCATGGGCGTGGCGTAGCGCGTACATCGGTGCGGCTGGAGAGTGACCGAGGCAATGATGAGTTGGTCGTTGAGTTGGTTGAGCCGCGTAAGCGTTTTATCAAGAACGGAAAAAACACAACGCCCGGTGGTTTCTCAAGATTGCATGCAGTGCTCTTTGCGCCAGAAGAAATATTGCTCCTCCGAACACAGCCCGGCGCAAGACGTAAATTTATAGACAACTTTGTTTCGGCTTTCGTGCCTGGTTACAAGAAGCTGGTTCGCGACTATTCGTCCGTTGTGTCCCAACGGAATAAAATCCTTTCAGACGAAACACTCACCCCTATAGAGCGAAAGCTAAACCTTCTTCCTTGGAACGATCAGCTGGTTCAGCTTGGTACCAAAGTCGTTGTTACACGACACGAGTGGACGGGAAGGATAAACGAGACACTGCCAAGCCACTACGGCGCCATCGCGATCGACGACGAAGAAGCGAAATTTCGTTACAAACCGCACGCCTGTGAAGAGGATGCCGCAGGTGATGTTGGCGCGGTAGAGAGCTCCTACGTGGAGGCCCTAGAAAGCCGCGCGCGGGACGAGTGGATAAGAGGCGTGACGCTCGTCGGTCCGCATCGTGATGATCTCGTGGCACACATTGGTTCGGGATCCGTTAAGCGCTTTGCCTCGCAAGGGCAGCACAGAAGTTTTGTTTTGGCGCTTAAGGTTGCCGAGATGGAGGTGTATCGAACGATTACCGGCGAGGAGCCGTTGCTGTTGTTGGACGACGTGGCAAGTGAGTTGGATCCTGATCGCAACCGACGTTTTTTTGACTACGTGCGAGGTTCACGTGGACAGGTTTTTATCACCACCACGCGTGAGGCCGATGTGAAGCTCGAGCCCAACCCCCACACAATGCGTTACTGCATCGCGCGCGGCAGTGCTAAAAAGCTAAGCGGGGGCACCGCTCCCACGCGTTGACTTTGATGGCCGTTCGTGCTAGTCCAAGGACATCGAAAACGCTGGGAAACGCAGAAAATATAAGGCTTTCCGCAAGTTCCCCCATACGAACGAACAATCCCTATGGCAACAAAACAGAAAAACGTGAAGGCGGAAAAAGGTGCGATACCGGTCAAAAAAGGGCACTCCTATGACGCGTCGAAGATCAAGGTTTTAGAGGGCCTCGAAGCGGTTCGTAAGCGACCCGCTATGTATATAGGCTCAACCAGCCTGTCCGGTTTGCATCAGCTGGTCTATGAGGTTGTGGACAACGCGGTAGATGAGTCACTTGCCGGTTTTTGCACAGAGGTAAATGTCACCATTCACATGGACGGCAGTGTTACCGTTGTGGACAACGGCCGCGGCATTCCGGTGGACATGCATGAGACAGAGAAGGTTTCGGCGGCAGAGGTGGTGCTCACGAAGCTCCACGCAGGTGGTAAATTTGAAAACAGCGCCTACAAAGTGTCCGGTGGTTTGCACGGCGTGGGCGTAAGTTGTGTGAACGCTCTTTCAGAAAAGTTGAAGCTTGAGATTCGCCGCGATGGTAAAGTTTATACCCAGGTCTATAAGCGTGGCACCCCAGAAGCACCTCTCAAACCAACAGGCAAGAGCGAAAAAACTGGAACCAAGGTTACATTTAAACCAGACATGCAAATTTTCGATACGGGCGAGTATTCTTTTGACACGCTTTCACAGCGCTTGCGTGAACTTTCGTTTCTCAATAAGGGGTTGAGAATAACCATTGAGGACGAGCGCGCAGAGGACAAAAAACATGACTTCAAATACGACGGCGGTATTACAAGTTTTGTTGAATATCTTAATAAAAGAAAAGCACCTCTGCACAAGAAGCCCGTTTATTTTGAAGCGACGCGCGACGACGTCATTGTAGAGGTGGCCCTCCAGTGGAACGAGGGTTACAAAGAAACAGTTTTCACGTTTGCCAACAATATCAACACGCGTGACGGCGGAACGCACCTTTCAGGTCTTCGCTCTGCTCTGACGCGCACGCTCAACCAGTATGCAAACAAGAAAGAACTCTACAAAAAACTAAAAGGCGCACCTGAAGGCGAGGATATTCGCGAGGGTCTCACCGCTGTGATTTCCGTAAAGTTGCCGCGTCCTCAGTTTGAAGGACAGACCAAGGGCAAGCTCGGCAACTCCGAGATAGAGGGAATTGTAAAGCAGGTCGTCAACGATCAGCTCGGCGATTTTCTAGAGAGAAACCCACCCGTCGGCAACAAGATTATAGGCAAGGTGGTTGAAGCTGCTAGAGCACGAGAGGCAGCGCGTCAGGCAAGAAACTTGGTTCGACGCAAGAGCGCGCTTGATGCGGCAACCCTTCCCGGCAAGCTCGCTGATTGTCAGGAGCGCAAGCCCGAAGCCTCGGAGCTCTATATCGTGGAAGGCGATTCCGCGGGCGGTTCAGCGAAGTCGGGTCGCGACCGCCGCTTCCAGGCGATCCTCCCACTCAAAGGTAAAATTCTAAACGTTGAGAAGGCGCGCTTTGATAAGATGCTGGCGAGCGACGAGATACGCACAATCATCACAGCGTTGGGAACGGGCATCGGTGAAAAAGATTTTAACATTGAAAAACTTCGCTATCACCGCATCATATTGCTAGCCGATGCGGATGTCGACGGAGCGCATATCCGCACACTGTTGCTTACTTTTTTCTATCGTCAGATGCCGCAAATAGTTGAGAAGGGCTACCTGTATATCGGTCAACCACCGTTGTACCGCGTGAAAAAGGGAAAGAAGGAGCAGTACCTTAAAAACGATGCGATGCTGGAAGACTATCTCATCGATCTGGGCGTGGAGGACATACGCGTTGCCGGCAAGGGCCTGAAAACACAGGTGTCCGGCAAGGTGTTGGCAAAGCTGACCAAGAGGATGATTCGCTATGGACGGGTGTTGGATTTGGTGCGGCGCCGCAAAGACCCTCGCGTGGTCGATGCACTCGTTGCGGCGGGTGGTATCGATCTCACAAAGAAGAAGAAGGTAACAATCGATACAACGCTTGACAAGATCGCGGGTTTTATGGCGACGCGTCATCCGGACATAGATGATTTTGAGGTGGATGCGAGTGAGGACAAAGAGAGCGAGGGGATGAAGGTCGTCTATAAGACAAGCTATCATGGGTTCCCACACGAGACGGTTATAGATAAAGGATTTATGGAATCGCCGGAATATAAAGAGCTCACCAAAATCTTCGAGGAGTTTGCGGTGGTGGGCAAAGCGCCTTACAAGATTGAACACGACGGTGAAACGACAAACGCCGATTCCATTGAAGGCCTCAAAGAATACATTCTGCGTGAAGGACGCCGCGGACAGGACATACAGCGCTACAAGGGTTTGGGAGAGATGAATCCGGGGCAGCTCTGGACGACCACCCTAGATCCGGAAAATAGAACACTCTTACAGGTGCATGTAGATGATGCCGTTGAGGCCGATTCAATCTTTACGGTTTTGATGGGCGATCAGGTCGAACCGCGTCGCGAATTTATACAGACGAATGCGCTGAATGTTAGAAACCTGGATATTTAACCTGATTATCGTTTAGGTTTTGCAGTCAACGGATTACGCAGACGATCGCAACGAATCAATTAATTTCTTCATATCATCAGGCAGTGGCGAATTGAACGTCATGCGTTTTCCCGTAACTGGATGGCGAAAACCAAGCTCAGTTGCGTGCAGGGCGTGGCGCCTGAAGGGAATGTCGCGGTTACGCTGATCGTGATAGAGTTTCTCGCCAACGAGCGGATGGCCGATCGACTGAAAGTGGACACGCACCTGATGCGTGCGGCCGGTTGAAACGCTCACGTCGACGAGTGTTGCATTTTTATAGCGCTCACGAACCGAATATTCAGTGAGCGCGTTCTTGCCGGTTTCTGAGGTGCGCACCTTCTTGCCATGACCGAACGAGCCCTTCTCGAGCGCCTTGTTTATCGAACCATCGTTTTTACTGATAGCGCCGTGAACAACGGCCTGATAGCGCCGCTTGATTGAGTGTTCTCTAAACTGTTTTTCCAACACCTCGCCCTGTCGAGAGAGCGCCATTACCACGAGCCCAGAAGTTTCAACGTCAAGTCGATGAACCGGCTTTACGAATGAGTGCCTGGCGCCGCGATGCTTTCTTTTTAGAAATCGTTTTACATGGGCAACAAGGTGGGGGTGGTTGGAACCCTTTTGAGGTACGGTGAGGATGCCCGCGGCTTTCTCCACGACTATGATGTGTTTGTCGTGATGATGTACTTTGAAGGTTTCTTTTTTACGTTCGCCTTTGCGCTCACCCTTGCGTTCACCGCCCCTTTTCCGCGCGCCTCGTTCCCGCTCTTGTGCCGCCTGTTTTTGAAGGGCCAGCTCCTTTTTGTAGGAAAGCGTGGGTTTGCCAATGTTGCGAAAGGCGGAGCGGCGTACACGCTCCTCGGCTGGCGGTGTTTCTTTGGCTTGAGGCTTTCGTACCGGGGCGGCCTTCTTTTCCTTAGCCTCCTCGAGCAAGACCTTCTCCACCTCTTTTGGTACACGCACGAGGATATGATCGCCCTCCTCGAGTTCCCAGCCGGCGATCACCACACGACGGCGGTTGACCAGGACCTTGCCGTCGTCGAGGAGTTGCTTTACCCGTTTGCGGCTGAATCGGAGTTTTTCAGCCACCCAGGTGTCGATGCGGGCCCCCACATCAGCTGGTTTTGCAGTCAGATCATATTCTTTCATAGATTTTAAATCCCTTGAGTCTGCGCACAATGCGTGTTACGGACCGCTTTCGTCAAATAAAAAATGACCCCGTCGAAGGATCTCTGGGATGCTTTAGACGAAAGAGCTCAAGGAGCAAGGAGGAACGGTTATGGCAAAGATAGAACTCGGCGAGATGATAGCTGAAATGCCGGCGGACTGGAACGTGCAGGGGATGCTCACACTTACACTGCCCTCGTCCGACAAAAACGTAAAACCCAATGTAATCATTACGAAAGAGTATCTGCCACAGGAAGTCGATCTGGGCGAATACTTTGGCAAGATCAAGGAGTCCATCCAGAACCGTGGGATCAAGGACTTAAAGATCACCGATGAGAAGGACGTGGTTATCTCCGGTGTGCGCGGCAAAATGATGGTGTGCAGCTGGGACGTCTCCGCCATGGCTGAGCTTATGCAAAAAGAGAACCCCGGCCAGAAGGCGCCGGAGATTAAAGAAGGTCAGATCGTCAAGCAGGTGCAGGTGACGCTTCTGAAGGGCACGCTCGCGATCAACATGACGGCAAGTTTTCCCAACGAGCAGTTTCCCGAGTACTACAAGCCGTTCACGGTATTCCTCAAAGGCCTGAAGGTTGAGGGGTAAGGGCGGTAGTTATTTTAAAGGAATCAAGGGCCCGGATTTCTCCGGGCCTTTCTTTTTCTGTGAACGAGACGATGCAGCCGCGCTTGGCGCGGTCGAAGGCGGAGTTTGTTTCTGAAGCGTTTTTGTCCAGACGACGAAGCCTTTTGAGCTCCCCATTCCCACAGACGATGAGTTCGAGCTTGCCTCTGGATTTTAAGGGTGCGGAAACGACGCGCCAAAGGTCCGGGACTCGTGGCTTGGGACTCGTGGCTCGAAAGATTAAATAAGCACATTTTAAATAACGATGGTCCAAATTGGTGGCGTTATCGATCGCTTCAATCAGCTTTGGGCGCCGCCACTCGATGTAGAAGTGACACCAGTCCCTTTTGTTTGCCGCTAGCATCGGGCAGCTCTTCTGATGTGTGCAGGGCGCAATAACGGAAGCTAAAGAGCCGTCTAGGAGTTGATCGCGAAGAGTCATGAGGTTGCGGGTCGTTTGTTTTAATGCGGGATCGAGGACGATGAGGGACTTGCTCGTAGATAGAAGTTTTTTGCATGCCTTGAGTTGTTCCGTTGGCCTGAGTTCATTGAAGACGTTTGCGGCGATGGCGACATCAAATTTTTTGTTGGGCACCCTCTCAAAACTGCCAGCCATCCATTCGACTGAGTGATTGCCCGGTAGAAGATGTTCCAACGAACGCGCCTCATCGAGGATGCGCCTGTTTTTTTCGAGCGCTACAAAACTCACTTTTCGATCATATAAAAGCGAGGATGCCGCAAACACCGCTGTACCGGGTCCTGTGCCTACGTCCAAAATAGAAATGGGGCCGTCTTTGGGTAAAAAACCCAAGGATTGCTCAAGGCATGAAGTGACCTTTGCCTCGTTGGTCAGGACAAAGCTTGCAAGATACGCCAACCGATTGACCTCGTCGTCGAAGTAACTTTTGGAGAGGTCGGCGCGCTCGCGGGTGAAAGCATCGGACAGGCGAAGAATCGTCTCGCGAAGTCTTTTGGAGACGGCAAGATCAGGCGTTATTAGCCCCTGAGAAGAAAGTCGTTCTATTATGGCTTTTTCGAGCCACGAGTCCCGAGCTACAAGTCCCGGCATTTTAATCTTCTTTCTCGAAGTAATCGATCTTGTCGAACGGCATCACGACCGTTGCGCCCATAACGATGGGTATGGCGCCCTGCACCGAACTGGATTGCCTGTGCCTTCGCGCAGGCCGCCCTAGGGTTTCGCCTCATCTGCCCAGCTTACGCTGGGCCCCCGATTCGGATCCAAGCGTGAAAACAAAAAGAAAAGGAGGGCTTCTAGCCCTCCTTTTTCTTTTTGTGCCCAGGACTGGATTCGAACCAGCACGGTTTTATCCACACGCCCCTCAAGCGTGCGTGTCTACCAATTCCACCACCTGGGCAATATATTCAATTTTCAATACTACTACTTTTTTTCCACCGGCTTTGAGGTTTTTTCACCAGTCTTTTCAAGCGGTTCCGCCGGAGCGGAGACCGTATCGCTTGAAACTGGCACCTTGTCAACAACCGAGGATATCTGCTTGCTCTTGGCATCATGAGCAAGCCAGATCGATGTGACGATAAACGACATCGCCATGATCGCCGTTATCTTGTTAAGAAAAGTGGCTGGTCCACGACTGCCAAAGACGGTTTGAGAGGCACCGCCGAAGACAGCGCCGATATTGGCGCCCTTGCCCGCCTGGAGAAGGATGACGATGATCAAAAAAGCGCACAAAAAATAATGAATCGTTAGAACTAATGTTTCCATAATGCTTTTCCTTTTCTTAGCCTTAATCTCAGCCTTAACCTGCTGTTTCTTTTGTTACACAGCACTCCTGATTATTGCAGCGAAGTGTTCCGGGTTGAGTGCTGCACCGCCAATTAGGCCTCCATCCACGTCAGTCTGTGAAAAGATTTCACGGCTGTTGGACGGCTTGACGCTGCCGCCGTAGAGTATTCGTACGGCATCCGCCGTGGAGGCATCGAAGGCGCGACCCACCCACTCACGGATAAGCGCGTGAATTTCCTGAGCTTCGCCCGGGCTAGCAGTCTTGCCCGTGCCGATTGCCCAAACCGGCTCATAGGCGATAAGAGGCATATTGTCCTTGCTCATGGTGACGTTTGAAAAAGCACCCTTGAGCTGAGCTTCAATGACGTCCCAAGTTTTGTTTGCTTCGCGCTCCTCAAGGCGTTCACCGACACAGACGATTGGGGTGAGCCCGTGACGCATGGCTGCATGTAGACGTTTGTTTACCGTTTCGTTGGTTTCGCCGAAGTACAAGCGACGCTCGGAGTGGCCCACGATGACATAGGTGCAACCCACGTCGACAAGAAACGG
>Ga0075115_10000281_pt1 | contig 25256 bp, 21 predicted proteins | sample AntAceMetag02UKH_FD_69785 | JGI IMG/M metagenome (GOLD analysis project Ga0075115, IMG submission 69785) | Saline lake microbial communities from Ace Lake, Antarctica - Antarctic Ace Lake Metagenome 02UKH | ecosystem: Environmental > Aquatic > Non-marine Saline and Alkaline > Saline | place... | reverse complement strand
AAATAATACAAAAAGCAGTGCAATAATAAATAACATAATAAAATAAAAGGTTTTTTATGAAAAAAGTTTTATTGCTATCATTGTTTTTTGCTGTTGGTTCTGCGGTTGCTCTCCAAAGAAGAGCGCGTTGTGCTGGTGAAGGTCATGGTAGAAAGTCGCAATTAAAAGGACGGACGCAGGATTCTCCTTGCGGTGAGTATCCTTTGCATGTTAGGCGTAGGGGAAGAAGAAGGGATGGCAAGCCTGACAGAAATGGTTGGCGTGCCATTTGTTTGGATGAAGCTAAAAGGCAAAGAAGAGCTTGTTCATCAAAATAAAGATTAAAGTGCGTGAGTTGAGTAGCGCACTTTATCCATAAGGTTTGGGCGAGCAAACGTTATAGTTATATTTTTTCTATGGAAGGTAGTATGGATAAAAAAAACGTCATCAAGGATGTTGCTTTAGTTATTGCGCGTAACGGCTTTAGTGCAGAAGAATATTTTGATACACGAGAAGTCTTGAGAAAGGGCGGTATTGGTGTTGTAACGGTTAGTGGCGAGCCAGGTCAAGCAATTGCTCATGATGAACGTGTCGCTTCAGTTGATTTGACGATTGGTGAAGTTAATCCTGCAGATTATGCAGGTATTTTTTTGATTGGTGGTCCTGGTGCAATGGAATGGCTCAATATAAAAACAGTATATGAGATGATGCGCAAAGGTGCCGCTGCAGGTATCTTATGGGGTGCAATTTGTATTTCTCCGCGCATTTTATATTACGCAGGGTTACTTGAAGGGCGCACTATCACTGGTTGGGATGGCGATAAATTATTGAAAAAGAAATGTCCCGATTCCAATGTTGTCGGTGGTGGCGTTGCTGTTGATGGTTCATTAATTACAGCTGAAGGTCCTTCCTCAGCAAAAGATTTTGGTAATGCGATTTTAAAAAAATTACAAGACAAGCTTCCAGCTTGACCGCCAGCATCCTGCTGGACCGGGTTAAAAACACTGGCGAAATAGCTACTTATTTTATGGACAAAAAGCAAAATGCGTTCATCCTGAGCGGGAGTCGAAGGATATGAGCGTAAAGTTAACAAAAGAACTGGGTCACGTAAGAAAACTATTATCTTCTGATTCGCATGTTCAAGGAAATAAATATTTATGGTTTTTGCCGCCTACACATGAAAAGGTTGTACAACTAAGCGCTGCATATAACATGTCAGTTTCGTTGATGCAGACATTAATGAATCGTGGATTTGATACAAAAGAAAAGATTGATTCGTTTTTGTTTACATCGAAAGAGCGAGATGTTTTCTCAGAAAGTTTGTTGAAGGATGCAGAGAGGGCTGTTGACCGTATTATTTCTGCCATTAAAAATAACGAAAAAATATTAATTGTTGGTGATTATGATGTTGATGGTATGACATCGACATCTATGATGATGATTTGTCTGATTCGTTTGGGAGCTCAGGTAAATTATTTTTTGCCACATCGTGTACGTGATGGATATGGTTTATCAACAAAAATGGTTGAACGTGCTGCCGCAAATAATTATCAGGTTATAATTACCGTTGATAACGGTATTACGGCAATTGAACCGGCAGCATTAGCAAAAAAACATGGCATTGATTTAATTATTACCGATCATCACAGACCGCAGGATATATTGCCTGATGCGTATGCCATTGTCGATCCGGTACAAGATGGTTGCTCCTATCCGTTTAAAGTGTTAGCTGGTGTTGGTGTTGCTTTTAAGCTTCTTTCATTGTTGTACGAAAAGCTTGAACAGACCTTTCCAGATAAAGTATATGAGTTATTGTTGCTTGGTACGATTGCTGATGTTGTTCCACTTCTTGGTGAGAATCGTTATTGGGTACGGCATGGGTTGGCACAGTTAGGACAGCGATCAAGTTATTCATTTCAGGTGCTTAAAAAAAATAGTACGCTTGCTGAAAAAGCAGGTGTATCTTCACTGGATATTGCTTTTTCTATTACGCCACAACTTAATGCGTTGGGACGTTTGGAGGATCCTCGTCAAGGTGTTCAGTTTTTAATTGGATCGCGGCGAGCAGATATTGAACGCGTCGGTACCATTTTGCGTGAATTAAATGAAGCACGTAAATCTGTTGAGAGAAAAATTTTAGCAGAAATTGAAGGTACCATTGCACAGAAAAAAATTGATTTAGATCGCGATAATATTATTGTTGCTGCAAGTACTTCCTGGCCTCCGGGTGTTATTGGTCTTGTTGCATCGCGACTCATGTCAGAATATGGTAAGCCAGCGTTGTTGTTTCATATTACAAAAAGGGGAATAGCAAAAGGATCTGGTCGCTCAATATCGGAATTTAACTTGTTTGATGCATTAAAGCAAAATGAAGATTTATTAGATCGTTTTGGTGGACATTCATGCGCTGTTGGTCTGTCGTTATCTGTTGGAAATGTTGCCGTACTGAAAGAACGACTAGAAGCATTAATAGCATCACAGTTGACGCCATTTGATTTACTTCAGAAGGTAAAATTAGATGCGCATGTGGAGCTGTCTGATGTAACGGCAAAGTTTGTTGACGATATGCGTTTGTTAGAACCGTTCGGCCACATGAATCGTTCGCCAGTCTTTTATTTGAAAGGCGTAACGCTTGTGGATGCGCCGGTTTTATTAAAAGATCAGCATGTTAAATGCCGAATTTTTTCTGATGGGATTATTAAGCCGTTAATATTTTTTGGACGACCAGAAATATATAAACTTCTTTGTGAATGTGGAGATGAAACTTTTGATGTTGCGGTTGAAGTTGTTGAAAACTTTTGGCAGGGAACACGGAAGATTGAGTTGCGCGGTGTTGATATTGCGTTTAAGTAATTAATGATCCTTCGACTCCCGCTCAGGATGAATGAGAAAGAATCCTAAGATGAGTAAGAAAGAAATCAAGACGAGTAAGAAAGAAATCAAGACGAGTAAGAAAGAAATCAAGACGAGTAAGAAAGAAATCAAGACGAGTAAGAAAAAATCTTCTTAAACATCATGAAGCCTAAAAGTCAAAGCACTCATCTTGATCGGGCCCAAAGCCAAAGCTTTCAACCTGATCAATTCCATAAAGTGCTCATTTTCTGATTAAAACGAAAGCCAAAGCATTTAAAGATTATGACGACTCTTCATCATACATCCTGAGCGGGAGTCGAAGGATACAAGCGTAAATTAAAAGTTAAGGATAACATGATTATTACAATTGATGGTCCAGTTGCGAGTGGAAAGTCGTCAGTGGCGCAATCATTAGCTAAGAGACTTGGGTATTATTATATTAATAGTGGTTTGCTTTTTCGTGCAGTTGCCTATCTTTTGACGAAAAAATGTTTAATTCCGGTAGAGCAACTTGTAACGTTAACCTATGGGCCACTTTTTAAGTGCTTGGATTTAACAAAGTTTTGTTATGTCTATGTGGATGGTGTAGCAGGTGTATGTTATGCCGGAGAAGAATTAGAGCCATTTCTTAAAACTGCAGAAATTGATCAAGCAGCTTCTCTTGCAGGAACAAATCCTGAGTTGCGCGAGATTGTTTTAACGATTGAGCGACAACTTGCGCAAGAACAGAATATTGTTGTTGATGGAAGAGATACCGGCTCAGTTGTTTTTCCAAAAGCCGACTATAAATTTTATTTGACCGCTTTACCGGAAGTTCGGTCAGAACGGTGGCGAAACTTGCAATCGAAAAAGGGTCATGACTTTACGCAAGAAGAAGCGTTGCGAGAGATAATTAAGCGTGATGAACGAGATAAAACGCGTCTTGTAGCTCCGCTTATTGTGCCTGAAGGGGCAGTTACAGTTGATAGTTCAGATATGTCGATTGATGAGGTTGTTGCGTATATCGAAGGATTTTTCAGACTTTAGAACTAAATTCTGCAAAATAAATAAAGATAAGGGCACTTTTTACAGTGCCCTTATCTTTATTGAAATCGGTAATGGATTAAGCAAATTCTTTTGTCATCTTAGGATTTGCATATCCGTCCATTTCTTGGTAATCAAGTATTTCTACTTTTTCCTTTTTAACTTTTTTTACCGTTGTTGTTTTTTTGGGGCCGCATCCGCCAAGTGCCAATAGGCAGCATGTGCATATGATCAAGTTGATCTTTTTCATGTCTAGACTCCGTTTTGGGGATAATTACTTTTTCTTACGTTTGTTAACTTTACCAGCCTTGGCTGTACCAGTCTTGACTGTACCAGTCTTGGCTGTACCAGCCTTGACTGTAGCACTATTTTTTCTTTTTTTAAAGCTGTTTTTTGCGAATGCATTCTCAATTACTTCATCCATATGTTTAACAAAGATGAGATTGAGCCCAAGATCAACATCTTTAAGATCTTCTTTCACGTCATCATAGTTTTCATGTGGTAAGATAACCGTTTTCATTCCGTAACGTTTTGCTGCCAAGAGTTTTTCTTTAAGGCCGCCGACTCCCAGAACACGTCCCAGTAAGGTGATTTCGCCAGTCATTGCAAGATGTGGTTTTAATGGTGTTTCGGTTAATGATGAAATAAGAGATGTTGCCATAGTGATACCGGCAGATGGGCCATCTTTTGGTGTGGCACCTTCTGGTAGGTGAATGTGGATATCTTTGCTTGAAAAATCAGTTTTTCTAATTCCAAGTTCTTTGTTTCGTGTTTTAATGTAGCTCATTGCAGCTTGTGCAGATTCTTGCATGACTTCACCAAGTTGTCCCGTAAGTGTAAGGGTACCTTTTCCAGACATGGCGGTTGCTTCAATTTCAAGTACATCGCCACCACATTCTGTCCATGCAAGTCCGGTTGAAATGCCAACAACATTCTTTCCTTGCTCAATTGATGTAGGCTTGTTTTTTTTATAACCTAGCCATTCAAGAATAAGGTCTTCGGTAACTGTTACTGATTTTTGTTTTTTCTTAAGCAGTACCTGGATTGTTTTGCGCATTAATTTTGCAATAACACGTTCAAGTTGACGTACGCCAGCTTCTCTGGTGTAACTGTCAATTAGTATACGAATAATTGTCTCAGAAATTTTGAATTGTGTTTTTGTGAGACTATATTCTTTGAGCTGTTTTGGAATGAGAAATTTCTGCGCAATTGTGTACTTTTCTTCTTCGGTATAACTAGCTAAATTGATAATTTCCATTCGATCTAATAATGGATATGGAATGTTTTCAAAATAGTTTGCTGTGGTAATAAACATTACTTTTGATAAGTCATATTCAATATCCAAGAAATGATCGGTGAATGTATAATTTTGTTCAGGATCAAGCACTTCAAGCAACGCTGATGATGGATCGCCCGTAATATCATGGGAAAGTTTGTCGATTTCGTCGAGTAGCATAACAGGATTAATTGTTTTAGCCTTTTTCATTGCTTGGATAATTTTTCCTGGTAATGCACCAATATATGTACGACGATGGCCCCGAATTTCAGCTTCATCTTTTACGCCACCTAGTGATATGCGTACAAACTCACGTCCAACACTTTCTGCAATTGATTTTGCCAAAGATGTTTTTCCGGTTCCGGGAGGACCAACAAAACAAACAATAGGCGCCTTTTCAAGTGTTTTGGAGAATTTTTTTGCAGCAACAAATTCAAGAATGTGCTCTTTAGGTTGTTTGAGCCCTGCATGACTTTGATTTAATAATTTTTCCGCTTGGGTTAATGATAATGAGTCACGACTTACTTTTTTCCATGGTATGGAAATCATCCAATCAAGATAATTTCTACTAACCACCGCTTCAGCGGAAAATGCCTGCATTTGCTCGAGCTTACTCAACTCTTTTTCACATTTTTCGCTTGCTTCCTGTGACATTTGAGCTTTTTTTACCTGTTTACGCAAGGCATTAATTTCTGCAAGATTATCTTCACGTCCAAGTTCTTTGTGTATAGCTTTGATTTGTTCGTTCAAATAATATTCACGTTGATTTTTCTCAACTTGTTTTTGGACTTGGCTTTGAATACGTTGTTCCGTTTCAAGGATATCAATCTCTTTTTGTAGCAAGATTGCAATATCGAAGAGCCTCTTTTTCAAGTTGGCTTGTTCAAGTATTTTTTGACGCTCATCAAAAGTAAGATTGAGATGAACTGCAATTGTATCTACAGCATAATCAATGTCATCTATAGTGCGAATTGACTGTACAAGTTCTTGCGGTGCTTTATCATTTAATTGCGAGTATTCCTGATATGCGTTTTTTACATGGCGCCAAATTGCTTCAAATTCTTTTGTGCGGCTTGAACCGGTTGTTTCGAGATCCTCAAACATAACATTAAGAAAATTATCTTCAGATATAGTATGAATGATTTTTGCTCTGCAGATACCTTCAACCAGAATTTTTAATGCTTTATTTGGCATGCGCATAACTTGCAGTATTTTAGAGCGTGTGCCGTATTCAAAAACATCGTTTACTGTTGGTTGTTCGGTGTCGGGCATTTTTTGGGCTGTAACAAAAATTGTTTTATCAATGCGCAGTGCATGCTCAACGGCAGATATTGATGACTCACGACCGACAATAATTGGTATAATGCTTTTGGGAAGCAAAACAACGTTTTTTAATGGTAGGAGCGGCAAAAGCTGTTCCTGTTGCATGGATGCAGCTTCGACTTGTATAGGTTTTTCTACGATATCTTTCTCTTCAGCCATATTTATTAGTTCCTAATTTTGAAATGTTCTCTATTAAAGAATATAGCATAGAAAAATTTGAGCGTAAAATTAAAAAATGGGCGCCATGGGAGCTTCCTTTGGGGCCTTGTGCTTCGAATAAAGTGTGATGATGGGCTCATTCGATTGCAATGTTGAGAAGTGCGTCTGGCCTGATGTTTTTGACAAATAGTTAATGTTTCTGTTAAGGTTTTGGCGCGATTTTAAATTTATAGGTATGGGACTCTTTTTTTGGCTTTATTTTAAGGGGTTTTTACTCTTTTTGTTCGGATGCCTTTTTTGTGGAATGGAAAAATTCTGCTATACTTGTTTTGTAAGTTATAGTTTTAAACCACGGAGTTATGGTGTATGTCTAGTTGTTCGTTGACAGGGGGCTTTCTTAATTTATTAAAAAAATGGTTTGGGCCATTTACAAAAGAGGAGTTTAAGAAGTATTTATTTTTAGGGATTATCTTAGCTGTAATTATTGCAACGTATTGGACAATGCGTCCGCTTAAGGATGCTATTTTTGGTTCTATTGTTGGTACAGGTTCTTGGCTTGCGATTGCTAAAATTGTTTCAATGTTTGTCCTTTTTCCTATTGTAGCAATTTATGGAAAAATGGTTGATCGTTTTCCTCGTAACCATATGTTTTATTTTCTCGGCTTGATCTATGGTATCCTGATGATTTTCTGGGGAATTATTTTTGCAATGCCAGGTATTGGTCTTGCGAATACTGTAGCAAGTCCTTTGCGTATAGTTGGGTGGTTATGGTACGTTTTTGTTGAAAGTTTTGGTTCACTAGTTGTTGCTCTTTTTTGGGCGTTTACTACTGACATTTCTGATCCGAAATCAGCTAAATATGGTTTTCCTTTGATTCTTCTTGTTGCTCAGTTGGGCGGAGTTTTTGGTCCGTATCTTTCACGTCTTCCAAAAATATTTGGAACAACCACTGCGCCATTAGTCGCTGGTTTAAGTGTTCTTATTTTTTTAATGGTTGGCTTGGTTGCTCTTTTTATGAAAATAATGCCAAAAGATCAATTGCAAGGGTATAAGGGTGCTTCAAAGAAGGAAGAAAAGTCTAATAAAGAAGAAGCAGGCTTTCTTGATGGATTGAAGTTTTTATTTTCACATAAATACTTGATGGGTATTTTTGGTGTGCTTGCAATTTTTGAAGTTATTGCTACATTTTTGGATTTTAATTTCAAAACATTAGCTATTGAGACATTTTCAAGTGATGTAACACGTACTATTTATTTAAGTCAGTTTGCATCAATGGTTAACCTGGTAGCGTTTTTCTGCCTTCTTTTCGGGGTAAACAATATTCAGCGTTGGCTTGGTGTCCGTTTTACCTTAGCATTGATGCCATTTATTATTGGTGCTGCCGTTGTTATGTTTATGTGGTACCCAGAAATTAATGTATTGTTCTGGCTTGTTGTTGGTGCAAAAGCTATTAACTATGCATTGAATGGTCCTACGGTTAAACAACTTTATATTCCAACGTCAGAAGATGCTAAATATAAATCACAAGCATGGATTGAAACCTTTGGCTCTCGCGGGGCAAAGGGTGCAGCCTCAGGTATTAACGGTATGAAGGATATTTTTGGCTCTTCATACTTTATATTGACTGTGTATATTTCATTTGGTTTGCTAGCAACTTGGTTCTTTGTTGCGTTGTATCTTGGTCGTCAATATAACAATGCACTTAAAGATAACAGCGTTGTTTGTTAGTCTAGTACGGGAAAATTGAAATTAAGCAGGCTTGGCCTGACCTGGCCTTCCTTGCATATTGTGCGGAAGGCCTTCGCCTTTTAAAAGGGGGGCGTAATAAAGCGTAGTTAGCGTGAGATTGAGTGAAGGGGCAGAATGAGTTTTTTAAGTTCAATTAAAAAAATGTGGACATTAGAGGCGCACGAGCGGGGTAAGCTTTTCTGGGTAACGACTATTTTTGCTTTAGTTATTACTGCGTATACGATTTGCAAAGAGATGAAGGATATTGTATTTGTCGAAATTGTCGGAGAAAGTTATATTCCGTATGCTAAGTTGGTCTCTATTGTTGTTCTAATTCCTGCAATAATTTTTTACTCATATCTTGTTAACAAAATTCATCGCTATCAGTTATTATATTTTTATACAGTGTTATATGGTGTTCTTGGGTTAATTTTTGCGTATCTTCTTGGCCATCCTACAATTGGCATTCTCAATACAAATACAGATTCAAGTCGTTTGTTTGGTTGGATTTTTTATATTTTTATTGAGGGATACTCTCCTTTTATTGTGAGTGTTATGTGGGCATTTGCTAACTCTGTTTTTAGTCCAAAAGAAGCTAAGGATGGGTATGGGGTACTTGTTGGAGGTTCTAAGATTGGTGGTGTCTTGAGTGCAGGATTTGGATGGCTACTACTTAAGCCGTGGATTCCGATGACAAGTTTGGCGAAGCAGCAACTTCTTTTGGTGGTACCATCATTGGTGATTTTGCTTGTGCCGATTACAATTATGTTTTTGATGAATAAGGTTTCAGGCCGATTTTTGCATGGTTATGAAGCTGCATATGAATATCAAAAAGAAACGGCAAAAAAGAAAAAGAAGCCAGGTGTTTTTGCAGGCTTAAAGTTACTTGTGAGGCAACCGTATGTTTTGGGTATTTTTTCTATCATCTTCTTTTATGAAGCTGTAAATGCTGTTTTGAGTTTCTTGCGTATTATTTATGCTAAAGGTGGCTCTGTTGGAATGAGTGAATTTGGCAGCAAGCTTTTTGCTCTAGCATTCGGATATCATTTGATTGGATCTATTATTGCAATTTTTGGAACTAATGCATTGCTTCGTTGGTTAGGGGAGCGCAAGTGCTTATTGCTCATACCGGTTGTCATTGGCTTGCTATTGTCTGTATTCTTATTTGTGGGGACCTTTGAAGCATTGATGGTTGTCTTTATTATAATTCGTGCGATTAATTATGGTTTCTTTTACCCAGTTCGGGAAAGTTTGTACATACCAACAGTTAAAGTAGTTAAGTTTCAGTCTAAGGCCTGGATAGATGCTTTTGGTACAAAGTTTGCAAAAGGAGCTGGCTCACAATTTAATATTGTTGCACAGTCTGTTTTGAAACATTGGGGTTTTGGCTTATTCCAGTTGTTCCACTGGGTGTTTTTTGCCGCAATTATTGGTTGCTGGACGGTTGTTGCCTTCTTCTTGGGCAAGCGGTATGTAACAGCGATTAAAAATAATGAGGTGATTGGGTCTGAAAAAGGAGCATAGAAGTAGACATTTTTATGCAAATGCGTACACTAAAAATATATGTTAAACCTTACTTCTGTAAATCTTAGGGTGCTGGTTCAAACGATTTTGTTCGAATGTGGTTTGAAACAGTTTAGGAAGTAATAGATAAAACCCAAAAAGGATGTTTATGATTGATTTTCGCGATCTTATTAAGGCAGGTATTCATTTCGGTCACCAAAAATCACGTTGGAACCCTAAGATGGCGCCATTTATCTGGGGCTATAAGAGTGGCATTCATCTTGTAGATGTTTCAAAAACAGCTCAAGCTCTTGAGCGTGCTTCAAAGTTTTTGGAAGAAGTTGCAGCTAAAGGTGAACAAATCTTGTGGGTTGGGACCAAAAAATCTGCTCAAAAAGTTATAGAGAAAAATGCGCTGGTGTTAGAAATGCCGTACGTTTCGAATCGTTGGATCGGTGGAACGCTTACAAATTTCTCACAAGTTAAAAAATCGGTAACAAAATTATTACACTTTGAAGATGTTCTTGTTCGGTCCGACAATTATCCATACAAGAAAAAAGAATTGTTAATGTACCAAAAGAATGTTGACCGTTTAAAAAATAATGTTGGCGGTATTTGCAAATTAAAGTGGCCTATTGGTGCACTAGTTGTGGTTGATGTTAAACATGAACAGACAGCATTGCGCGAAGCACAAGTTGCAGGAATTCCAGTCGTTGCGTTGGTTGATACAAATTGTGATCCATCAATGGTTGACTATGTTATCCCTGGTAATGATGATTCACCAAAAGCTGTTGAACTAATTGTTAATTATTTAACTGAAGCAACAAAGCGCGGAATTGAAAAAGTAAAAAAAGCTGAAGCAAAAGAAAAAGCTGCTATAAATGAAGCCAAGGCAGCAAAAAAAGTTGATAAAGAAGTAAAAGCTTCTGATAAATCTGTGAAAAAGGAAGCTGCAGAGAAACCTGAAGTAAAAAAAGAAGTAAAGGCAGCGCCAAAAAAAGAAGTTGCTGAGAAAAAAGAAGTTGTTAAGGAAGTTGCTAAGCCTGTTAAAGAGACACCTGCCAAGAAGACTGCACCGGTCAAGAAAGAGGCTAAGGCTAAAGTTGTGACAGTGGATGAAGATAAAAAAGAACTAAAAAAAGCTGCACCTAAAAAAGAAGTTGCTGCAAAGAAAGAAGTAGTAGAGAAAAAAGAAGAAGCAAAATAAGTCTATTTTTGGTCACTTTTCAACAGTACTGTTGAAAAGTGACCTGTTTTGTGGGAGAGGTGTCAGAGTGGTCGAATGAGCATGATTGGAAATCATGTATGCTTTGAAAGAGGCATCGAGGGTTCGAATCCCTCTCTCTCCACCACCACCAACTTTCAGTTGGATCGGGTTTTAACGTTACTGGTAATGAAAAACAGCTTGCTATTGATGGTCTGCCAGCTATAGAACTTATTTTTAAAGATGGTGATTGCGCGTTACTTTTTGAGAATCAGGATAGATTTTATGTGTTGGTAGTTTCTGGCGAAGTTGACAAAGAAAGTTTTGAAAATGTCTTCAGTCGCATTGTCAGTTCATGGAAATTTCAACATGAAGGTTTGATGCATATCATGAAGAGAAAATTGCTCCATAGGTAAAAAAACGTTATACTGAAAGTACTTGAAATAAAAGTTGGGAGGGTGCGATAAGTATCGTTGTCTGTATTTTGTCAGGTCTGAAAAGAAGCAGCAAGCAGATGATTGATATTGTATCGTACTTTCCCGTTTATCTTTTTTATAGTAAACTCAAGTAATAAATCCCATCTTAAATGTTTTTAAACGCGTCGAAGGATATGCCATGGCAGCGGTGGAAGGTGACGTTCAATTAAATTTAGCGCGTAAGTGGCGGTCAAAGCAGTTTGAACAGATCATCGGGCAAAATTTATCCGTTCGTATTTTAAAAAATTCATTATTTCGTGGAAAGTTTTTTCCTGTATATCTTTTTGCTGGGCAGCATGGTTGTGGTAAAACAACCACGGCGCGTGTTTTTGCTGCGGCGGTAAATTGTGAGCAGTTGCTTGATTTTCAGCAGAATCCTAAAAAGTTTGTTGTTCCATGTTTGCAATGTGCTTCATGTAAAGCAATATTGGCTGGAAAGCATCCTGATTTTATTGAGATTGATGCTGCTTCACATACTGGTGTTGACAATGTGCGTCAAATTGTTGAAGCGTCAACATTGTTGCCGGTTATGGGGCGCAAAAAGATTTATCTTATTGATGAAGCGCACATGCTTAGTAAAGCTGCCTTTAATGCGTTTTTAAAAATTTTAGAAGAGCCTCCAGAGGGTGTTTTTTTCATTTTAGCAACGACAGATGAGCATAAAATTATTGATACTGTCAAGTCACGCTGTTTCCAGCTTTTTTTTAATGCTGTGAATTCTGATACTTTACGTGATCATTTGGCGAATGTCTGTAAGCAAGAGTCGATTATATTTGATGATGATGGATTGTTAGCAATTATTAAAGAAACTGGTGGATCGGTTCGTGATGCACTTAATCTTTTGGAACAAATTTGTTTTAGTGCGCAACGTGTTACGCGCGAAGATGTTTTGCGTGCATTGGGATATATGCCAGAAGAAACATTATATGCACTCATAGAAAAAGTTTTTTTTGCGATATCTTCACAAGAGCTAATTGCGTTTATTGATGGATTAAATCTTGGACAGTACAATGCGACGCATTTTTGGAGACGATTGCTTGAGAGTATTCATCAATCTATTTGGTTAAAAAATGGCGTAACGCCCAAAGGGCGCGAAGTTATGCCAGGTGATTTTGTCGCGCGAATTGATGTACTTCCATTGCCATTGTTGTTGAATCTTTTTGAAATGATGTGCGAGGAAGAGCAACTTTTTTTGAAGACGGTGCATAAAGGGCTGTTTTTACAGCTGCTACTCGTTCGTATGTGGCAACAAATTCATGAGCAAGTACCAGTAACATTTTCACAAAAAAAACAGGATTATCCTGAACAGGATTATCCTGAACAGGCTCATACTGAGCAGGCTTATCCTGAGCAAGAATCGTTTAGCGTTCCGGTAAAAGAAGATGCAAAAAAAAAATCATCGACTGAAAATAAAGAAACGGTTGTTAAAAAAGAAGAAGTAATTGAAAAGAAAGTAACACAACCCGTTGTGTTACAACCAGTTGTGCCACAGCCAGTTGCGGTGACCTCATGGGACCAGTTTGTACAAGCAGTTGATGCGCTTGAAGAGCCACTTTTTTCATCAATCGTGAAACAAGCGGTTTTTGATGGTATTAAGGAAAATATAGTGTCGGTTCAATTTGCGCATCGCATGGTGCTTTTTAAAGATACAGTTGAACAGTTGAAACCTAAGTGGCAACCGTTATTAAAAAAGTTTTTTGGTGATGGCGCGGTATTGAATGCGCAGTTTACGGCTGTAACATCGGCCGTTGCCGTAAAAAAAAAAGCTAAAGAACAGGCGGGGCCTGGTCAGGCGGGGCCTGGTCGGATGGAGGCTAGGGCAATGGTTCGTCCGGAAACTTTTAGACATGGTGGTATGCGAATTATGCCGATGCGTGGGAAAAAAGTTGATGTTTCTGATAAAAATCTTTGGCCATTGAGCAATACCTTACTAAGCTATTTTCCAGGTGTGGTTGTAGAAGTTCCTGAACAAAAAAATGAGTCAAATAAATGAATAAATTACCACAGGTTGTTTTAGTTGGTCGTATGAATGTCGGCAAATCAACCTTATTTAATCGTATTTCTAAGAAAGCTAAACCGTTGATATTTGATTTTGAGGGTGTAACACGAGATTTTGTGCGTGATGCTGTAACCTGGAAAAAGGTTCCATTTCTGTTTGTTGATACTGGTGGTATCGGATTGAAAAAAATAGAAGAACCAATTGCTGAAAAAGTTCGACAGCAGGCACTAGATTTAACGAAAACTGCCGACTTGGTTTTGTTTATGGTTGATGGTTCTGTTGGCTTAACGCCACAGGAATTTGAAATAGCGCGCTATTTACACAAGGTTGGATGCCAAGTTATTCTTGTTGCAAACAAGTCTGATATAAAAAGGTTTGCAGAACATGAGTTAGAATTGAAACAGCTTGGTTTTGATAAGATCATGTCGGTTTCAGCTGCCCACAATAAGGGGGTCGATGAACTTCTAGATGAAGTAGTTTATTTATTGCCAAAGAAAGAATTGGAAAAAGAAGATAAGAAGCGTGTCTGTCGTGTGACATTGCTCGGTCGTCCGAATGTTGGTAAATCATCGTTGATGAATAAGCTTTTGCAAGAAGAGCGAGCTATTGTCACTGCTGTTGCAGGTACGACTCGTGAAGCGATTATGGAGCCGATTAGCTTTTATTCGGAAACGATTGAACTTACTGATACGGCGGGTGTGCGTAGGAAAAAAAACGTTGACGAACCCCTTGAAGAACTAATGGTTAAGAGTACGATGCAAGCTATTCGTACCTCGGATGTTATTTTATTACTCATTGATGTGCAAGAAGCGCGCTTGGTTGATCAAGAACTTAAGTTAGCTTTTTATGCTTTTGAGCAAGGGAAGGCTGTTATTCTTTTGTTCAATAAATATGATTTGATAACTGACTATTCCAAAGAGGGATGGAGATATCATAAAGATGAGTACAATTTCTTATTCAAAAAATTAGAGATGCTAAATATTTCGTGTGAAGATGGTAAAAATCTGGGCAGGATTTTACCGTTGGTCACAAAGGTGTGGAATCGTTATCTCACCAAATTTTCTGATCAAGATTTATTAGCATTATTAAAACAAGCCCTTATTCGTCGACCCTTGTATAAGCAGGGACATATGTTGCAAGTTAAAAGTACTACGCAGTTAAAGGTCGGACCTCCGACTATTAAGTTGACAGTAAAGTACCCACAATTTTTTGGCGAACGTGAATTAGCTTATTTTGAAAATGTACTGCGTCGTGATGTGGATCTTAAATCGGTGCCGGTGAAATTTTTAATTGGTTAGATGACACTATCGTTAATCTTTAAGAAAGTATAAGGGAAAAATGGTGCGTTTTTTATTCTGTGTTTTATTTTTGAATAGTTATCTTTTGGGTATGGATGGTGATAGGCGCCTCGTGAGGAATCAGAGGAGTCTCAAGATGTATCAGATGAAGACCAACCTCCACGTCAGCGACGACGGGTGATAGCGCCGGAGGGGTTGCGTTTCCTTGTCCAGCATAATACGCAGGCGCCTGAAGATCGTGAGAGAAGACTGGTGGTTGTGCCATTTTCATTTCCCTTCGATAGTGATTCTGATGGTTGGGTACATACTCCGATAGATGAAGAAGGAAATGTTTATGAATCACTCATTGTTAGTCCTGTTGATATGACGTTAGCTAATTCTGGTGAAAATCCTCTTGAAATAGATGATTCAAGTTCTAATCCAGATCGATCTAGTCCTTATGATCCAGATTCATCGAGTCCTTGTGGTAGATAATGAGAAAGTACAGGATTCTGATTTAAGGGAATAGTATGAAGAAGTTTTTGTTGGCATTGGTTTTTTGTATTTGTTGGTGCAGCGGAATGGAATCAGACAGGAGTGATCATGGTGAAGATAAACAATTACTTGCAGGTGAGCAAAGAAGAAGTTGCGAAGAAGGGCAAAGGTTTCGTAGAATAACAGTAATTGGTCCCGAGGGTAGGGAGACCTACTGGGAAATAGTGGGTGGTGCAAAACATAAACAACCAAGTCCTTTTAAAATATGGAGTGGGAGAAAAAAGGAACAGTAGTCGTTATACATGTTTGAAAGTTTTTGCATGAATTATTGATTGTCGTTACAGTAATGGAAATTGAAAAAGTGAGGTCATGCCAATGAATGTAAAAATTACCTTTCGCGGAATGGAGTCATCACCAACGATTGAAGCATATGTGAATGATAAAGTCGCAAAACTTGAACGTATATTACAAAACGAGCGTTCGCCAAAAAAACTTGAAGTGATTCTTGCCGGGCAGCATAAGCATGTTATCCATGCAGCCGAGTTGCGGTTGCATTGCGCTGACTACCATTTAATGGCACAGGTTGAAGGAAAAGATTTGTACGCATTGATTGATGAAGTGTTTGATGTGCTACTCAAAGAAATTAGGCGTAAAAAAGGAAAACGATTAGATGAACGCAAAGGTGAGGATCCCTTTAGAGAGCCGATGTAAATAATCTGCAAATAATGTTTTTGATGGAGCGGGAAATCCCCGCTCTTTTTTTTGTTTTTCATATTTAGCCGAGAAAGCATTGACTTTTTTATTCAATTTGAATAATACTTATAGTAAGCAGAGATTTAAAAATGGAGGAATGTCGATGCGTATTAAATTGTTAATGTTGTTATTTTTTGCAGGTTTTTTTATTCGTTTATCATTTTCTATGGAGGGTGGAGTGCCAATTGATTTTAATGTTGGCCAATACGGCGAGTTGGGTGCAGCAGGATCTTGTACGGCAATGGATGTATCAGCTCTTGGAATGTTTTTGAATATGGGAGGTATTGGCGAGACAACGAAAGAGGATGTTGTCGGAATTATACGTAGAGGTGCGGAACTTTATCGTGCAGGGATTGCGGCCGAGCGTCCTGGGACTGAAGCTATAGTAGATTTTGTAGGGACAGCTACGCTAATTGACCCAGAGTTTTCAGAAAAACTTTCGTTGGCTATTTTAATGGAAAAAGGTGATATAGACAATGCTCTTTTTATTGAACGTACATTGGCTGAAAATCCAGAGCTTCATAATGCAATTACCAATCCTGCTTTTGACCATCATGCTTTTTTATCATGTGATATTGGTTTAATTGAAATTTACAATCAACAAGTTGACCCAGGGCTTAGATTGCAGATGGCTGGAGATGTTGGTTTGAGTGGTTTTTATCAAGGATTAAACCAAGCTGGTCTTTCTGGTCCTATTGTTTCGGAGGAACGTCTTGCGCAGCATATAATAGACCTTGGTCTATTGGATGAAGCAAACGAAGCCCTGCCATCTCTTGAAGCCACGAAAGCTCTTGGGGCTAAATTGATAGAGCAGGGTGATTTGTTTGCAAGATCATTCTTCAAAGATGAAACGTATTCTTCAATTGATGCTTTAGTAAATCTTTTTGATGGCCATGAGCGTATTGGTGCCGTGTATACTGTGCCTCCGTATAGTTATGCTATTGGCAAACATGATGGTACATATTTTGTATTTGATTCACATACCGGAGTTGATGCTGGAGGATCACACCTTGTTCTTTTTGGTAATAAAGACGCTTTTCTTGCATATTTAAAGACAGATAAATTTAAGGGTTTTTTCTCTGCGGCTATAGTGTTGCCTTCTTAATAATTTGGGGGGGGCGGCTATCAGCCGCCCCCTTTCATTTTCAGGCCAAGCCTGTCTATTTCTTTTTCAATAACTGACTGAGCGCTTCACCAATTTCTTGTTTTGTTTGGCTGTACATTTCTGCGCCCCACCGGGTGAGCGTTTTTTCTCGTTTTGGTTCAACAACTAAGATTGTTGGGACGCCAATAATTTTGAATTTTTTATTAAGTTGTTCATATTCTGGCGAGTTTGCCGCATCAATTTTTACCGGAATCATTTGGTTGATGAGTGATGCAATTAATGCTTCATTTAAAACACAACGATCAATCGCTTTGCAAATCGAACAATACGGTGCACCAACGTCGACGAAAAGCAGCTTTTTAAGTTGTTCGGCTTCCTGCTTCGCTGCATCATAATTGGTACGCCATGCAATAAGATTTTGTTGTTTTTCTGGGTACCAGGTGCGAACGATGGCTTTATAATAAAAGTAAATTGTAACACCAATTGCAAGGGTGCCGATGATTAACTTAAAGTACTTTGTGAATTTTTTGTGTTCGGTAAGTGCTGTTAAAATATAATATATGCCAAAAATAAGAGCGAAACTTGCAATGAGCCAGAGCACGACGGTGATTGACATTATATTGCTTAGATAATAGAAGCAGAGTGCGATTAGTAGCAATCCAAAAAGTTTTTTAACTTCCATCATCCATAGGCCAGTTTTTGGAATAAATTTCATTGAGCTTGAAAACGTGCCAATAATTAGGAGTGGGATACTCATGCCGACACCAAACATGAAAAGTAGCGCAAAACCAAGAATTTTGCTGCCGAGCGAGGCAACAATTGTTAAAAGAAAAGCTAGTCCTGGTGATAAGCATGGTGAAGCGATGGTGCCACTTACAATACCAAAGACAAATGCCGAAATAAGTGATCCGGTAGGGCTTGCTTGTTTTCTTTGTGCAAGAAAGCGTGGCATTTTTATTTCATAAAAATCAAACATTGATAATGCAAAATAAAGTAAAATTAAAACAAGGGCGATGACAATAATCGGGTTGCTCAGCAATTTGCCAAAAAGAGATCCTGTCATTGCTGCTGTGAAGCCGAGTGTAGCAAACATGAGTGCTATGCCAAGCATATAACATGATGACAATAAGAAGTTATACAAAAGTGATTTTTTGCCTTGCGCTTGTAAAACGCCAATGGTGATAGGAATCATAGGATAAATACATGGCGTTAAACTCATCAATAATCCCAAGAGCAATGCAAGTAGAAGTTGTAACCACAAAGACGATGTTGAGGCGATTAATTTTTGTACGTAGTTACTGATTGTCCGTTTTTTTTGATGTGGCGCATCACACGTTATTGGGCTTTCAGATTTCAGGCTAGGCCTGTTTATTGTTGTGTCGTCGTTCAGTCGTGGACTGTTCAGTCGTGGACTGTTCAGGCTAGGCCTGTTTTCTGATTGTTTTTCATAGATATGTTTTTTTGCATTTTTTTTATCCTGTCCATCTAATGCAAATGTTTTAAATTCAGGGGCATCCATTTTGTTTGTAGCGTATCGGATGATAATTGTTGCATCTGGATCTTTGCTAGTTTGGTTAACTATACCTTTGATTGTGAATGATCCCTTGAAAATCTTTTTAATTTGTTTTGTTATTTTATCAACTTGTTCAGTTGGCTCTGGTATTGCTTGCCAATCTTCAATAGAAATGTTTGGGCTACTAACACTTAGATTAAGACTGTTCTCGTATACAAATTCTCCAGAAGGCGCGGTAAATTTGATCGAAAATGAACGATTCTGATTTTTGTCGGGTTGCCCTGTGTCAAAATGTAATGTTGTGGCGCTGATCGAAAAAACACTTAGCATGAGCATCATTAAATTTTTATTCATAAGATCCTTTTTGAAAAAGTCAGCATATATTTTATATGATCATATACCTTATATGAGGAAAATACCAAAAAGGGAGATTTTTTTAAGAGAGCTACAATGTTAAAGCTTTTATTGTTGTTTGCCGCGTGTTATCCTTAGTTGTAGTGCGAAGTGTTGATTTTTTATTGTTGTTTTTGTTTGAATAAAAACAAGATATATGGGGGGCTTTCTGTTGTGAAAAAATTTTTAGCTTTTATTATTTTATGTTGTGCATTTTTGAATATTTGCGCTGTTATAAATGAGAATACAACTTTTACTGAATGGCGTGATACTTGTTTTGAGCAGTTACCTGAGTTTGATCATTCGATGACGTCTGAAGAAGTTCTAGATCCTCCGGTTGTTGGTTTTGGTGAATTGCAGCGGGTTGTAAGTGGCGCATTAGAGGAAATATCACTTCAATATTATCAATCAGAGTCTTGGGTAGGTGGAGATTTTCCAAATATTGACTTACCGGTACCACCGTTTATGCAAAAAGTTATTGTTGAGCCAGAAAAAACTATTTACATTCAAGGTGACATTCACGGATCGTTGCATTCGTTGTTGCGCAATTTGGATCGCTTGAAGGATAAGGGGTATTTAAATGATGATTTTTCGTTAAACGATATCAATCTTTTTTTTCTTGGTGATTATGGTGATCGTGGGCGATATAGTGTTGAAGTATTATATACGATTGCACGGTTGAAGGATCTAAATTCTGAGAATGTGTTTTTTGTGCGTGGTAATCATGAATACCTTGGTATGGCTAATGAGTATGGTTTTAGTGATGAGTTGGCCCAGAAGTATGGTGAGTTCGGTGAAAGATTCGTAGAAGAAGAGTTGGGGGAGTTTTTTTCGTTGTTGCCGCACGGTATTTTTGTAGGTTCTGGTACCAATGATGAGACGAACTATGTATTTTTGTGTCACGGAATGCCGACTTTTGGATATAATGTTCGACCATTGCTTGAGTTAGATAATCATAAACGCGGAGTGTATTATAGTACTATTGATTTTGATAAAAAAGTTTTTGAAGAACAGATTAATACGTTTAGTGAGGATATTAAGGCTGATTTGTTGTGGGCATATGAAGGTAGAGGGCAATCTTCTGAGCAGGGAAATGAATTTAACTGGGGCGACATTAGTTCTATAATTGAGTTTAGAAGTATGCGGGGAAGCTTGGCTTTTCCGAAATTTATTATTGTTGAATTATTAAAGCTTTATAGTTTTTCGGATTCACATAATTATGTGCGGGCACTTTTTAGGGGACATCAACATGGTGAAAGTGGAAATGGATGTTTTGATTCGTATAGTTCTTGTGCTGAAGGAGATTCTGTGAGGTTGTCGTTTGGACATTGTAAAGAACAAGGTGTTGAGCGACCACTTAAAGAGAATAGTATTTTTACCTTGATATCAGCACCAGAGGGATTTGGTTTTGGGGGAGAGCGCCAAGATTATGATAGTTTTGTGCTTTTGAAAACAGCAAAGTTGTTTGATGATTGGAAAATAACACCATTTGAGTATGCTGTGCCTGCTGCCATTGATAAAGTTAGGGGGCGCCATGTCTCTAAACGAGGTGGACGATATCATTGGGGAATTAAACTTGGTGGAAAAAGAGAGCGCGATGTTGAGCCTGAGCAGGCCAGGACTGAGCAGGCGTGGACTGTTCAGTCCTGGCCTGATTTTGGTCTTTCAGATAGTCCAGCTGTATTTAAGCGGGCTAAAGAATAGGTAGCGTTGGGCATTTATGGAGGTTGCAATGATTGCTAAAAATTTTTTAATTTTTATTGTTTTGTGTTGCGTATCTTTGAGTATTCGAGCTGTTATAAATGAAAACACAACATTTAGTGAGTGGCGTGACAGCTGTTTTTCATTGTTGCCAGAATATGATCGTGGATTGAATTATGGCGAAGAATGGATGCCAAATGTTATTTTAGAAAGCGGAGAATTTAAGCGTGCACTAGATTCTGTTGTTGATGTTTATGTGCGTGATTTGTCTGATTCTTCATTGCCTGTTGATTTTTCTTTGCCTTCTTTGCCCTACGCTCAAAAGGTTGTCGTAGAGCCTGGGATGAATATTTATATTCAAGGTGATATTCATGGATCGTTGCATTCGTTGTTGCGTAATTTGGATCGTTTAAAGGATAAGGGATATTTAAATGATGATCTTTCATTGAACAATATAAATCTATTTTTTCTTGGTGATTATGGTGATCGGGGGCGGTATAGTGTTGAAGTTCTGTATACGCTTGCACGGTTGAAGGAAAAAAATCCTACAAAAGTTTTTTTTGCGCGTGGCAATCATGAAGTTGTTGATATGGCTCGGCGTCCTCATGGTTTGTATGATGAATTGAAGGTAAAGTATGCATATAAAGTAGATGCATTGTTTAATGGCGAAATTTTACATTTTTTTGATGTATTGCCGCGTGTTATTTTTTTAGGTTCCGGAACTAGTGAAGAAACAAATTACGTGATGTTGTGTCATGGTATTCCTATGATTGGTTATGATCCGCGACCATTTCTTGATTTTCATAATCATGAACAAGGTGTCTTTTATGCGCAAATGCGAGCAGATGCGCCAATTTTTAATGACCATATGGTTGCCATTGATGAGGGCTTCAAAGATGATCTGTATAGTGCGTTTGCCAAAAAGGGGGAAGCCCTTAAATTTTTAAAGTTTGTAAAGTCGGGCGAGGTGGCTGTTTTTTGGGATAGTCCTTATATTATGAATGAGTTTTGGTGGGGTGATTTGAAGCCGCAGGTTTCTTATAATCCCATGCGTTTAAGTTTGGCATTTCCTCCGAGTTTGATCAGCCCAATATTGGGGCTTTACAGTGATACTGAAAAAAACAATTACGTTAAAGCGCTTTTTCGGGGGCATCAACATGGTGACAGTGGTAATGGTGTTTTTGATCGGTATCGTGAAAGAGTTGCAGCGTCTGGGGATAAAACATTTACCTTTTTGCATTGTAAGAATCCTGGAGAAGAGCGCTTGCTCAAGTATGGTAGTATTTATACAACGATTTCAGCTCCAGAAGGTGTTGGCTGTGAAGATGAAGAAGATGATTATGATAGTTTTGTTTTGTTAAAAACAGCAGAAGAATTTGCTGATTGGCGCGTTACACCATATGAATATCAACTTCCACGTGGACGTACGACAGAGAAATCAAGTGTTTATTTTGTTGGAAGGTACGAACTTTTTGGCAGCTATGTTCAAAAAAATGAGAATTCATACACCTGGAGTTTGGAGCATGACTATGATGGGGTTGATGTTTCTGACTTGAACTTGGGTGACAGTAAGGAATTTGATGACGAGCATGATGGTGAAGATTGGCTTTATGGTGAATAACAAGATCTGGATTTTTCATTGAAATAAAGTAGTCCTAAAGTGAATTTGTATGCAATCTTTACTTTTTATGCAGTCTTCGTAAACTTAAAGAAATATAAGTTTGTTGAGGGGCTATAGCTCAGTTGGTAGAGCGCATGAATGGCATTCATGAGGTCACCGGTTCGAACCCGGTTAGCTCCACCACCAACCAGCATCCTGCTGGACCGGGCTTAAAAATAATTCATATAAGCTCAACAGAAGCCTGAGCCGAAGGTGTAACCTTAAGGCGAATGGTGTACGTTTTGAGCGGTGGCAATCCAACTGCAAGTTGGTGCACTTTATCAAAGGTTTGTGCAAACAAATCTTTGCGCTTCACCCGCGGAGGGTGATAGAAGATATCTTGTTTTGCGCCTCACCCGCGGAGGGTGGAAAAGTATTTTATTTGGGGCTATAGCTCAGTTGGTAGAGCGCGTGGTTCGCAATCACGAGGCCACCGGTTCGAATCCGGTTAGCTCCACCACCAACTTCCAGTTGGATCGGGTTTTAACATCGCTGGTAATAAACAGGTTAGCTTCACCACCAACTTCCAGTTGGACCGGGTTGAAAAGCCAATGGCAAGTTCAAGCTTGTTTGTTCGGAGTCTTGGCGAAGACGGATTTTTAAAAAAATTTATTCTGTTGATCTGTTTCTCATTTTTTTAATATATGATACGCTAACGACATAATCAGTTTTTAATATAAGGATTAATGAAAATGGGTACGTTGGCACAAAGTAGTATTTTGCAGTTGGTTCGTAGTTCAGATATGATGACCATTTCTGTGTTATTGCTGTTGCTTGCTATGTCAGTTTTTTGTTGGACCGTCTTTCTTTATAAATGGGTCTTGTGGCGCGTGAAAAAACGCCAACTTAAATCTGCCATTTCTCATATGAAAAACGCTGAAAATCTTGAAGATGTACTTTACATTACGTCTAAGTTTTCAAATACGTTGCCCGGTTATTTTTTATCTAAAGCTTTAAAATATCTTAAGTCATTATTGATGACATGTAATGGTAATAAAAAGGTTTTGTGCGAACGTGAGTTTGACATGTTGGAGCGCATGATGCAGCAGGCGCATGAATTGGTGTTGTTCAGTGAAGAGCGCTTGGTACCACTTGTTGGTGCATGTGCAGCTGTTGCACCGTTGCTTGGTTTGTTTGGTACAGTGTGGGGACTGATGAATGCATTTGTTGGTATCAGTCATCAGCAAAGTGCTGATATTACAGCGGTTGCTCCAGGTATTGCGCAAGCGTTAGTTACAACTGTTGCTGGCTTGCTCGTTGCGATTCCTGCGTTAATTATTTTTAATTATTTAACTATGCAGCTACGTTCAATTGACCAGCAAATTACCTCCTTAGCAGATCGTTTTTTGTGGCTTAGCCAGCGTCTTTTTTATGAAGAAAAAAAGGTTAAGTAATGTCGGTAAAGCGGAGACAGTTGCGACGTCAAATGCCGTTTCCTGAAATTTCGTTAACGCCATTAATTGATACTGCGCTTACGTTGCTTATTATTTTTATGATTACAGCACCGATGATGCGTATGACGATTAAAGTTGACTTGCCTGATTCTAAAACATCTGAGCAAACAAAAATCGAAGAAGAGAATTTGACGGTCGAAATGGATACGCAAGGGCGCGTGCATTTTAACAAAAAGATTTATGATATTAAGAAAAATAAAGGTCCTGCAAGTTTAGAGGCACTTCAAAAGGCAGTCTCTTCTAAGGTCACTAAGACTAACAATAATCTATTTTTGTTTGCAGATAAATCGTTGCGTTATGAAAACGTCATTAAACTTTTTGATGTTCTTAATCCGATAGAAGGGGTACAGCATGTTGCCTTGGTTACCCAAAAAGTTATCTAAGCGCGAACGGTTTTTTTTACAGTTAACAGCGCTTACGTTTTTGGTGCATGTACTTTGTTTGGGTTTCTATTTATTTTGGTCTTGTCCCGAACCGTTAACAATAAAAATGAATATGCAGATGCTGCGGCCAGGTGTTCCTGTGCGCGTTGTTCCGTTTGTTAGAAGTACAGGGCAACTCAAAAAACTTGCACATGGATCGCATGCACAAAAAGAGAATTTGCAGGCGAAACGAAAAAAGAGCCAGATAAAAAAGAGTGCTGCCCCAAAAAAAACTTCAGTAAAAAAAGTTAAAGAGGTTAAAAAAAAGAAACTTGTTGAGAAGAAAGATCCTGTCAAAAAGAAGCCGGAGCCTGAAAAGAAGAAGCCGGTTGAAAAAAAGAAACCAATAAAAAAAGAGAAAAAAACAACTGAGAAAAAAATAGAAAAAGAACCCGCTAAGCCGGAGCAGGTTCAGCCTGTTCAGGAAAAAAAAGAAGAGCTGGTGCAAGAAGGTAAAACAGGGAGCGAAGTTGAAGAAATTGTTATTGGGCAGCAAGAATACGAAGTGATGCAGCTTTATCAAGAGATTCATGACGAACTTTCGACATATTGGCATCCACCTGCCGGTTTTAATCCGAAAAAACAGGCAATCTTGTTGGTTTCGCTAGGGCAAGATGGGGCCATCGTTCAGTTACAGGTTGAACAGCCATCTGGTATTCTTGTGTATGACATGGCTGCGCGTATGGCTGTATCGAAAGCAAAGTTTCCTAAAAACATCTGGGGTCAACAGTTGAGATTGCATTTTTAGAATGCGTCCTTCGACTCCCGCTCAGGATGATCGGAGGAAGGAAATCAAAAAGTTGCTTGTGGTTTGTGGTGAGTTGTTTTTGTGGTGAGTTGTTTTTTTCCGCGCTCATGGTGATGGGAAAAAATTGAAAAACCCGCTCATCCTGCCATTCGACAGGCTCAGGATAAAATTGTATCCCTTCGGCTTGAGCTAAAGCTCTCGCTCAGGATAAA
>Ga0075115_10000275_pt1 | contig 25508 bp, 16 predicted proteins | sample AntAceMetag02UKH_FD_69785 | JGI IMG/M metagenome (GOLD analysis project Ga0075115, IMG submission 69785) | Saline lake microbial communities from Ace Lake, Antarctica - Antarctic Ace Lake Metagenome 02UKH | ecosystem: Environmental > Aquatic > Non-marine Saline and Alkaline > Saline | place... | reverse complement strand
ACCTGTTCGAGGAATGAATGAGGCAAATATATGCCATATTTGCCAATTGAAAGACGAAAAAGAGGGCGAAAAGGTCAAAAATAGAGCAATATTGATTAAGTCCGACAGACTCCTAGTACTCAGTACAGCTTACACAAATCCACAACGGAATTTTATGAAATTTTATGAAATTCATGCTCTATCTAGACAACCTTACTGTTCTGCTGTATAGTAACCTCTTGATTAAAAAAAAAGGAGATTTAGATGAACAAGAAAAAAGCTATCATTATGCTACTAATTTTAACCATGATTTCCGGTACAATTTTTGGTGTTGCTCAGGAAGAGAGTTCGGCCTATAAGATTGGTTTCTCAAAAATTGTTACACATCCGGCACTGGATGCTGTTGAACAAGGCATCGTTGATGTTCTTGCTGAAGAGGGACTTGTGGCTGTTTATGATTACCAGAATGCAAACGGAGACCTTACCGCAGCCGCTTCCATAGCACAGAAATTCAGAGCTGACAAAGTTGATATCGCAATTGGAATTGCTACACCGACAGCTCAGGCTCTTGCAAATTCTATTACAGAATTTCCAGTAATTTATGCAGCAGTTACCGATCCTGTCGATGCTGGTTTAGTCACTTCCTATGATAAGGGAGAAGGAAATATTACCGGAGTATCTGACAAAACACCGGTAGATGCTCAAATAAAGCTTCTTATTGATGTAACCGGTGCTACTACCATCGGTCATGTATTTACCAGCGGTGAAGCAAATGCCGTACTCCTGAAAAATCTTGCAGAAGAAGCTTGTAAAAAATATGGTGTTAAATTTATTGCTACCGCAGTAACAAATTCTTCAGAAGTAAAATCTGCAGTGCAGGCAATAGCCGGGAAAGTAGATGCAATATATATCTCAACTGATAACACAGTCGTTTCCGCACTTCCTTCTGTAGCTGATGCTGCAACCTATGCCGGAATCCCTATTCTCTCAGCGGATCCTACCTCAGCAGAAGGACTTGATATCCTGATTGCCTGGGGATTTGACTATTACAAAATGGGTCGAAGAACCGGTTATCTGGTAAAAGATATTCTTGAAGGGGCTGATCCTGCTGATATTGGTACCGTATTCATGACTGATCCATCTGATTTTGAACTCTGGATAAATCTTGATACCGCAAAGAAAATCAACATTACCGTACCTTCGGAAGTAATTGATGCAGCATCTGTAGTAATAGAGAATGGCGTGAAAACTGAAAAATAAGCCAATTTTAAGCAAGGATTGAATTTATATGATTGAGGGAATACTTGTAGACGGACTTATATTTGCAGTAATGGCAATGGGAGTTTTCATAACCTTCAGGGTTCTCAACTTCCCCGATCTTACCGTAGACGGATCATTTGCCACCGGCGCGGCAGTAGCAGCTATGTGCATAACAAATGGACTGGGAATATTCCCCGGTTTACTCCTGGCCTTTGCCAGCGGTGCTGCTGCCGGTGCAGTAACAGCCGTAATTCACAACCGTTTAAAAGTACCTAATCTTTTGGCGGGAATTCTTACCATGACCATGCTGTACTCAATCAACATCAGAATTCTTGGGGGAAGGGCAAATGTAGCCCTTCTCCGAGTTGATACCATCATATCAAATGTAATTAAAATTGGAGGATCACTTCCCCGGGAATGGACTCTCCTCATTTTCATGATCCTGTTTACCGGAACCATAAAGGTTTTACTGGATATTTTCTTCCATACAGATTTGGGCGTAACGCTCGGCGCAATGGGAGATAATGAACAGATGGTAATTTCACAGGGTGTAAACCCCAAAACTATGAAAATACTGGGCGTTGGACTCTCAAATGGACTCGTAGCACTTTCAGGCGCTATGCTTGCCCAGTATCAGGGATTTGCAGATGCAAATCTTGGTGTTGGAATGGTGGTACAGGGTCTTGCAGCAGTTATGCTGGGAGAGTTCCTCTTTAGATCAAACAAAATTGGAATGCTAACTATTCAGGTGATACTTGGAGCAATCCTCTACAAGGCACTTATGTTTTTTGGAAGATACTACGGATACTATATTAATCTGACACCAAGCGATCTAAAGCTGTTGACTGGTGTGCTGGTAATTGTCTCACTGGTGATTGCAAAAACCCGGGAAAATATCGGCAGTAAAAAATGGGGTATAAAATGATAGTCATCAAGAATATGGCAAAAACCTTCAACCCTGGTACTGTTAATGAAAACACCGCAATCCGTAACATCTCACTAACCGTACAGGATGGTGATTTTATTACCATCGTAGGGAGCAACGGTGCCGGGAAAACCACTCTTCTCAATCTGATATCCGGTTCGATAATACCCAGCATAGGATCTATACAGATTCTGGGAAAAGATGTAACACGTTCACCAGAGTATAAACGGGCTGCATATATAGGAAGAATCTTTCAGAATCCAACCCTGGGCACATCTGGGAAATTATCTCTGGAAGATAACATGAATATTTGTTTTAAAAAGGGATTCAAGGGATTAAAGATCAGTCTGAATGCCAAACAAAGAGAACTGTTTAAGAAAGAGCTTGTTGCTCTGGAAATGGGTCTGGAAAATCGCCTTAAAGACAATGTTGGGCTATTATCCGGTGGACAGCGTCAGGCTCTTACCCTTCTTATGACTGTTTTATCCCGTCCTGCCCTGTTGCTGCTGGATGAACATACTGCAGCACTTGACCCGCGCAATGCCGAAATTGTCCTGGGACTTACACAGCTATTTATCGATGATTACAAGCTCACTTCAATGATGATTACCCACAACATGAAGCATGCTATTGAGTATGGAAACAGGCTGCTAATGATGGACAGAGGGGAAATTATTCTGGATGTTAGCGGAGATGAGAAAAAAAATCTTACCGTAGAAAAACTTGTCAAGAAATTCCATAAAATCAGGCAGACAGAATACGCAACAGATGAGGCACTTCTCACCAACTGATTCTATCCTGAATCTATGACAGTGATTGCAATATAGGCTATACTATCATTAATTATGAATATGTATAATTTTGATGAAAACAATGACAGAAAGCACTCTGATTCAGTCAAATGGGATACATCTGTAATAACAGCCCTTGGAGGCAATCGGGATGCTGAACCCTTTTGGGTAGCTGATATGGAATTCAGCCCACCCCCCGCTGTAACTGAAGCACTAAAAACCCGGGTTTCACATCCAGTTCTTGGATACCCTATGAGTCCCAAAGAATTGATTACAGTCTTCTGTTCCTGGCTGATACAAAAACACAACTGGAAGGTTCCAAAAGAAAACGTAACATTTACCCCGGGTCTTCTTACAGGCGTAGCTTCATCCATACGCATTTTATCTAAAGCTGGAGAAGGAATAATTGTACAAACTCCTGCCTACAACCCCTTCTTCACCATAATTGAAAAAAGCGGCCGTACTGTTGTGAGAAACCCCTTACTCCAGCAGGAGAATACTTTCCACATTGATTTCAAGAATCTCGAGAAGTCTCTTGCAGATCCAGTCAATACAATACTCCTTCTCTGCAGCCCTCACAATCCGGCAGGCCGGGTTTGGAATTATTCTGAATTAACAAAAATTGCAACTCTTTGTGAAAAATATAACGTAGCTGTCATCTCTGATGAGATTCATGCGGATCTCACCTATCCTGGAATTATACATACCCCATTCTCCTCCCTCTCAGGAAAAACTGCATCGATTACCTTCATGTCTCCCTCAAAAACGTTTAATATTGCAGGAGAAAAAGCGGCCTTTTCTATTATTCCCGATCCTGAAATTCGTGCTGAATACCAATCTTTCCTCGAAAGCATGTCGTTATCGCACCCTACTATTTTTGCCCAGATTGCAGCCATCGCTGCTTATGAACAGGGTCATCCATGGTTAATTGAACTGCTGGCATATCTTCATAAAAACCTGGAATTGATAGATGCGTATTTAAAAAAGTATATCCCGGAAATGGTTCTCATTATTCCCGAGGCAAGTTTTATTGCTTTTATTGACTGCAAAAAACTTATTCCGCTCCTGCCTGAGAATACACCCGTAACATTTTTCAGCAACGAGGCTGACGTCCTGTTTCATGATGGTAATTGGTTCGGACCTGAAGGAAAAGATTTTGTACGAATAAATTTTGGAACGCAGACTGCAGCTCTGCAAGGCGCACTTGAGCGAATCAGAAAGGCGGTAGCTACACTGAGAAAATAAGAGTTTTTTAACCGTTATATGGTATTTTCCGGATCAAGAACCGCCAGAACTTCTTCAGCCTTTTCTACATCACCACTATTTACCATCAGTTGAAATCCTATGCCGGAGAGAAAAATATTGGGAAATGATCCACCTGCATCATCTGAAGCAACAAGCGAGACTATACCAGCCTCTTCCAAAAGTCCTCTGGCAATCTCTGTATTTTGCTGAATTCCGTATGTACGAATTATTACACTATCCATTTCAGCTCCTCCGGTTCACGAAGATATACAATTGCACCTTTAACCGGCTTGCGGGTAAATGCAGCGGCAGCTTCCATATAGATCTTCAGCTGCACACGATATTCATCAGGATTACAATATCTGTCTGTTTTCATATCAATTACTACTGTTTCATGCGGGGTTTGAATAAGTAAATCAATCACTCCCCTAATAAATACCGGGTTTCCTTCTTCCTCTTTCCTCAGGAAAAAAGGTACTTCAGCCTCGATGACTGTATTCGAATTTCCGGTAATTATTTTATAGGCACGGGATGCAAGAAATCTATCGGCAAGGTCATTTCCATCTTTTATAACCATCTCAAGCTGCTGCCCGGTAAGCCCCTGCAGCTGCTGTGGAATTAATGGCAGTTCACGTCTCTCTTTCAGCCGATTCTCAATTACAGCATGGCAAAAAGTACCAAATCCTGCCGCTGCATTACGTTTACGATCCGCGATCTGATTGAACAAAGAATCGGAAGGTATTGAGGGCAAGAGCCGTTTTACGCCACCCTGTTCAATCCTGTTGAGCCCGGTTGCCGTCACTTCCCGTTGTTTTGATATGTACGTTACCACAGGTGTTTCATTATACTTTTCCCGGGTTCGCATCATTGCTGCAATCCCGTCATCTCTGTTGCCGACAGAGCCGCTGCTGCCGATTCGATAGGTATCGCTCTCCTCATATGCCGGTATTGAGCAAATACGAATCTTACCATCACTTGATTTAAAATCAGTCTCTCCCGGTTCTGCACCCAAAGCCTTTGCCAATAAAGAGAGGAAGTTTTTATCACTCGATTTTTCACCTCTGTTCATTTTTGTCCAACAGCCGGTCACCAGTAAATAATGCTGTGCCCGGGTCATGGCAACATATAACACCCGTTTAAGTTCTGCAGCACTCATGGCTTCAGCAAGTTCTTTTCCTTGAATATAAAAGAAATTTGATACAGTTTCGTATTTTTCACCATATGTCCGTTCTACATAGGGAATTGAAGGGCCGGTATCCTCCGTCCCCCCAAATACCAGCGGTTCAGTAGAATTCCTTCCTGAGTTCCCGGCATCTGCAAGTATTACTGCCGGAAACTCCAAACCCTTTGATTTGTGTACTGTCATGATCTGTACACCGGCTGCTTCCTGCTGAAACAGATCTATTTCATCAGTTTTCTGATTCACCCCCAGTTTTTCACGCAGTGAATCGAGAAAAATAGCCGTTGAATCGCCCCTTTCATCAGCTTTCTTTGCGATTTCCCGTAAATAGTCATAATATTCCAGATAGGCATGATTAACGGGTTTTTTTAGAATATACCAACGATATCCACCCTTGTACCAGATAAATTGCAGAATCTCTGTTAAAGGAATGGAATCTGTCATCCTTATCAAATCACCATATAAACCGGATGCCAGCTGATACCTGTGGAGAACCACCGGATCTGTAATTTCCTCTCCTGCTTCTTTACTGAAAACAGGTGTTTCTCTATTGCTGAGTAGAGAAAATACTGCCGTATCGGGCAAATTGACAAATGGAGAACGCAATAAAGCTGCATAAGCATGGCGGTCACCCGGATATACAACCAGTTGAAGAAGCTGGTAAATATCATTAACCGGCGCTTCAAGAAAAAGTGCCCGTGCTGCCTGGACGGTATAGGGCACTCCCAGGTTTTTGAAGGCCTTCTCATAAAGCATTTGGTTTGAAGTGGAACGAAGCAGTAACGCAAAATCATCATACCCCAATGGCCTGGTTTTCCCGGTATCTATAACCGGAACCAATAAGTCTTCTGACTCTACGTGCTTTTTTATGTGTTGTGCAATATAAAGCGCTTCGGCCTCTGCAGGTTTTAGAAGTTCATCCACTGTACCAAGATCCCCTTCTGTACTCAGAGGAGCCTCAGAATAGGGATATACCATTATATCAAGAGGGGGAGACCCATCTTCATACTGCATTCCCGACAGAAGAGGAAGAAATTCAGCCTCATAGTCCTCATTTCCATCCATAATACTTCCGAAGAAAGTATTAAATCGTTTAATAAGCGTACTTCGGCTCCGATAGTTTGTCTTGAGCGTAAGCTGCTGTCCACCAATTTCCCTAATATCATTTTTCAGGTGTTTGAACACACTTACATCTGCCCCCCGAAATCGATAAATAGACTGTTTCTCATCCCCTACAAAAAAGAGTTTATCATCAATCAGATCATCTCCTTCAGGAACTCCTTCGGCATGACGATCATGTTTTTCTGCAAGAAGAAAAAGTAGTTTTCTCTGCAGCTCATTATTATCCTGAAATTCATCAATCATAATAAATCTGAACTGCTTTTTGTAGTATGTACGTACCGGTTTGCTGGTTAATAAAATATCAACAGCGAGTGTTGAGACATCAAGAAAGGAGAGGGTACCGGAGCTCCTTTTTCGTTTTAGAAACTCTTCCTGAAAACCGGAAAGAAATTGATATACATCTTTCATTACCGATTTCCGGGCAAGAGATTTTACCAATAAAATCAGGAGAGGAAACTCCTTTTGCCAGATGATTGTCTCCTCTCGGAGCAGGAGCAGTTCTTCCTTTTTGCCGGAAGGTTTTCTCCATATCTGAAATCCTTTAAGCTGAGTAACGGCAGGTTCCCATCGCCCCTCTTCAACCGGATCTAAAACAGTTTCGAGAAACTTTTGTGCAGTTTCAGCTGCTTTTCTTAATGTAGCACTGCTCTGAGGAAGGGTCAAAATAAACTTTGCAGAGTCTGCTAAAATCAGCAGTTTTTCCTTTGCATATATCTTCAGTAGTGAGATCTGTTTTTCGGCACAAGCAGTGAAATCAACCGGATTAGCCGGGCTGCAGAAATTAGTGGCCAATGGTAATAATATCTTCTCCACAACCCCGTCCAGAGTATGCAGTCTGATTAATTCGGTTAGCCCCTTATCTCCCTGCAGACCCCCCAGATTCAACACCATTTCCATAGCAGTCTCCCGGGCAATCTTTATACTTTTTTCATCATCCTGCACAAAGTCTGCCGGGATTCCATACCGGAGACAATCTGTTCGGGCAATACGTGCACAGAAGCTATCAAGTGTGGATATATTGGCTTTTTCAAATTGACGCAGCTGCTTCATTATCAGTGTATTTTTGCTGTTGGCTGCAAGAAGCCGGTGAATTCTTTCATGCATTTCAGCAGCAGCTTTTCGGGTAAATGTCAGCGTGAGAATTTCATCAACAGAAGCTTTCCCATCAATAATAAGGCGGAGAAACCGGTAGGATAGAACTGTTGTTTTCCCTGACCCTGCACCAGCAGAAACAACACTGTTCCTGTCAGTATTTACAGCTGCCAGTTGTTCAGGATCCAGTTTTCTATCAAGAAATTCAGTTATTATGCTCATTGTACAGCAAACCTTCCTCTGCAAATATCGCGGTTCCGGCAGCTCTTACAACGATCCAGGCTCGGAACAGCCCGGAAATCTCCATCCTGAATCCTTTCTGCTACTTCTTCCGCTTTCTCCAATGCAATAGCTATCATTCTTCTAAAATTATCTGTTGTATCACTTTTTCCATCACCGCAAATAGTAACATATTTTCTTTTTGTAACATCATAATAAAATGCATGTGTCACATCACCTCCACCCCCAGCCTCTGATAAAGAGGGATCAGATTCGAGCAAAAAGGCATACAAAGGGAGCTGATATGAATCCGGAGCATCACTGGATCCGGCAAAACTTTTCGGCCGAACACGGTTGTTTTTCTTATAATCTATTACTGCGGTACTTCGTACCCCTTCAGGATCCAAACCAACAGCAGCCCGATCCAGCCTTCCCCCAAGAACAGCTCCGGAACCGGGCAAATCTGCGGAAAGAGTCTCTTCTATGAGAAGACTCCTCCATCCATCCAGTTTCTCCACATCAGCAGAAAGAATCCCCGGCAGGTATTCATGTAGATAATCACGGAGCCACACCTGCACCGGTAATATAGGGGCAGTTGGCTTAATAGCCATTTTATCCATGCGATCATCAATGATTTCATGAATTAAATCAGTATAGAAATCAATTTTCACCTTTGAGAAACTTCCGGTTATCTTATTAATCTCCCTGTACAAATCTGCATAGCAATTATGTATGAGAATCCCAATTACCCGCGGAGGTGCATACACAAGGGTATAATCTTCCTGATCCGCTTTTAAAGTGTGCGTCAGCAACCAGTCAAATGGGCAAGCGGAAAAGGTATCCACTGTAGTAGGAGAAATTTTAACACTCTTTCCACTGTTTACCGTCTCTTCACTACTACTGACAGATTCAATAATCTTCAAGCGAACTGATTCATTTTCATTTATTGTATTGAGAAAATTAAATCCTTTATCTGAGAGGGTCGTTTCTGCTGCAATGAGAAAACCTTTCTTCTGAACAGGATAGAGATATTCCGGAAACATACTCCCTTTACCCCTTGCACTTTCACCCCTATCATACCAATACCGCTGTTCCTGTAAAAAAAGTTCAAAATTGTATTGTGGTTTTTCAGACTGTATATGATCATTTTCTACAAACCAACCAGCTGGAAGCTGTGATCCATCAAAATCCCGTCGACAGCAGGAAAACTCAACACTGGATCCTGATACGGCATAGATCTGTATAAAAGCCTCTGTAAGATCCTTCTCCTGCGAAGAAAAAGCCGTTCTGTAATGTTCCTGAAGAAATGAGAGCGGTGTGGAAACTTGCTCTGTTCCTGATTGTGTCATACCCGTTACAAAGTGAAAATCCGGGTTAATTCCCGCTGATATCCCATATGGATAGACCGAAATTCCCGCATCTTTTATTTGCGGCACGTACCAAACAGTATCAAGTACAGATAACCAGAGAGAAAAGATAGCGGGAATTGATTTTATACTGCAGCTTTCACACAACCGGATAAAGTTTCTTAGATTATCAAGACAGAAACTGATCACTTCCTGTTCTGCCGTCAGTATTTCATCCTCAGCCGGCTCGGCACTAACACCGCTATCGTCACTATTGTCATTATCGCCGCTATTATCGGTACTGCCCCAGGCATCTGCATAGAGGAAAGAGTTCCAAAACTGCATGAGAATAGTAAAGAAACCGGTGGGAGATTCCTCCGCCTTAAGGGCTCGAAGCATGCCTGAAAGTTTGCGATAGTAGGAGAGAACTTCGCTATTTCCTGATTTTTTCAGTTTTTCTTCCCACACATCTTTGTAGATTCGTCCAGAGCGATAATTTCCTGCACAGGAGTATTCAACCCCCAGCTTTACCAGGTTCATTCCCATTTCCCGATTCTGCCAGGGATAACTCCTGTTCAGCAGCAGCTTTTTCATTGACTCCAGTGAAAAATTTTGTTGGGCTGCATCAAGCATATCCCTAAAAATTCGCGTCACAGGAAAACCGGAAACAGCCTGCCCTTGACGAAATCTTAAAGGAAGTCCCCTCAGATCAGCAGCACCTTTCAACTCAGCCATCCATTTTCCATAGGATCCGGCTGTTACAGCAATATCCGCTGGATCAACTCCATCCCGAAGTAATTTCTCAATTTTCCCCAGCACTGCTGACAACTCATGTCCGGCATGCTCATACACCTGAATCTTCGGAAAATCAGCAATATCAAGACTTCCTGAGAGAACTGGTTCACCCATCCCTTTCAGGAAACTTTGACCAAAATCATCAATACGGGAGAGATCTGTTATTACTTCAGGGAAAAAAATACTAAAGCGCTCTCCCTTGTGATCAGTTATATTATCAGAGTTCTGTGATGAGAGAATTACTGTCGATATCTCAACAGGTTCAAACATTTTTGAATCAGAGAGAAATTGAGAATATGCAGATTCCAGAAGATCCAGATCTTCAGTTATAGTTTTTGGAATCCCCTCAGGGAGGGATGAATCCTGAAAATAATCCCTCCTATGTTTGTAGACCAATAGATCAGGCAGCATCTTTGCCACAGAAGATATAAAAGTTTGATAGTTTTTCGCATACTTCAGCGGTACAATTGACTGCAGAACAGGCTTTGCAGCATTTCCCAGAAGAAACTCAACAGCAAAAAGGCGCCTCGATGCTGCCCCTGCCGGTTGAAGTGTGTCAGGATCCTTACTTACCAGGCGTAAAAAGGTATCCCAGGATATAAATCTGTCAGTTCTGACAGCTCTTGCAACTCTTGCACCCGCTACCCCCGCATTCCGCAGTATTCGCCGCATCCAGGAGTTTGCAGTTACCTCTGTAGGGAAAACGAACACTACCTGATCATCAGGAAGCTCACTGACTATTCTGTTAAATATGTTTTCCATTTTCCCCCTGCCATTTTCAAATACAAAGCATAGAATCTCTCTGCTGCAGCAGTATCTTTCAGAAAATATTTACAGTGATCACCGATTAATTTGAATACCATAAAACATTCTGGAGGGTATATACCCGGGGTCCTTCGTATTTTATCAACCTGTTCCTGCAGTAATGGAAGCGAACCTGCGGTGCTCCCTGATTTCAAACGTACTCCTACTAACTGGATAGTAGCCAGAGCCTCACTAACCGGAAGCTCATGCAGATTGCAAAACTGCAGTAATTCACTTAATCGGGTTTCGGCCTGAGGACCATTTCCAAGATCAAATTCAATGCATGCCAGTTTATATTGTGCCGTTGCAAAATCCTGCAGGGCATCCGCGCCATTTGCATCCATTGAACTCTGTGCATACATAACAGATTTTTTAAACCACGCATATGCACAAGGGGTCCGGTCTCTCTTTTGATACTGGGACCCAATTAGCATGCATACATAGCTAACCGGAAAATCAGTACTCTTGTCCCCGACCTGTTCAACCGCAAGTTCATAGCAGGAAAGGCTTTGGTCATCATCTTCCAAAACATCATAGATATTTCCCAGATCAGTTAACGTCTTGAATAACTGCTTGCCGCTCCCGCTCTTTCTGGCTGTATGTAATGCTGCGGTAAAGAATCGGAGCGCAGATTTATAGTTTCCCTGCACCTGAAAATAGGCACCTATCATCCTGAGAGTTTCTGTTGTTTGTATATAATTTGCAGCATTTCGTGATTTTTTCAGAACCTGATGATATTCAGTAATAGCTTTGTGTGTTTGTCCTGATTTCATGAAGCCGCCGGCAATTTCCATACGTACTGCATTTGCAGAATCAAACCTGTCGGCTTGTTCATAAAAGGAGGTGAGATTCTGCCTGCAGGCGAAAATCAACTCTTCATTGGCACTTGAATTTTCCAACAGTGAAGTGATTTCCTGCTCAAGCTGCCTGATTCTTTTTTTAAGCCTCCGGTTCTTCATACGATATTGTAGCCGACTCTGTACTTTTTCACAATCTTTCAACATAATTCAGTTATGAGACAATCAAAAACCCTCTATTTTACCGCAGCTCTTATTTGTATTCTCCTGTTTTGGTATGGGGCAGGCAATTTATTGGCAGATATTTTTTCAAAACTACTTATAAATGAACCAGCACCAAGACCGGGTGCTGAAGGTTTTTTCTACTCATTACGTACTTATTTAGTATTAAACATTGGATTCCTGGCACTCCTTTCCGGTACGCTTGCTGCGGCAAAGTTTATCCTTCATTTCTCAATAAAAGATTTTATCACAGACACCCCGCATGTAAGAGTTCGGAGAGGTCTTATCGCCTGCTTCATTTGGATACTGCTGCTTTCACTCTTTACCATTTTAGAATCTCTTTTTTCTCCCGGTCAATTGATGTTAACGCTGAATGTACAGTCACTGCTGCTGTTTCTTCCCGCTGCTATTATCATGGTAGGTATACAGGCAACCTCTGAGGAACTTCTTTTTCGTACATTTCTGGGGAGATGGGTCGGTATTTATTCTGATCGGAAACTGCCTGCTGCACTGATATCAGGATTGCTGTTTATGTCAGTACACCTTTTTAATCCTGAAATATCTCTCTACAGTAATTCCTGGGCAATCTATCTTTTTTACTTTCTCTTTGGTTTTATCCTCATGTATTTTTCACTTAAGGACGGCGGATATGAACTGGCTGTTGGTATCCATGTGGGGAATAATTTATTCTCCAGCATTTTAGTAAATTATGAGGGCTCGGTTATGCCTACGCCGTCACTCTTTACGGCACAAAGTGATTCGCCGATTCCTGCACTGATTTTTCTTATTTTATCTTCAGTTATTATCTATTTTGTATTACTTCGTCATAAAAAAGCTGATGATAGTTGAGGATCTCATTCAGTTAAGAAACCCCGGGAATAATAGCAGACTGCATCCCAGGGCATGCTTTCCGGAGGAGCTTCCAGAATCCCATCCAGATGAACCAGCAAGTTTTCAAAAACTCCGGTTTTCATGTAGTTCTGAGCATCGAATACAGATTCCCAAATCCTGCATAATTCAGAAAAATTTTCTTTTTTCGCTCTATAACACATCGCTGCAGTGAATATCTGATATAATATATTTTTTCTATGCTGTCATATCAAACCCGATCTTTCCCAACTTATAGAGGTGTGCTGATTGAAAAAGATAACCTATCATTCGCAGCAAACTTTTACCACTGCTGAAATGAGTGCTGTAAACAAACTTATCAGGACTTGCTCTGCACATGATAAAACCCATGAATCAATAGATATTTCGGTAAATGCCGCATATACCTGTGAACCCTCTCTCAGACTTTTTCATACCGCCCGGGCAGGTAAAGAGCTGGTTGGTGTCGCAGCATTATTCATCCCCACCCCGGAAGAGGCTGAGATCTCGGGTTTCGTTAATCCTTCCTACAGGAAAAAAGGGGTCTTCAAAAATCTCCTCACAAAAGCAGAAGCTGAACTATTGGAATTTAATTTTCCATCACTGCTTTTCGTCTGTAATGATCAATCTGAAAGTGGCCTGCAGATGCTGAAAAATGCAGAAATACCATATGATTTTACTGAATACAGCATGAAACTGGATACTGACATTCCATATCAGGAAACCGGGATTACATTAAAAAAAACATCTATAAATAGTGTTGATGAGTTTATTAAACTGAATGTGAGCATATTTAACGGTTCATCTGAAAATGCACGTGTGATGTTGGAGAGTACCTTCCAATCTGAGGATCGGCACTGTTACTCATTTCACCAAGACCACTCTGTTGTCGGCATGGGGTGCATAGCATATACCAAGCCTGAAAATACAGCATTTATATTTGGATTTGGAGTTCTCCCAGAATATCGAAGAAAAGGACTTGGAAAGCTGGCTCTCTGTGAACTAGCTCATTTTATCCATACGACCTATAAAAAACCTGCCGGTCTGGAAGTGAACAGCCGTAACCAAGCAGCTCTTGCACTCTACACTTCATTGGGTTTCAAAACCGAATCAGCTTATCGTTACTATCGAAGACCGGTTATTTCACACGCTTTGGAGGAAGTAAGTCTGGAATGAAGAGCTCAGCATCTTATCCATACAGAAGTACCTATTACCAATTTCGATTAATCTACCAGGATAATCGGATATTTTTCAATTACCCCGGCAAGTTCACGACAAAACCTTGCTCCTTCCGCACCATCAATAATCCGATGATCATAGGAGAGAGAAAACGGCAGTATAGTTCTTGGAATAAATTCTGTCCCATTCCATTCAGGTTTTACAGATGATCTGGAAATCCCTAAAATAGCTGCCTGCGGAGCATTTACTATCGGTGTAAATCCTGTCCCCCCAATTCCACCTAAGCTGGAAATACTAAAACTTCCGCCGCTGTAGTCATCTGGTTTCAGTTTACCCATTCTGGCACGATCACTAAGATCAGCCAATTCACGCCCAATTTCACCCAGAGTTTTTGTATCAGCATTTTTAATTACAGGAACAACCAGACCATCCGGTGTATCAATCGCTATGCCAATATTATAGTACTTCTTTTTGATTATCATTTGTTGTTCGGTATCGATAGATGAATTTACCTGGGGAAAATTTTTCAACGTCTGCACCACTGCCTTAACGATAAAGGGAAGAATACTGAACCGGACACCCTCATCCCGAGAGAAACTATTTAAACGTTTTCTAAACAGCTCTAAATCAGTAATGTCTGATTCATCAAAATGCGTAACCAATGGAATGTTCAGCCAGCTTGTATGAAGCCTCGGGCCTGATATACGCTTAATTCGTCCCAACTTCTCAGTCTCAATCTCTCCATACCGGGAAAAATCCTCTAACGGAATTGCAGGGATACCCGAAAACCCTTGGGAACCGGTACCTTTTTCCAACAAATCTCTAACTGTTTTCTGCACTAATCCCTGAATATCCTCACGAGTAATTCGCCCTTTGGGTCCTGATCCAACAACCAGACCCAAACTAACTCCCAATTCTCTTGCATACTGACGTACAGATGGAGATGCATGATATTTACCAGCTGGAGTATTCTGCAGAACCGGTGCTGCCGGCGTTGGCGTTGGCGTTGGTGCTGGTGCTGCTGCTGGTGCTGATACTTTTTCCATTGCAGCAGACTCAACTTTCTGTCCAGAGGGTTCCGGCCTCCCGTCTTCCACCTCCGTCCCTGTCTCAATATAGGCCAAAAGATCCCCCTTTGATACAGTATCATCCGGTTTCACCAGAACCTCTGTTACCTTGCCGCTGAATGGAGAGGGAATATCCATAACTGCTTTTTCGCTCTCCAGAGAAATCAGGGAATCTTCCTCTACGATAACATCACCGGTAGTGACAAAAACATCAATTATGCTGACATCAGAATCACCAATATCCGGAACAAGTATCTCTTTTATTGCCATCACTTAACCTCCGTCACATGATCCATGGCGCAGGGCGCACGGGTTCTATATTAAATTTACTGACCGCCTCTTTTACTACACTCACATCTATACTACCCTCAGATGCTAAACCATTTAGCGCTGCCAGAACAATATACTTTCTGTCGACCTCGAAAAAATCACGCAGATTTTCTCTGGAGTCACTGCGTCCATAGCCGTCAGTTCCTAAAATAGTAACTTCACCGGGTATAAACCTGCGTATCTGCTCAGGATATGCCCGCATATAATCTGTACTTATTACTGTAGGACCAACTGCATTCGTCATCACCTGTGATACATAGGATATTTTCTTGGGTTCACCTGGATTCATCAGATTCCAACGGTCAACTTCATATCCATCTCGGGCAAGCTGATTAACGCCGGGTATTCCCCAAATATCAGCCTCTACCCCATAATCTTCCATTAAGATATCTGCAGCTGCTATTATTTCACGGAAGATTGTACCACTGCCGAGAAGCTGAACACGTTTGGTTCCATCACCGGCTTTTCTATACTGATAGATACCTTTAATAATACCCTCCTCAGCACCTTCCGGCATTGCAGGCTGCACATAGTTCTCATTCATCAAGGTGATGTAGTAATAGATATCCTCACCGTTACCATACATTTTCTGCAGACCATCATGCATAATAACTGCAAGTTCATAGGAGAATGTGGGATCATACGCCCTGCATGTAGGAAGTGTTGCTGCTACCAGAAGACTGTGTCCATCCTGATGCTGCAGTCCCTCACCATTGAGGGTTGTTCTGCCGGCTGTTGCTCCCATCAGGAAGCCGCGTGTTCTGCTGTCGCCGGCTGCCCAGGCAAGATCCCCAATACGCTGGAAACCAAAAATAGAGTAATAGGTATAAAAAGGTATCATTGCCATGCCATAATTTGCATGTGCTGTACCGGCAGATATCCATGATGAAAATGCTCCGGCTTCATTAATTCCTTCCTCCAGAATCTGCCCTTTTGCATCTTCCCGATACCACATTAAAGAATCAGAATCAGCCGGTTCATAGAGCTGACCGGTAGGAGCATAAATTCCCAGTTGACGAAACAGCCCCTCCATACCGAAAGTCCTTGCTTCATCCGGTACAATCGGAACTATCCGTCTCCCAATTTGGGCATCTTTTGCCAGCATACCCAGCATCCTGACAAAGGCCATGGTTGTGGACATTTCCCGATCACCGGAAGACCCTAGCAATGCCTTGAACAGCGACAACTCAGGAATCTTGAGATTTTCATTCACTACAGTCCGTGAAGGGACCGGGCCTCCCAGTTTTTTCCGGGATCGTTTAATAAATTCTGCCTCATCACTCCCCTCTGGAGGCCGTATGAACGGTAAAGACTCTAACTGATTATCTTCAAGAGGAATGTGAAATCGATCACGAAATTCTTTTAATCCTTCAAAATTCATCTTTTTCTGGTTGTGGGCACCCATCGCAGCCTCACCCTCTTTTCCCATACCAAACCCTTTAACAGTTTTAACCAGTATAACGGTAGGTTTTCCCGTATGCTTTTGGGCCTCTGCAAAAGCTGCATAGACTTTTCTCGGATCATGCCCTCCTCTGGACATTTGCCAGAGTTCTTTATCTGATTTATCTTCAACCAGTTTCAGAAGACGATCATCATCACCAAATAGAGCTTTCCTCATGTATTCCGATCCGCGGGCACGTATTGTCTGGAACTCCCCGTCTACCATGGAAGATATTTTTCTCAGCAACAGCCCCTCGGTATCCCGCGTCATAATCTCATCCCATTCAGTTCCCCAAATGATTTTTATCACATTCCATCCGGCACCTCTAAAATTACCCTCAAGTTCCTGGATAATTTTTCCATTACCACGAACCGGACCATCAAGCCTCTGCAGATTACAATTCACGACATAAATAAGATTATCCAGGTTTTCTCTAGCTGCAAGTGTAAGAGCTGCCTGGGATTCGGGTTCATCTGATTCACCGTCTCCCATAAATACCCAAACTTTTCGATCCCCTGCTTTTGAGAGTTCTCTGGCGTCCATATATTTCATAAAACGTGCCTGATATACTCCCATTAGGGGACCCAGCCCCATAGAAACGGTTGGAAACTGCCAAAAATCAGGCATCAACCAGGGGTGGGGGTAAGAGGAAAGGCCCTTCCCTTCTGTTTCTCTTCGAAAATTCTGCAATTGCTCCTCACTAAGTCTATCCTCGACAAATGCACGAGCGTAAATTCCGGGCGCTGAATGGCCCTGAAAAAATATGAGATCCTGTCCGAATTCAGAATCAGAACCACGAAAAAACCAGTTAAAACCCACTTCGTACAGAACCGCAGAGGATGCAAAGCTTGCAATATGACCGCCTAAATTGCGACCCTCTTTATTTGCCCTGGCAACCATAGCCATTGCATTCCAACGCACATAGGCAGCAACTTTCATTGCAGTATATGAGTCATCCAGGGGTATTTTCTCTGAATTTCCGGGAAGTATGGTATTGGTATATGGGGAGAGAACACCGGGAGAGGTGCTTACACCCTGTCTTCTTGCACTTTCGGTAAGTTCCCGAAGAAGAAAATCAGCTTTTTCATTTCCCTCATGCTTTATAACTCCCTCCAGCGATTCAAGCCACTCTTTGGTTTCTGCTGAATCCTGATCGATATAATACTCTTTCATTACCGCCCCCTTAACTGGAACAAAAATTGTTCCAAATATCGTACAACACCCTCTATAGTCTGTTTATATAGTACACCACTATGGGTGATTGAGCAAATTTCTAAAATAAACAAAATTTCCAATTTGATTTTTTGATTCTTGAAACTTGCTTTTACCTAAATATCATAATAACATAGTGATAAATGAATATTTATTACCGTATTTACAGCACTTCCCTAACAGGGTATAGTTTAGGCAGCTGCATTCCGGCCAATTAATGAAAAGTATCATCCCCTGGGGCAGGGGTATGGTACCTTACGACCGAAGGATTTGATCAATGATAACCCAGACTATGAGGATAGCATGACAGACTTTGTTCACTTACATAATCATACCGATTACTCACTTCTTGATGGAGCCGCATCCATTCCAAAAATGGTGAAAAAAGCTAAAGAGATGGGAATGAAGCATCTTGCTATAACTGACCACGGTAATATGTTTGGCGCACTGAAATTCTATAAGGAATGCATTAAACAGGAGATTAACCCTATAGTTGGCTGCGAATTCTATGTGGCTCCCACATCACGAAACATCAAAAATGGAAGTGAATCAGGGAATCGGTATCATCACCTCATCCTGCTGGCCAAAAATTATGAAGGATATAAAAATCTTCTTGTGCTTAGCTCAATTGCCTACACCGAAGGATTCTATTATAAACCCAGAATAGATTTTGAAGTTCTGGAGCAGTACAGTGCCAATCTTATTGGTCTTTCAGCCTGTCTGGGCGGAGAGATTCCCCACCTGCTGCTGACCAATAATTATGAGAAAGCAAAAGAAAGAGCATACTTCTATCAAAATCTGTTTGGTGAGGGAAATTATTTCCTGGAACTGCAGGATCATGGAATTCAGGAGCAGAAAACGGTAAACCCTCAGCTTCTAAAACTCTCAAGAGAAACCGGAATTCCGCTAACAGCAACCAATGACATTCACTACCTTGAGCAGGAAGATGCTAATGCACAGGATATACTTATCTGCATCGGCACAAACAGAAAAAAAAACGATACCGGGCGAATGCAGTTCAAAACCGATCAGTTTTATATGAAAAGCGGGGATGATATGGCAGCACTCTTTCCCTATGCCCCTGAAGCCATAACAAATACTCTGCGAATTGCCGAAATGTGCAATATCAAGATTGATCTTCCCGGCCCACTCCTCCCGAAATACGATATTCCGGATGGCTTCAACTCCCCCGATGACTACCTCAGGCACTTGACCATGAAGGGTATTAAAACCCGATATCCTGTAGTTACCGATGAAATCAGAGAGAGAACAAATTTTGAGCTGAATGTTATCATCAAGATGGGTTTTACCGGATATTTTCTTATTGTATGGGATTTTATCTATTGGGCAAAAATGCATGATATTCCGGTTGGTCCGGGCCGCGGCTCAGGAGCAGGTTCGATTGTAGCTTACGGTCTCACTATTACCGATATTGATCCTCTGAAGTATGAGCTGCTTTTTGAACGTTTCCTGAACCCGGACAGAGTAAGTATGCCTGACTTTGACATCGACTTCTGTTTTGTCCGCCGACAGGAAGTTATTGACTACGTTACTGAAAAATATGGAAAAGACCGGGTTGGACAGATCATAACCTTTGGAACACTTAAAGCAAAAGCTGTGGTGAAAGATGTTGCCAGAGTTCTGGATATACCATTTGCAGAATCTGATCTCATATCAAAAATGATACCGAATGATCCCAAAATGACGCTTAAAAAAGCATTTAACCAGGAACCGCAGCTTGCTGAGCTGGAGAAAAAAGGCGGAATTTATACCGAGTTGTTTGATGTCAGCCGCCGGCTTGAGGGACTTAACAGACACTGCTCAACACACGCAGCCGGGATAGTTATTGGGCATGATAAATTGACCGACTATGTTCCGCTCTACCGTGAACCTAAAACAGGGGCGATTTCCACACAGTACACCATGGAACTGCTGGAAGAGTGCGGTTTGGTAAAAATGGACTTTCTCGGACTCAAAACACTCACCCAGATAAAAAACAGTGTAGCGCTTATTAAAAAACGCGGAATCGATTTAGACATCAATACAATCCCGGAGGATGATCCCGCTACATTCAACCTTCTTTGTGAGGGAAAAAGCTCAAGTATATTTCAGTTTGAGAGTTCAGGGATGCAGGGAATTCTTAAGAATGCAAAACCAAACTCGATAGAGGATCTTATAGCCCTGAATGCACTCTACAGACCAGGTCCGATGGCAAATATCCCCCAATTTGTAGACAGTAAAAATGGAAAAATCACCATAAAATACCCCCACCCCGATCTTGAGGAGACGCTTAAATCAACGTATGGCGTTATTGTATATCAGGAACAGGTTATGAAGGTCGGTCAGATTATCGGCGGTTTTTCACTAGGCAAAGCAGATATTATGCGGCGGGCTATGGGAAAGAAAAAATTAAAAGAGATGGATAAACTTAAAGTTGAGTTTATTGAAGGAGCACTGAAAAAAGGATACAGCCAAAATTTTGCTCTTGAGATCTTTGAAATGCTCGAACCGTTTGCCGGTTATGGTTTTAATAAATCACACGCAGCAGCCTACTCCGTAATTGCCTATCAGACCGCCTACCTGAAAGCTAATTATCCAGTCGAATTCATGGCGGCGACTCTTACCAATGAAATTAATAATACCGATAAACTTACTAATTATATTAATGAAGTTACTGCAATGGGTATTGAGCTACTTCCGCCAAATATCAACCTCTCTGACGGTATCTTTAATGCAGTGGACAATAAAATTGTATATGGACTCACAGGAGTCAAAAATGTTGGTTCCGGTGCGGTCGGGCATATCATCAGTGAACGTGAGGCGAATGGCCCTTTTGCCACATTCATGGAATTTCTGAACAGAATTAATTTAAAGCAGACGAACCGTAAAACACTAGAATCCCTGATTAAAGCAGGCGCCTTTGATTCACTGGGGGATAACCGGGCTACACTTCTCTTGAATCTGGAGAGCGTTACTGATTATGTTGCCAGAGGCAAAGAGGCCGCACAATTCGGGCAGACATCTCTTTTTGATACCCAAGAGGAAGAATCTCTGGGGAATTTTGAAATGCAGCAGATTGATGAAATTTCAAGCTCCGAAAGACTTGAGTTTGAACGGGAACTGCTTGGGTTCTACTTTTCCGGCCATCCTCTGGATGAATACCGTGATATATGGAAACGCTGTGTGCAAATTGACCTGTCGCGGCCCGATCGGTTAACCAATAATCGTATAAGCAATCTCATGGGAATTGTCACAAACAAAAGAAGTATTGTTACCCGCAAAGGGGATCCTATGGCATTTGTTACCATTGAGGATTTTTCAGGAACCATAGAACTGGTCATCTTCCCAAAAGTCTGGGCGAAATATCGACAGCTCGTTGATAAAGATAAAATACTCGGATTTACCGGAAAAATAGACCTCACAAAACCTGATGATCCTAAATTTCTTGTTGATACAGTAACAGCTCCTGAAAAATTGAGTGCTCAGGGCATTTTAAGGATCAACATCCGTATTGCAAAACAACTGGCAATAAGTGATAATCTAAATCAAATCCGGGATATGCTGCTGGATACCCCGGGAACCTGCTCAGTATTTATCTATATTCATGATGAGGATTCTGGGCAGGAGACAATTATTCAGGTTTCTGATCAACTTCGGGTTGCATTTTCCGAAAAGTTTATCGATATTATAAAGGACAGCCCATTGGTAAGGGATGTCTGGTATTCATAACCAAATTTTTATTCAGAAACTGTAGGCAGCTATAGTTTCAACCAAGGAGAATTCTATGCAACCGGTAGCAAATTTTCTTAGCATGCTGCTTTCACTCTACTCATTTATAATTGTAATCAGAATTTTTCTCTCCTGGGGTGGAATCGGCGCATCTCGTTTTGGTAAGATCCACACCTACATAACAAAAATTACTGATCCCTATTTAAATCTATTCCGCAGATTTCCCGGGTTGCAGCGCGGTGCATTTGATTTTTCCCCCATTCTAGCTATGATATCTTTGAGTATTCTCAATAATATTTTTTCTATTTTGGGATCTCAGGGGAAAATAACCTTTGGAATCATTCTTGCGTTAATTGTAAAGGCTGCAGGATCTGTTCTCTCATTCTTTATTATTTTGTTTATCATTCTATTTGTAATCAGGCTCCTACTTGAATACCGGAAAACAGCAAATTCCATCCAATATATAGCTATCTTGGACAACCTGCTCTCCGGAATGCAGAATAGGGTACATAATTTTCTGTTTAAAGGGAAAGAAGTTCCGGCAAGAACTCTGCTGATCTCCTCAGTAGTTTCTTTCATTGCTCTTTCGATTGTTTTCCGTCTCGTTATAGCTTGGCTCTCAAACACACTCGCCTCTTTGCCCTTCTAACCGGATAATCCTCGGTATGTACCTGCGGGAACTACGGCAACCAGTCAGTGAGCTGAAAGGCGTCGGCAAATCTACGTTTGCAGCATATACCGCATTAGGAATAAAAAACTGGTGTAACCTCCTTCTGCATTTACCAAGAGCGTATGAGGACAGAAGAATAAAAGTGCCTCTGAGTAATGGATATAATGGAACCCCTGTAAATACCATTATTGAGGTTATATCGCATACTTATATAGGAAGAGGCAGAAACAGAACACTGAAAGTTGTCATCGCTGATGAGAGCGGACTTGCTGCTCTTGTCTGTTTCGGCAGAAACTTTCTGCAGGAGCTCCTGCAGATTGATAAAAAATTCTATCTTTACGGAACTTTCTCTGTTAAGTACAGTGAACTGCAAAGCAGTTCGTTTGAAGTTGAGCCGTATATTCCCGATCAGGAATCTAAATCATTTGGTTCAATTCTACCCATATATCCCCTCTCGGGACGTCTTACCCAGAATACCTTACGGAGAGATATTACCAGTTTACTACATACTTCGGTAAAGCATATTCAGGATGAACTACCTGAATCTTTACGACAGACAATGGGTCTCATGACAAAGTATGAAGCGCTGCAAAGTATCCATTTCCCAAAGAGTAATGAGGATCGGGAACTTGCCAGAAAAACACTGGCGTATGAGGAGCTTCTCTATCTACAGCTAATAGTCCGTCGGAGGGCTCTCAGAAGGCAGACTGAAATTCCGCAGAAGAACAAGACCTCTACATCAGGAACGAGTCATCTTACCCAAACATTGATCAACAATCTCCCCTTCACGCTAACCGTGGATCAGATTAAAGTGCTGGAAGAGATAAAAACCGACCTTTTAAGCAATCGCCCCATGGCTCGGCTTATTCAGGGTGATGTCGGTTCAGGTAAAACACTTACCGCTTTTATATCTGCTTTGGAAGTGATTGATCAAAAGGTTCGCGGGCAGGCTGCATTTATGGCTCCAACAGAGCTTCTTGCGAGGCAGCATGCTGAAAATGCCGCACGATTCCTCGAGCCGTTGGGAATTCGATTAGCCTACCTGACTGGATCAGTCCCCCAATCCAGACGGAAACATATCCTGAAAGCTCTGGTAGAGGGCGATATCGATCTCATTATCGGTACCCATGCCCTATTCTCCAAAGATGTAGTTTTTAAGAGACTGCGTTATGTGATTGTGGATGAACAGCACCGGTTTGGAGTCCTGCAGCGGATAGCCCTGCTTAATAAGGGAGATATGCCGGATCTACTGCTAATGACCGCAACACCTATTCCGCGAACTCTTGCCCTTACTGTTTTTGGTGATCTTGATGTATCCTCAATCCATACCATGCCTCAGGGAAGACTGCCGGTTAAAACTTACCTGGCTGCTGAAAAAAGTCGGGAACGTGTCTATGCAGCGGTCAAGGTTGAATTTGAACGAGAGCATCAAGCCTATTTTGTCTATCCCCGTATTGATGATTCCGGTAACTCAGACCTTCGGGATGCTGAAACAATGTATGAGCATCTCACAAAAACTGTGTATCCTGGTATTCCTGCCGGATTAATTCACTCCCGAATTCCCGAAGATGAAAAGCTGGGAATTATGGAGAAATTCCGTAAAGGCGAGTTGACCTATCTTGTTGCAACCAGTGTCGTTGAAGTGGGTGTGGATGTACCAAATGCCGCCTGTATGATTATTGAACATGCAGAACGTTTTGGTCTTTCTGCTCTGCACCAAATGCGAGGCCGTGTTGGACGCGGTACCGCACAATCCTATGCCTTTCTTATCTATTCTGATGAGTTGAGCCCCGAAGGGAGGGAGCGGCTGATGGTTATGAAGGAGTCAAATGACGGATTTGTTATTGCTGAGAAAGATTTGAGTATCAGGGGTCCCGGAGAGATTGCGGGAACCCGGCAATCAGGATTTCTTAAATTGATAGCTGCAGATCTTGTTCTTGATCATGATCTTCTCACTCAGGCACGGGAAAATGCTGATTTAATTCTCTCAGAAGATCCCGGACTATTAGCAATAGACAATACTGTATTCCGGGAAGTTCTTACCCGCTGTCCGCCATTTGATGAGGAATTAACAGAAGGCTGAAGGATTGAGTAAAAAAAATTAACAAAATCTTAATTTATTATTGTATAATAGATTAGTAAAAACGAATCGAAGTCGCATATATCATAAAGTAAGGACACATTATGACAGATCATTCGGTAATTAATATAGAACGTCTACAACTTCTTTTTGATGGAGATCTATCACTTCTTCAGCAAATATTAGGCATCGTACAAACAGACTTCCCTCAACTGTGCACAAAGCTCGGACAGGCCATTGAGACTGAAAACATAGAATTGATTCACAGACACTCCCATACCCTTAAAGGCAGCCTTGCAAATGTGGGGGGAGATAAAGCCAGCATAATAGCAGCTGAAATTGATGCCGCAGCAACAAATGATCTGAAAAAATGTGCTAAAGAGTTTTCCGGATTAAGAACGGCAATAGACGATTTTCTCATACAACTTAAATTAGTTGCAGATGGAGAACTTACATGAAAGTACTTATTGCTGATGATGATCATTCAATCAGGTTTATCCTCAAAATCCAGCTGGAATCCTGGGGATATCAGGTAATAAGCTGTCAGGATGGAAATGAAGCCCTACAACATCTCCTTTCAGATGACCCTCCACGAATTGCCATACTTGACTGGGTTATGGACGGCTATACCGGAGTTGATATAAGCCAAATTATCAAAGAACGTTCACCTTTGATTTATGTAATACTATTCACCTCGAAAAATAATGAAAAAGACCTTGTTGAAGCACTTGAACGGGGAGCTCACTGCTTCCAATCTAAACCCGTCTCACCTAGAGTATTGAAAAGTCATATTGAAGTAGCAAAACGGCTAATTACCGCAGAAGATGAACTTAAAACTCAGGAACGTAAAATCAGACTTCAGTGTTACTCTGCATTATCTGACCTTGCAGAAGTTCGTCACAACAACACCGGTTCACACATGAATCGAATATATTTCTACACCAAGCTTATGGCAAAAAAACTGGGAATGCCGGAAAATAAGTATGATGACTTGGCACTTTACAGCAAATTCCATGATATCGGGAAAGTGGGAATTGTGGATTCTGTACTCCTTAGCAAAAAATCCTTCAATAAATATGAACGTGATGTCATGAATACCCATACAGAGATTGGATTTTCAATACTTAACAGTGTTCCGACACTCAAAATTGCTGCC
>Ga0075115_10000274_pt1 | contig 25652 bp, 24 predicted proteins | sample AntAceMetag02UKH_FD_69785 | JGI IMG/M metagenome (GOLD analysis project Ga0075115, IMG submission 69785) | Saline lake microbial communities from Ace Lake, Antarctica - Antarctic Ace Lake Metagenome 02UKH | ecosystem: Environmental > Aquatic > Non-marine Saline and Alkaline > Saline | place... | reverse complement strand
CATAATATAACAACACTTAGCAAACAAATGGTGCCACAACCCGAAGGTCGTTGGTTCGAATCCAACCCCCGCTACCAGGGAAACAGGGGGGCACAATTATTGAAGCTTTGCCTTTCTTCGAAGCGCACAAATGTCTCAACTCTCTTAATGAATTGGAGACTAGGGTAAATTCTTATCTTGGCGTTAAAATTACCCACATAATGTACATTGTGCGGCCCTTAGGCAAGCCTTATCGGGTCACTCCTCGTCCTCTTCAAGCATCTCAAATCTAAACATTTTCTAAACGTTTCTGAAATAGCACGAAAAACACTAGCTATCGAGATAATCTAGTAGTAGAATCATTATCGGATGGTATAGTCAACTATGGTCATAAGTAAACTGGCTGCCTGATATGGAAAAGAAGAAGGTGAGGGGGTGGTTTAGTGATGGATAAGACTACAGTATGCATCATTGGGTTGGGCTATGTCGGCTTGCCCCTGGCCGAAGCATTCTCCAAACACTTACAGGTAATAGGCTTTGATATTGATAAGGTAAAGCTAAGTAAGCTAAGGGCGGATACTAGCAACGGTGATTTGTTTTTCACCGACGATCCGCGGGAGATAGTCCGGGCTGACTTTATTATTATCTGTGTCCCCACCCCGGTGACCCGCTCCAAAGACCCTGATTTATCTTATATCGAGAGTGCCGCAGTAACCGCCGGGCAGAATATGAAACGGGGCAGTATCCTGATACTGGAATCCACAGTTTACCCCGGCGTTACCGAGGATATCGTCAGTCCAATCCTGGAGAGAGAATCGGGCCTTAAGTGCGGGCAGGACTTCGGGATTGCCTACTGCCCGGAACGGATAAACCCGGGTGATACGGAGCATACTATCGATAATACGACCAAGATAGTTTCCGGAATGGATGAAGAGACCGCCGGAATTGTTGCCGGGCTATACGGCAAACTGACCCCGCATATTTTCAAAGCCAGCAATATCAAGACTGCCGAAGCGGCCAAGGTCATTGAGAACATCCAGCGAGACTTGAATATTGCCCTGATGAATGAGTTTGCTCTCGTCTTTGAGAAGATGGGCTTAAACACTAGCGATGTCCTGGATGCGGCGGTGACCAAGTGGAACTTCATCCGTTACTCCCCAGGTCTGGTCGGTGGTCACTGCATACCGGTTGACCCTTACTACCTGGTCTATAAGTCCAGAGAGCTGGGCTACCACCCGCAAGTAATTCTGGCCGGGCGTGCCATAAATGACGGTATGCCTGATTATGTTACTGAGCTGGCTATCAAGGGCTTAATAAATACCGGCAAGGTGGTGAAAGGCGCCCGGGTACTGATAATGGGGCTGGCTTATAAGCAGGATGTTGCCGATACCAGGGAAAGCCCGGCCGGGAAGATAATTAACCGGCTCATGGAGTACGGGGTTGAGGTAGTGGGTTATGACCCCCTGCTGGATGATATCGAGGGTGAATTTGGCATTAAGGCCGTCTCCAGTCTGGAAAGCCTGCAGGGAATTGACTGTGTCATTATCACCGTTGCCCACTCCGCTTTTCGTAACATTAAGGCTGATACATTAAAGGGTATTACGGGCGATAAGCCGGTATTGATTGATGTCAGAGGATTCCTCAACAGACAGGAGGCATTAGAGAAGGGATTCTACTACCGGACACTGTGACCAGGGTTAGCTCGATGCTATCAGGAGAAAAGGATTGACAGAATCAGAAGTGAGAATTATTGAGACTTTGATGTGAAATCAGGAATGAGAAAACAAAAAGAGGGCCTTAAGTTAATCCTGTTTTTCTTCAGGCCATACAAAGGAAAACTATTCCTCTTATTCTTTTTATCAATACTGGTTGGCGGAATTGAGGCTTTCAACGTAGCTGCGATATACCCCATGCTAAATACTGCGTTTGATGCCGGAGGTATACAGCAGAATAACTTTGTATTCTCGCTGCTGGAGAAAATGGCTGGTCTATTGCCGATAGGAGACGACGTGATCGCCTATTGTGTACTGTTCCTGATTATCGCTCTTGCAGCGTTTGCCATAAGGATTACCCTGATAAATCTTAATACAAGGTTCGCTGCACATCTGATAGAGAAGGTTCAGGGCGCGGTGTTTACGAAAATTGTCAGGGCGGATTACCAGTATTTTGTCGACAACAAACAGGGGCAACTAATATATAATGTCGCCACGGCCCCGGGAAAACTTGCGACTGTAATCAATGCGGCTACCCAAGGGGTATCACAGTTAGCACTGGCAGTTTCAGTATTCATTCTTTTGTTCTCAATATCCTGGCAGGGAGCAATTGCGGTATTACTAGCAGGATTAGGCTATTATTATTTTAATCAGCACCTGGGTAAAAAGATTATATATGTTTCCGCTAAAGGCATGCAGAAAGCACATAGGGAAAGTAACATAATTCTCAATGAGGTTATTACCGGTATAAAACAGATAAAAGTATTTGCCGTAGCAGAAGACTGGATAGACAAATTCAATAGTGCCATAAAAGAGCGCTGGTATCATTTTCGCAGGACCAATCTTTGGCAGCAAATCCCGGCACAAATTATCACGCTTGCTGCGTTCCTTTCCGTAGGCATAATAGTATTGCAAACCAGGTTGATGTTTCCCGATAGCTTTGCTGAACTTATACCCATTTTAGGAACATTCGCCTTTGCCCTTTTCCGACTATTTCCTGTGATAGGAACCCTTGGCACTGCTATTTTGAATACTATTGGCTCAGTTCCCGATTGTGAGGTGCTTCACTCTATACAAAAAAGCAACATTACTCATATCAATGATGGCAGGGAAAGGGTTGGTTCACTCAAATCCGGCATAAGATTCAACGACGTTAGTTTTTCATATAAGGGACGCGTGGAGACACTGGAGAATATATCGGTAATTTTCGAGAAAGGCAAAACTACTGCTATCGTGGGCGGTTCCGGCTCTGGAAAAACGACCATTATTAATCTACTGCTTCGCCTATACGAGCCTGATAAGGGTGAAGTAGGAATAGACGGCGTAAGCATTAAAGAATTCAAGCTCTCGTCCTGGTTGGAAAAGATAGGGTTTGTCAGCCAGGAAACATTTATGCTTAATGATACGGTAAAGAATAATATCAATTTCAATTCGGATATGTATTCTGATAAGGAGATTATCCAGGCAGCAAAATATGCAGATGCTGATAGCTTTGTAAGCAGCTTACCAGAGGGGTATGATACCTTAGTCGGCGATAGAGGAATAAGGCTGTCAGCAGGACAAAGGCAGAGGATAGCCATTGCCCGGGCAGTAATAAGAAAACCGGAAATTCTCATCTTTGATGAGGCAACCAGCGCCCTTGACAATATATCTGAAGCTGCAGTACAAGGCTCGATTGATAGAGTTTCGAAGGATCATACTGTTATAGTTGTGGCTCATCGCCTTTCGACAATAATTGGTGCTGACAAGATCATTGTATTAGGAGAGGGGCGAATTTTGGAAGAGGGAACTCATAAGGAACTTATGGCAAATAATGGTGCCTATTGGGAATTGTACCAAGGACAGAGTTAATATGATACCTGGGAAATTAGAGTGTAGACATAGTTTAGGGGGTTTACTAACAAAGGCTTTGGTGCTGACTACGGAAACCTAACATCTTGGCTTGCCATGGTAGTCCGAGAAGTGGCCGTATAGAATACTAATTAATGAGATCCACCTCAATTAATGAAAGGAATGGAGAACATGAAAGTTATAATTCTGGCTGGAGGATGGGGCACAAGGCTTGGCCAGCAAGTTGAAGTCATACCAAAACCTATGGTGCCGATAGGAAGTAAACCTATCCTATGGCATATAATGAAAATATATTCCCATTACGGATTAGATGAATTTGTCATTTGCTTAGGAGTAAAAGCAGAGGTTATTAGAAGCTATTTTTATCAGTATGAGATTATCAATAGTGACTTCACAATAGATATGTCATCTGGAGACATTAAATATTACAATACCCATAACGAGAACAATTGGAAGGTTACCTTAGTGGATACAGGATTGGACACCCTGAAAGGAGGGAGAATAAAAAGAGTCGAAAAATACCTAGATTCAGAAGTCAATATGCTAACCTATGGAGATGGACTCGCAGATATTGATTTAAATAAACTGTTAGAATTTCATAAATCTCATAATAAAATCGTAACAGTCACTGGCGTACACCGCCCTTCTCGATTCGGGGAATTGGTTGAGGAAAGTGGGCAAGTCCGTTCTTTTACAGAAAAACCGCAGTTTTCCGGGGGATTAGTTAGCGGTGGGTTTATGGTTTTCAATAAAGAAATGTTAAATTACTTAACGGAAGACGAAGATTGCGATTTTGAAATAGGTCCTCTGGAAAGGTTAGCCGAAAACGGACAAGTAATGGTATACAAACATGAAGGAAACTGGTATTGCATGGATCATGAAAGAGATATGGTTTATCTGAATGAATTGTGGAGGGAAAACAAAGCCTTCTGGAAGATCTGGAAATGAATAGGCTCTTTAATAATGCCTTTGAAGGCAAAACTGTTTTGGTCACAGGGCATACAGGCTTTAAGGGTTCATGGCTTTCTATCTGGTTAAGAGAGTTGGGAGCTAACGTTATCGGATATGCTTTGGAGCCATATACAGAGCACGATAATTTCGTTGTAGCCAAACTAGGGGGCAAGATTAGAAGCAACGCTGGAGATATTAGAGATTATAGTCAACTAAAAAGAGTTTTTGATGAATACCAGCCGGAGATTGTATTCCACATGGCTGCTCAGTCATTGGTTAGGTTATCTTACGAGCAGCCAAGACTAACCTATGATACAAATGTAGGGGGGACAGTAAATCTTCTTGAATGTTGCCGGCTTACGGACTCGGTGAAAGTAATAATCAATGTTACCAGTGATAAATGCTATGAAAATAAGGAATGGATTTGGGGATATAGAGAGAACGACCCGATAGGGGGATATGACCCTTATAGTTCAAGTAAAGGATGCTCAGAAATCATAACGTCAGCGTATAGAAATTCCTTTTTCTATCTAGGTGACGATATGGAACGTAACAAGTTCATTTCCTCAGTAAGGGCAGGAAATGTAATCGGTGGCGGGGATTGGCGAGAGAATAGGCTGGTCCCGGATTGTATTAGGGCACTAAGAAATAATGAATCTATTGGTATCCGTTCTCCCAAATCAGTAAGGCCATGGCAGCATGTGCTTGAGCCTTTGAGTGGCTATTTACTACTTGCTTCAAGAATGTACAGATATGGAGAGAGGTATTCAGGAGCGTGGAATTTTGGGCCAGACTACAGCGCAAACATTACCACAGAATCATTGGTGAAGCGGTTGGTATCATATTGGGGGGATGGGCACTATGAGGACTTGTCCAAAGGGTTATCACATGAACCGCATGAAGCAAAATTACTAATGCTTGATATTTCAAAAGCAATTAATCTACTGAACTGGAATCCTACCTTAAGCGTGAACGAAGCTATAGAATATACTGTGAATTGGTATAAAGCCTCCGATGTTGATTATGATTTCTGCGTAAGCCAGATTAACGATTATGTTGATAAGTCAATGGTAAGGCAAGGGATGAGCAGCAATGAAGAATAAGTATTTCTCACCCCAGACTATAGGAAAATGCCTGGGATGCAGCGCCAAACTACCAGACCCTTTCCTGGATTTAGGAGAAATGCCACCGGCAAACGCGTATATCGCACCAGCGAATAAGGGTAAGGAAGAAACTCTCTATAAATTAGCCGTCTCATACTGTCCAAGATGCCATTTGGTACAGATTACCCACAGGGTTGACCCCGAGTTCTTGTTTGGAGATTACCTGTACTTTACATCCTTCTCTGATGCGTTCCTGAGGCATACTGAAGTCATGGCGGAGAAGTTAACTAAGAGATTTACACTAGATTCGAATAGTTTAGTTATGGAAATTGGGAGTAATGACGGGTGTCTATTAAACTTCTTTCAGAAGAAGGGCATTCCAATTTTAGGCATTGAACCAGCCGAAAACATTGCAAAAGTCGCCAATGAAAAAGGCATTCCTACCATGGACATTTTCTTTGGTTCTAATTCTGTTAACAAAATTCTAAGAGAAAAGGGGCAGGCTGACATTATTATTGGTAATAATGTGCTAGCACATGTTCCCTTGATTAATGACTTTTTACTTTCAGTGAATAACTGCTTGAAGCCAACCGGCAGCGCAGTATTTGAATTTCCTTACTTGAAAGACTTAATGGAACATACTGAATTTGATACCATCTATCATGAGCATGTTTTCTATTACTCATTAAGTGCTGCTAAGATACTTGCGGAACGTGCCGGATTGGAATTATATGAGGCGACTTGGCAAGGTATTCATGGTGGCTCGGTACGAGTTTTTCTTCAAAAGGAAAAACAGTATGATATATCGCACAATGTAAAACAGATGCTTTTTGAGGAAGAAAAATACGGGATCACAGATGAGAGTTTATATAACAATTTTGGTGAAAAAGTAGAGAAGCTGAGGACTAAGTTAGTTCAATTATTAAGAGAACTTAAGAAGGAAGGAAAGACTATAGCAGCCTACGGCGCGGCCGCAAAAGGAAATACACTGCTAAATTATACGGGGATAGATAACAGGGTGATTGACTTTGTGGTTGATAGAAGCACATATAAGCAGGGCCTCCTTTTGCCTGGAACCAGGATACCTATTCTACACCAGGATGAGCTACTGGATAGGATGCCTGATTACTGTCTGATTTTAGCCTGGAACTTTGTCGAAGAGATTCTAAGCCAGCAAGATGCGTACCGAAAACGAGGGGGAAAATTTATTATTCCCATACCAGAGATACTGGTGATGTAAAATGATATTTAAGGAAACCAAGCTTAAAGGAGCTTATACTATTGAACTAGAACCGTTGGAAGATGAGCGAGGGTTATTTGCTCGTAGTTTCTGCAAGAAGGAGTTTGAGGAGCACGACTTAACTTTTTGTATTGCCCAGTGCAATATCTCTTATAACAAAAAGAAGGGCACCCTTCGTGGCATGCATTATCAGGTAACTCCTCATGAAGAAGCCAAATTGCTGAGTTGTATGAGAGGAGCAGTATACGATGTAATTATTGATTTGCGAGCAGATTCTAGTAGTTACTGTCAATGGTTTGCTATGGAGTTAACTTCGGAAAACTATAAGATGCTTTATATCCCTGAAGGTTTTGCTCATGGATTTCAGACCTTAGAGGACAATACAGTAGTTTTTTATCAAATGTCAGAGTCTTATCATCCGGAATGTGCCCGAGGGGTGCGCTGGGACGACCCGGCGTTCGGTATTCAGTGGCCGAAAGTTAGGAAACGTATTATTTCAGAAAGAGATAAAAAAACGCCGGATTTTGATCCTGACTATCATTTGAGTGAAATCCCATGAAAGTATTGGTAACAGGCGCAACCGGTTTTGTCGGGAATTATGTTGTATGGGAGTTACTAAAACACAATTTCAACGTAATAGCGAGTGGCGTAGAATCAAGCAAAGAAGTACATACTAGTTGGCTGAGAAAGGTTGATTATGTTAGTGCTGACTTGAATAAAGGAAGAGGGGATTGGTTTTCCTTCTTTGGCGAACCTAACATACTAATACATCTTGCATGGGAGGGCCTGCCCAACTACGAAGAATTGTTCCATCTGGAAAGAAATCTTCCAAAGAACCATGCCTTTTTGAAAAACATGGTTGAAAAGGGGCTCAGGAAAGTTGTTGTAACAGGAACCTGTTTTGAGTATGGAATGCAGTCTGGGCCATTAACGGAAGATTTGACTGCAAAACCTAATAACTCGTATGCCTTGGCTAAAGATTGTCTGAGGAAATCCTTGGAGCAGCTGCAGAAGAAAATCGATTATGAGTTAACATGGATCAGGGTTTTTTATATGTACGGTAAAGGCCAAAGCCAGAATTCTATCTTATCGCAGGTGGATGCAGCGCTCGAAAGGGGTGACAAGGTCTTCAATATGTCTGGTGGAGAGCAGTTAAGAGACTATCTGCCAGTTGAGAAGGTTGCTGAATACATTGTGAAGATCTCGATGCAGGATAAAAGCAGTGGGATCATAAATTGTTGTTCAGGTGAGCCTATATCAATCAGGAAGCTGGTAGAAGATTATCTTGCTGAAATAAACAGAAGCATCGAACTGAATTTGGGGTTTTATCCATATCCCGACTATGAACCGATGGCCTTTTGGGGTAACAATAATAAACTTAAAAAGATTCTCAGTGACTAGATGAACTATGTCGGATTATCAAGATGAGTTGGTAGCTCTGATATGAATTCTGCTAATAATAGTCTGGGGTCATTTCCAATTCTTCATGGCGGAGGCATAAAATGGAGAGAAAGATGAGAGCCAAAATCAGGCCTCGAATAAATCTTGAGGATCGGACCCGTCTAGAGGAAGTTATACCACTTTCAACGCCAATGATTCTGTTCGCCGATCCTGCGAGTGTGTGTAATTTTAAATGCAAGTTTTGTCCTACTGGCAATCCTGAGTTGATTAAAGATACAGGACGCCGGCAGAGTCGGATGGATTTCGACCTCTACAAAAAAATCATTGATGACCTTAAAGAGTTTGATGAACCTCTAAAAGTTCTTCGTTTGTACAAAGATGGCGAACCCTTACTCAATGGCCGGTTTGCCAATATGGTTCGCTATGCAAAGGAAAGCAGGATGGTGAAGTACATAGATACTACGACAAATGGATATCTATTGGAGCCGGAGAGGATAAAGCCAATTCTTGATGCTGGCTTGGACAAAATTAATATATCGGTTGACGGCATGTCTGATGAGCAGTTTCTGGAATTCACCGGCGTTAAGGTAAACTTTGAGAAGTATGTAGAAAACATTCGTAATCTCTATGAGATTAAGGGCAATTGTGAAATTGTCATAAAGATTACTGGAGACTTCATGACCGAAGAAGAAAAGGGGCGCTTTTTCGATACTTTTGGAGACTACGCGGATAGAATATTTATTGAGAATATAGCACCCTGCTGGCCAGAGTTTGATGTGGAAAACATTCTTGGGGTGAAGATTACAAAAGGAATTTATGATCAGCCAATTGGCGACGTAAATACCTGCCCATATATTTTTTACTCGATTTCCGTTAACTCCGATGGGTCCGTAAGTTTGTGTTTCCTGGATTGGGCAAGAAAATTATTAATCGGAGATGTCCGTAAGCAGAGTTTGAAGGAGATCTGGGAAGGAGAGGCACTTTTCCAGTATCAAATCGGGCATCTTCAAGGAAGAAGAAAGGGTATCGCCGTATGTGCAGAATGCGGACAGCTTTCACATTGCTTGCCCGATAACCTCGATCCATACGTCGATGAATTAGCCGAGAGATTGCTGGAATCTCGTGGAGAATAAAGTAATGAAAGTATTGCATCTCACTGCCCATATGGGTGGGGGGGTAGGTAAGGCTTTGAGTGGACTGGTTGCACAGGCGAGTGTATCAGGTGCAGGAGTGCAGCATCTTATCGTTTGCCTGGAAAAACCCCAAAAACCTCAATTCGTTGACCTGGTTCGCGGATATGGAGGTGAAGTCATTGTATGCCCGGATAAAGACAGGCTTGAGATGTTAATGAGAGATTCGGACATTGTTCAGTTAGAGTGGTGGAACCATCCTGCTACGATTAAATATCTCTGCTCGCTATCGATACCTCCTATTCGGCTCCTTACATGGTGTCATGTCTCAGGACTGCATAATCCTATCATACCGCAAGGGCTTATCTTATCTTCTCAAAACTTCTTATTCACGTCGCGATGCTCGTTTGAGAGTAAGGAAATAATGAGCATGGCACCCAAGCTCGGAGATCGATTAGGCGTTGTGTCCAGCAGTGGAGGATTTTCCGGATTGCCTGAGATGCGAGGGAAAGTAAATGAAAGTATTTCCGCGGGTTATATAGGAAGCCTGAATTTTGCGAAGCTCCATCCTCACTATATTGACTACCTGGCGGCAGTGAATATACCTGGATTCAGAGTCAGGATGATTGGAGATTTGACCAATCGAGCCGTTTTGAATCAGCAGTGTGATAGTCTAGGTAAAACAGGAATGATGGAGTTCAGAGGATACTCGACAGATGTCGCCTCTGAGCTTGCCATAATCAATGTGCTCGCATATCTTCTGAACCCGGAACACTACGGGACAACGGAAAACGCTCTCCTTGAGGCGATGGCTATGGCTATCGTGCCCGTCGTTTTGGATAATTCGGCTGAATGCCAGATAGTTGAAAATCGCAATACGGGATTGATCGTCCATTCGCCAGGTGAATTCGCAGAAGCTATTCAATGGCTATCAAATAACCCCGACGCTCGACAAGAATTGGGAAATCGAGCTGCTAAATCGGTTCGTGAGAGGTTTTCCGTAGAGAAGATGGAAACCTCTCTTAATTCATATTACCAAAAACTTCTACCCATAGAAAAGAGAAAAATTGTGTTCTCGGAGATTTTTGGTACAGACCCTGCGGAGTGGTTCCTCTCCTGTCAGAGCGAAAGGCGGCTTTTTGCTGAAGACGGTAGTATTAATGCGGATGGTTCTATTCCTCTTAGCTATGGACTGTTTGAAAAAACCAAAGGAACGGCATTTCATTTCTCCGGGTATTTTCCAAATAATTTGAAGTTGAAGTTATGGGCAAGGAACCTGAAATCGCTACAGAATGATACGCAAATGGAGCTACGCATGTAATTTGGAGTTGTTATTATGATTGAAAGATTACCAGAAGTAGGATTTTCACACAAAAAACGTCTTAATCACCATTGCCCGGTGTGCCAGACAGAAAATGGTGCAGTGTTAGGGTGTTTGAAATACACTTTGCTTGATGACTGCCCCTTGGCTAATACTTATGATGTGATTTGTTGTGTCAAATGTGGCTTTGTCTTTTGTGACACACCTTCATCACAGGATGACTACGATCGGTTTTATGAACAATATTATTACAGCTCCGCCTACCTTAATCGAGAGTTCAGTGCTGATGAGAAGAAATATTTTGAACAAACCTTAGATATCTTGGCGCCATACCTCAGAGATAAAAATGCCTCGATATTTGATATAGGTTGTGGTACAGGTAGGTTGTTGGAAAGGTTGCTTACATTAGGCTATAAAAATCTTTATGGTGTTGATCTTTCGCCTTCGTGTGTTGACCTGGTAAATAAATGTGAAGGGATTCGGGCCGAAATCGGTTCGGTTGCCAGTCTACCTTTAAGTAGCATAAAGGCTGATGTCATGATTGTTTGTCACATTATGGAGCACGTTATAGAGTTACCGATAGCCCTGCAAGGTATTGATAGTAAACTCTCTGAAGGTGGCTTGGTTTATGTTGAAGTTCCCGATGCAATGAGATTCGGATCGTTTAAAGGCGTTTCTCCTTTGCGTTACTTTTATCTTCAGCACGTTATTCATTTTGATGAAACGCATTTGTGTAATCTGTTTGTGGATAACGGGTATCAGGAAGTAAAAAGTGGGCATCATTTACGTGTAGAAGGTGAATTATTAATGCCCTCTGTATGGGGAATTTTCCGCAAAGGTAATGCCCATTCTGGCGGTATTAAACCGGATTTTCATCTTGCCCGCCAAATCAAGACTTGGTTTGGCAACGTATCGTTGGATAATGATGATATTCTTGCTAATCTCGCTTCTCGTAATACACCCGTATATGTTTGGGGAATAGGTATCCATATTCAGATGATGTTGGCAATGAGTCCGCTTGGAGATTGCAATATTAAGTGTTTTGTGGACAAAGATGAAAGAACTCAGGAAAAAACCATTGACGGCAAGAAGATTTATCCTTTAGAGGTGCTTCATAATGCAAATGAGCGAGATGCTGTTGTTATCGGTGCGCCAACGTACAGCGAAGAAATGTATCACTACCTTATTGAACAGGCAGGATTTAAAGGGCAGGTGATAGTATGTGGATTCGGGGATGTTCGTTTAAGACACCATTAGAAAAGTGTAATGCCCTGCATCCATAGCGTATATGCACAGATGCGAAATCGGAAGGTGGATAGAATAATGACACATATTAATGACTTTTCCAACGAGGTTCTGAAGAACATTGACCTAACTGCGAAGGATAAGGACTTTTGGGGGTTGAGCAATATATGGATTCGGGAGTCCATCAGGCATAACTACGCACATAACTTTGCCTGGCTTGGACGACCAATTATGCAGGTCCCTCAGGATATTTATGCTATTCAGGAATTAATCTGGAAAACAAGGCCAGACCTGATTATCGAAACTGGAATTGCGCATGGGGGCTCTCTAATCATGAGTGCATCTATGTTGGCTTTACTTGATTATTGCGAGGCGGTTGATCAGGGGGTGGCTCTGGATCCTCGGGGGTCGAGAAGGCGTGTACTTGGGGTCGATATCGAGATTCGTCCTCACAATCGTAAGGCTATTGAGGAGCACCCGATGGCGCATCTTATTGATATGATCGAAGGGTCCTCCATTGCTCCCGATATTGTTGAACAGGTGAAGGAGATAGCAAAAGGTTACAAAAACATTCTTGTTTTTCTGGATTCAAATCACATACACGACCATGTCTTGGCTGAATTGGAAGCTTATGCTCCGCTGACCTCTGTGGGTAGCTATTGTGTAGTATGGGATACTGGCATTGAAAACCTGCCTGTTGATTTCTGTGTTGATCGCCCCTGGGGAAAAGGAAATAATCCTAGGACTGCCGTGTATGAGTATTTAGAAATTAACGACCGCTTTGAAATTGATAAATCGTTTGGTTATAAGCTAATGATTACGGCCTCTCCAGATGGTTTTCTGCGAAAAACAAGATGATGCTAAAGTGGGTATGACCGGCAACTCTAGCGTCAAAACTATATATTTCTTGTAGCTGGATGGATATTTGAGGATAATCGAGTGATGAAATGTAGCATAATAATTCCAACCTATAATCGTCCCCAGTATCTGAAACGAATACTGAGCTATTATGATGAGTGTGGAGCTGCTTATAACATAATTGTGGCTGATTCTAGCTCGGATGAGATGAAGAAGGTAAATGAAGAGACTATTTCACTACCCACAAACCTAAGCATTTATTACATTAACACTTATCCTACTACAATCGATGGCTTGCATAAAATAGTTGATGCGTTAAATTATGTCAAAACGAAATACTCTGTGTTTTGTGCTGATGATGATTTCATTACACCGAATGGAATAGACAAATCTCTGGATTTCCTTGAGGAGAATCCAGATTTTGCGATTGCTCATGGCAATACAGCAAGTTTTTATTTAAAAGATAACCGGCAAGGAAATCAGCAATTTTACTGGAAACATATATACTGTTCATCTAAATCAATAATATTTCCAGACCCAGGGGAAAGGATAGCGTCTCATTTAAGAGACTATCACCCGACCTTCTATGCCGTGCATAGAACAGACCTCTTGAGAATGATTTTTAAGGAGACGGCAAGGTTCGCAAGCGATGGCCGCTTTGGTGAACTATTGCCGTCTGCGCTCACATTGATAGATGGCAAGCTGAAACACTTGGATATACTCTATGGGGCTCGGGAAAGCATACCCGGATCAGGCGGCCAAACATCAGAAGGACTGATTAGTTTCATGAGAAGCGACACCTATAACGATAAGTATGCCAACTTTAAGATCTGTCTCTCCACTCACCTGAGCAAGCAATCCCACCTAAGTATTGAGGAATCAGGGAAAGTTGTTGATGACGCTATGGAGTGCTATTTGAGAAAACGCTTTGGCCATAATTATGAACATATCTCTCTAATAGAGAGAATGGGCAATATCCTGAATCGTTCGAGGTTGCCGAGTCAGCTTGACGGTATGATAAGAGCATCATATCGAGCACTATTCGTCGCAAAGAAGAAGGCCGTTTCACCCGTCTCTTTGGAAATTTCTCCTACTTCCGAATACTTCGACGATTTTCAGAGAATACGGCTTCATGTATTATCCCATGCAAATCTGAAAGGTACTAAGAGTGAAAATTGGATTTCTGATAACGGCCAGACTGAAGTCAACTAGACTACCGGGAAAAATCATGCTGGAACTAAATGGTAAGCCGATTATCTGCCATATGATAGACCGCCTCAAGTCATCTAGTATGTTAGATCGGATAATTATCTGTACTTCGGCCAACCCACAGGATAGGCCACTGGTTGATATAGCTAGGAATGAGAATATTGACTATTATCTTGGTAGCGAAGAGGATGTTATACTGCGGCTATATGAAGCTGCGAAGAAGTTCAAGCTCGACTATGTTCTTAATGTAACTGCGGATTGCCCTTTAGTTTCCCTGGAATACCTGGAAGAAATTGTGAATAAGTACATAGAAACGAATGCAGACTTTATTAGGTGTTTAGATTTGCCTATCGGTCTAGCGCCTTATGGGCTTAAAATAGAGGCTATGAGGAAAGTCTGTGAAATCAAGAGAAGCGAGGAAACTGAGGTATGGGGTCGGTATTTTACCGATTCCGGATTGTTTAGTATCGTGAATATTGATATCCCCCTAGAATACATCAGGCCGGATTACAGGCTGACGCTGGACTACCCTGAGGATTTCAAATTCTTTCAAAATCTCTTCGAACACTTTGGCGAGGATACCTGTAAGACTCCCATGCCAGATATTATCAAATACTTGGATGAGACCCCTGAAGTTGTTAAGATAAATAAGCATTGTCAAGAGCTATATAGAGAAAGATGGGAAAGTCAAGGAAGATTGACACGCTGGAACATTTGAATTTATCAACTTATGTTATCGGTCACAATCTGGTTGTGGATGGTGGATGGACAGCATGGTAAAGGTGGGGAAGTACTCCATAGGCAAGAATGAGCCTTGCTTGATTATCGCTGAGGCTGGAATAAACCATAATGGTGATATTGAAAAGGCAAAGATGCTCATTGATTCTGCAGTTGACTGCGGAGCAGATGCCATAAAGTTTCAAACTCACTTACCCGAGTGCGAAATGCTGCCGCAGGCCGCCACTGCTAAGTACGTCGGCGAGCCTCTTTTCGACCTACTAAAGAGGGTTGAATTATCTAAAAAAGACCATATAGAGCTTATTGACTACGCTACTGATAAAGGGATTCTGTTTTTGTCAACGCCCTTCAGTAGAGAAGCTGTTGACCTACTGGAAGAAGTGGGGGTTGAGGCGTATAAGGTGGGCTCGGGCGAAATGACAAATCTGCCACTGCTAGAGTATATTGTTGCCAAGAGAAAACCGATTCTTCTTTCCACCGGGATGAGCACCCTTGAGGAGATTAAAGAGTCTATTATCTTTCTGAGGGCGTTTACTGAGAGTTTGGTTATCATTCACTGTGTATCGAGTTACCCTGCAGCGTATGAGGACTTGAACCTTGGGTTTATAAAGAGGCTGAAGAAGAAGTTCGGGCTGCCGGTTGGCGTTTCTGACCACTCGGTAGGTATCTATACAGCCCTAGCTGCGGTGGCTCTGGGTGCTTGCGTGGTGGAGAAACACTTCACCATAAACAGAAACTGGCACGGACCAGATCAGCCAGCCTCGGTAACCCCTCCTGAGCTGGCAGAGTTGGTCAAGGGAGTTAGAGCTATAGAAAAAGCCCTAGGGGATGCCAAAAGAGTGACGCCAGAGGAGTTAGAGATACAGAAGATGGCTCGTGAGAGTGTTGTATCCTTAGTAGATATCCCGCAGGGCACCATCATTACTCAAGGCATGGTGTGGGTTAAGCGTCCAGGGGTAGGTATTCCGGCTAAATACATGGGCAGAGTGCTTGGGAGGAAAGTGCGGAAAACAATACAGACAAATACAATAATTGAATGGAGCGATTTAGAATGAGAAAGATATGCGTCGTTACGGGAAACCGCTCTGAATATAGTAAACTCAAGTCCGTGATGAAGGCAATAGAGGAACATCCCGACTTGGAACTATTGCTGATCGTAATGGCTTCTCATCTTCTTGACGACTTTGGTGCGACTGTTGACGTGATAAAGAGAGACGGATTTAAGGTAGATTCTGTTGCCAGAACAGTGGCGGCCGGGGAAGATTTAGTTTCAATGGCTAAATCTACTGGTTTGTGTGCGCTTGAGCTACCAACCCTGTTTGAGTTGCACGCTCCAGATATGGTTCTTATTGTCGGTGACCGTTTTGATGCTTTAGGCACAGCCATATCCGCCGCTTTAATGAATATTGTGTTAGCTCATATACAAGGTGGGGAGATTACAGGGACGATAGATGAGAGCATACGCCATGCAATAACAAAGCTTGCCCACATCCATTTTCCAGCCACAGCTAAAAGTGCTGAAAGGATAATACAGATGGGTGAGAGACCTGACGTGGTATATAATGTGGGCTGCCCTGCTGTAGACATAATTCTATCGGTAAATACTGGTCCTCACGAAGAAGTTTGTGAAAATTTCAACCTTGACCCTGAGGAACCCTTTCTGATTATGGTACAACATCCGGTTACAACCGAATATGCATTTGTTAGTCAGCATATTCGGGAGACTTTATCTGTAATTTCAGAGCTAAAGATTCAAACAATCATGTTATATCCCAATGTGGATGCTGGCTCAAAAGATATGGTAAGGGAGATAAGGATGTTTGATATGGCGGGGAAATTGAATCATGTGTATAAGTATAAACACATCCTGTTTGAGGACTACATTCGTTTACTGGCCCATTCTTCTTGTATCGTTGGTAACTCAAGCAGTGGTATCCGGGAATCGTGTTACTTTGGTACTCCTGCTGTGAATATTGGGACAAGACAAAATAGAAGAGAACGGGGTACAAATGTTCTAGATGTAGATTATGATAGAGAACAGATTAGAGAGGCTATTTCAGAATGTATTAAGCACGGTAAATACCCTCCTGAACATGTATATGGTAAAGGACATGCTGGAAAGGAAATAGCCAACATTTTATCTACAATTGAGCTAAAGAATATCGTACAGAAACAAATATTAATTTAGCCTGTCTGTGCCTTTTTAACCTTGGTAAAATCTATTATTTCATCTTGGCTAATATCCATGGTAGCTTCTAACCCAACGAGCTGCCATAGCTGATTTTGCTTGACATCACTCTCTTCTTCAGTTCTTTTGAACCAAAGATTATTCAAAGATAATCTATCCCCCTTATTTATATTTTCCCTTGCCACAATAGCTTTTTTCATGGGACCGGTGCTTCCATATCCTAATTCAGCTTCAGTCATGCCCAGACTACCACTGCCATATACGGTTAAAGCTAATTTCATTAGCTCACTTACCCTCTTCATTTTTTCCTTGTCTAAAGCCGAATGATAATCTATCCTTTCTTTGCCGTAGTCAGGGGTATAGTGTTTCTCCAAAACATTGATCCCCATCGCGGCTCCCATAATACTAACAATTTCATTATTCGGGTCATCAAATGCTGTATGGTCTGCGTATCCCACCGGTAAATCAAACAGGTCTCCTATTCTTAGCATCTTTGATAGATTAATATCCAAATAGTTGGTAGGGTAATTCTGGAAACCATACATTAATAATATGTTGTCCTTCCCCCTTTGCCTCAGAAAGTCCACAGCGTATTGAATTTCATCCAGAGTGGAGCCCCCTATGCCAAGGATAATCTGTCCTTTATAATTTGATACTGCTTCAAGTAAGAAGTAGTCATTCAGGCCAGTAGCGTGAAGTTCTATGGCGCTAACGGTTTTGCTATTTCTGATAATATATTCAATACTTTCCACATCATCACAGAGAGCGACAATATCCAATAATCTTTTGTTTGAGTAATCAATAATTCCATTCCAATCTTTCTCAGGGAACATCCACTTGGCAAACAGCTCAAAGTGAGGATGGTCTTTGCGCATATAGCTTTCCAGATTAAATAGCAGGTGGAACTTTATAGCGTCTACCCCTAATTCGGCAATATCATCTATCATCCGATATAGATAATCAATGTCTCCCTCGTGGTTATATGCTGTTTCAGCGATGATATACGGTTCTTTGATATTATAGACAGGCCCTATTTTCATAGACTATGTCTCGCTCCCTTGAAAAATCTTAGTATTTGTTACCAAACATTGTATACCATTACCAAGCCTTGCTCAACATGTTTTTGACATCTGAGACGAGAATGACCTGCTCCCATTAGAACTGGCCTGGTTTTTTAGGTGCAGGTTAGCTATACTGACTCTGAATCAATAATTTGGCTTCGTGGGTTGGTATCATGAATACGATAGTAATATTCTGTGAGTCATATCCCCAAATTAAGAATGCCTTGTATGTAATTACACAAAACTGTGACCAACATTCAATAACTCTCGTGATTTCAGGCAACCGCAATCTGTACAAGTTATTCAAGATAATTAACGAGAAGGTGTTTCATGATACGCTTCATATTATTTGCTTTGAGCGATATCAAGGGCTAATGATAGCAGGTACAAATAATAAAGTAAAGAAGGCATTCTATATTCTCTTGAATATAATAAGAGAAAGGCGATACTTAAAAGAAACCTATAACAAGTACTTTGTTGAAGTTAGAAGAGCGCGGGTCTTCTTTTTCAGTAAGTGGTGGGGGAATTATGCGTTTTATTTATTGAAGAAGCTGGGCAAGACAAATGAACTGGTGTATATACCTGATCCATCTTATGATGTACTACCGATAGAACACCTCCCCCCGACGAATATCGTTGATCTTGTAATATTAGCCATAACGAAATTGACCTTTGGGCATAATATGACTGTAGATAAAGTCCTTGGGCACAGTGTTGCTTGTATCCCTAATGATTTTATGGAAAAAGAGGTTCATAAGGTCATTGATGTGAAGGAAAGAAACGAGATGATGAGGAACTTTGACTTAAGCCAGTTTAGAATATTTGGTATGTGTAAGTACAGTGTCGTATATTTTGACCAAGATTTGGTTGAGGCTGGGTATATCGCAGATGAAGATACTTTCAATCGAGAATTAACAAGCATATTCAATATTCTGGGTAAATACTTCTCCCAAAAGGAAATCGCTTGTAAATATCATCCTCGTCATAGTAGCAATAAGACAAAGATAAGAATTGGTGATGTCTTACCGGATTATGTCCCAGCCGAGTTTCTATATGATGATAATACGAAACTGTATCTAAGCGTTTTTTCCTTCGCTATAGCTAATGTGGAAAAGGGGTTAGCTGTTTCTATAGCAGACTTAATTACTTTTGAGAATGCAGATGTGAAACATCAGTTAAAGGAAATACTAATACAAAGGAGTAAATCAACAATCCTGTCCCCCAAATCCCTGGATGAGTTCGAGCGGATAGTAGCTGGCGTCAGTAGAGCATAATATGATGTAACCCTTTCGAGAACATAGACTTCACAAAGAAATGGCGTTAATTATGGATTGGAGGTAATGGATATGGAACGAATACTGGTCTGTGGAGCGGGTGGTTTTATTGGCAGCCATCTGGTCGAAAGACTAAAGAATGCGGGTTATTGGGTCAGTGGTGTAGATTTGAAATACCCTGAATTCAGTAAAACACACGCGCATGACTTTGTTATCGGTGATTTAAGAGATCCGCGTATTTGTGAAAAGGTTACGGATCAGCCATTTGATGAAGTGTACCAGCTTGCCGCTGACATGGGTGGCGCCGGTTTTGTCTTCTCCGGGGAAAATGATGCGGACATCATGCACAATTCGGGCTTAATAAACCTGAATATGGTTGAAGCCTGCTATAAGGCGGGTGTTAAGAAAATATTCTATTCCTCTTCAGCGTGTATCTACCCGGAATATAACCAGATGGACCCGGATAACCCGAAGTGTTCAGAGGACTCCGCCTATCCGGCATCTCCTGATAGTGAGTATGGCTGGGAAAAGCTGTTCAGTGAGCATTTGTATCTGGCATTCAGGAGAAATTATGGCATGGATGTGCGTATTGCGCGCTTCCACAATATTTTTGGTCCTGAAGGATCATGGAATGATGGTCGTGAAAAGGCGCCCGCCGCTTTCTGCCGGAAGATTGCCGAAACCCCTGATGGCGAAGAGATTGAGATGTGGGGTGACGGGCTTCAGACCCGTTCCTTCCTGTACATTGATGAATGCCTGGAAGGTGTCCGCAGGTTAATGGAATCAGACTTCACTGGTCCGGTAAACATCGGCTCTGAAGAAATGGTGTCTATCAACCAGCTGGCAGAAATGATAATGAACATCGCTGGAAAACGCCTTTCAGTCAGGCATGTTCCGGGGCCTCTTGGTGTTCGGGGGCGGAATTCAGATAACCGGTTGATTGAAGAGAAACTCGGTTGGAAGCCGTCTGCTCCACTGATGGAAGGATTGAAAAAAACCTACCGGTGGATTGAGAAAATGGTGGGAAAAGAATGAAAGCAATTTCTGTTATTGGTATCGGTAAACTAGGGTTTCCCATAGTCGCCTGTTTTGCTCATAAGGGCTACAAAGTTATTGGTGTTGATGTAAACCCCGACCTGGTACAAGCAATGAATAATCGAGAACCTCTTATTCATGAACCCGGTCTTGCTGATTTGTTGAGGGAGCCGGGGGACTTGTCAGCAACAAGTGATTACGATTATGCCATAGGGAATTCCGGAATGACCTTTATAGTTGTCCCCACACCGAGTCAGGAAGACGGTAGTTTCTCCACAGAATACGTAGAGGCTGCTATCGAGCAAATAGCCGTCGGCCTGAAGAACAAGAATGACTTTCATGTGGTTGTGCTTACCAGTACGGTTCTTCCCGGTGCCACCGAGAAAGTGATCATACCTCTATTGGAAAGGGTCTCCGGTAAGAGGTGCGGGCGAGACTTTGGTTTTTGTTACAGCCCGGAGTTCATTGCCCTGGGTAGCGTAATCCAGGATTTTACCAATCCCGATGTAATCCTTATCGGCGAGTCAGACCCGAAATCCGGAGAATTACTGTCCGACATTTACCAAACGGTCTGCGATAATAATCCACCGATGGTACGGACTAATATCAACAGTGCGGAGCTAGCCAAGATATCACTGAATGCTTATGTTACTATGAAAATAAGCTTCGCCAATACCCTTGCTGAGCTTTGTGAGCGGATACCCGGTGGTGACGCCGAGACAGTAAGCAAGATGCTGGGATTTGACTCGCGGATAGGCAGAAAATACCTGTTAGGCGCTATTGCCTACGGCGGCCCCTGCTTTCCCAGAGATAACAAGGCTTTCGCCCACTTTGCGAAAGGCGTTGGCTGTAAAGCCAGGCTTGCTGAAGCCACTGATGAAGAGAACAAGCACCAGAATAAGCGAATAGTGCAGATGGTCAAGCAGAAGATGGGCAGCCTGGAAGGTAAAAACGTTGCCATTCTAGGCTTGACCTACAAGCCAAACACTGATGTCATTGAGGAATCAGCGGCTGTGAAGATAGCCGTTGCCCTGTTACAGGGAGGGGCAAAGCTATCACTCTATGACCCAGCCGGAATGTCAAATGCTAAGAGAGTTCTGGGCGAGAAGGATATAAGATACGCTGATACAGTAAAGGAATGCCTGCAGGGTGCTGACTTCTGCATCCTGGCAACACCGTGGGATGAATTCAAAAGCCTGAGGCCCCAGGATTTCACCGCAAATATGAGGCGGCCTGTGCTGCTTGACTGCTGGCGACTCTTCAACCAGGCTGAATTCAGTCAAGAGATGGACTGCACAACTATCGGATTAAATTCAGGAGTTAAAGATGAGTAATATGACAAACCATGGAGATATCAAAGGCTTCTGGGAACAGGGGCCACCAATGAGTTTTATCGGTGAGAGCTTCAGTTACGAGGAGAAGAGGGACTTCCGTTACTCCCTTCAAGATTATATGCATTCCACTTTCAGGTTCGATGGTTTTGCCGGGAAGACCGTGTTAGATCTGGGGTGTGGAGCGGGTATTGACTCTGCGGAATTTGCTCGAAATGGGGCTTCTGTTACAAGCGCTGACTTCAGTGAAACGGCTGTTCAGTCAACCAGAGAATTGTTTAAAGAAGCCAACCTTGCAGGGCAGGTCGTCCAGGCGGACGCAACCTCCCTCTTGTTTGAAGATGGCACATTCGATTGCGTATATTCCTTCGGGGTACTCCATCATATCCCTGATGTCGAAAAAGCCCTGGCGGAAATAAAGAGGGTTCTTAAACCGGGTGGACAGGTGATGGCAATGCTGTACAACAGGGACAGCTTACTCTATGGCTACAGCATCGTCTATCTAAGGGGGATAAAGGAGAGGCTGCTGGAGAAACTCACCATAGACGAACTCCTGGCTCGATATTCGGAGCGAAGGGAGGACAATCCGTATACCAAGGCATACACCAAGCTGGAAGCAAAAGACCTGTTCTCCAGGTATTTCAAAGACTGCTCTACCGAGGTGCACTATAATGTCATTGACCTGCCCGAACAGAGAAAGGTGAAGGTCAGCGTGCCTGATGATTACGAGCTCGGCTGGCACCTTATCGTAAAAGGCGTGGGGTGACATGCTAACCATATTCTCGCTACCCAAGCCTTTTAAAGGCCATATCAAAATAATCCAAGATAATGCCATACAGAGCTGGCTGAGGCTTGAGCCTAGGTGTGAAATCATTCTGCTGGGAGACGATAAAGGCACTAGGGAAACTGCAGGACGGTTTCATGTACGGCATTCTCCTGATATTGTTCGGAATGAATATGGTACTCCCCTTGTTAGTTCTGTTTTCAATACGGGGCAGAGTCTGGCAAGTAACGACATCGTATGTTATATCAACGCTGATATCATTCTACCAAGTGACTTTTTGCCAGCCGTTAACAAGGTGATGAAAAAGAAGAATAGATTCCTCATAATTGGAAGAAGATGGGACATTGATATAACCAAATCCGTTGACTTTTCCAATCCAGATTGGGAATTAGATATACATAGACAAATAGTAGAATACGGCTCTCTTCACGGCCGGGCTGGACTAGACTATTTCGTTTTCCCCCGCGCCTTATATCAGGACACCCCACCCTTTGCCATTGGGCGTACCGCTTGGGACAACTGGCTTGTCTACCGAGCCCGCTCTTTAGGTGCTCCGGTAATTGATGCAACACAGGCAGTTACTGCCGTTCACCAGAACCATGACTACTCGCATAATCCGGAAGGGACAGATGGGGTCTGGGAGGGACCAGAGGCATTACGAAATCGTGAACTTGCCGGTGGTGAAAACCACAGTTTTAACATTGACCATGCTACCTGGATTCTGACACCAAAGGGCATGAAGAGAGCACATACTATACGACGAATGTTTTTTTGTTTAGAGGAACTGCCCATCCTTCATCCCCAAGTAGATTTTTTGAGCCAACCTATAAATACCTTCAAGGGTTTCCTAATAGCGATAAGAAGATCGTTAGGAGTATACAAGGTCAAGAATTTGCAATGACATTAATCAATAATATCAACAAGAAGGTAAAGCCTGCGATAGGGTTCGGTATCACAATCCCGGTAAAGGAGGAATTCCAGTTCCTTAACTTCACCCTGGCTATCGGGAAAGAAGCTAATGTTTTGCTGCCAGCCCCCTTCATTTTTCAGCAATATTATACCCGTTTCCTCTACCAGTTCGTTATCCAGTGTTATTTCAATGCGATACTCTTCGGCTCCATTCTCATGATTGACAATACCCACAATAACCCCTGTTTCTTGACCCATAGGCAGAGCAGTGTAATACTCCAGTTCTTCACCATCCGGCGGAAGTATATAGAACTCGGTATAGCTCTCCCCATCTCTCGGGTTAACGAACATATATGCTGCTGTTCCAATAGCGCCGGCTATGGAGAGTATCAGGAAAACAACGAGTACCCTGGCAGCCATGCTTTGTCCTCTCCATTGCGGAAACCTGAGGTCAAAAGAGACATCGAGTCTGTCTTCTTCTGGGAGCCTTCGACGGCGATACCAGGCGATGACAGAACTTGATATATTAAATATGGTAAGACCGTATAATAGCGGCATTGTATAGAAGCCCCAGGGGGTAAGATGAAGTACGAACATAATTGAGGAAATAATGGCCACAGAAAGCCCGAAGCCGAGTGCGACTCTTTCTATACTACCCAGTGAATTTTTTTTCGGGCGCACTATAGCTGTTAGAATATAGCCCGGAAAGTATATTATTAGAGGAAGGCTAAGAAACATTCGAATGCCATTGTCAGGAAAGTAATTAATGACGGTTACCAGTAGTACGGAAGCAATACATATAGGTATAAACTCATTTTTCAGTCTGATTTTCATAACGATAATAAAAACGGATTACACTGAATAAACATAGTTTAACACTCTACTGAAAGACCGACAATATTTGTGATACACGCAAATTGCATCTGATAGAAACCATAGCGAAGGGGGGTTGGTAATATATGAAAAACTACGCATTTAAATACCGGGGAGAGATAATCCTCATCACCGGTGGTGCCGGGTGTATCGGTTCAAACCTTTCCAGAGCGCTAAGCGAAGCGGAAGCGGCCAAGGTTATCATTATCGACGACCTCAGTTCCGCTGAAGAATGGAATATACCTGCTGCCGGCAATATCGAGTTTATAGAGGGCAGTATTCTTGACGAAGAAGTATTAAAGAAAGCTTTCTCCAAAGAGCCTGACTTCATATTTCACCTGGCGGCACATTTTGCCAATCAGAACTCGGTGGACAATCCGGAAATCGACCTTATGGTAAACGGCATGGGAACACTAAAGATACTTCAATATGCTCAACTCATCAAACCGAAAAGGCTGGTCTACTCCTCATCCGGATGCGGAGTATATGGCCTGGAATCCAAGATGCCCTTCGTAGAACAAGACATCTCAATAAGCCTGCATACTCCTTACCAAGTAACCAAGCTGCTAGGGGAGTTGTACACCAACTACTTTCATAATCTTTATGGCCTTCCTATAGTTAACGCCAGATTCTTTAACGTATATGGTCCGGGTGAGATACCTGGGAGATACCGGAATGTGATACCCAACTTTTTCTACTGGGCAATGCAGGGAAAATCACTGCCAATCACAGGTGATGGTAATGAGACCAGGGACTGGACATATGTGGACGATATTGTAAACGGGTTGCTGGCGATGGGAATATGCGATGAAGCAATTGGAGAGGCAATTAACTTGGGCTCTGGTACCGAACACAAAGTCATAGATATGGCAAATATGGTAAATGAGATTACAGGCAACAAGGCGGGGATAGTCTACACTGAGCGTAGAAACTGGGATGCCAAACACAGGCTGCTGTCTTCTATTGAGAAAGCACAGGGGTTATTGGATTACAAACCTAAGATGAAATTTGAGGCCGGATTAAAGCGGGTCTATGAGTGGATGTTGAGTAACCGGGATAGAATAGATGAATGTGCCTCATTCTGACACAATGAAAATAGTGCAGGTGATACCATATTTCGTACCAGCCTGGTCCTTCGGAGGGCCACTTGCTGTAGCATACAATATTTCCCGCCAACTGGTAAAAAGAGGACATCAAGTAGTGGTTCTCACCACAGACGTGCTCGATTATAATCATAAGATAAAGCAGAAGAGGGAGATTATCGATGGAATTAAAGTCATAAGGTACAGGGAAACGGGTAATATATATACCCGCCGCCATAATGTCTTTCTATCACCCGGCATGCTTTTCGAGGCAGTGTTGTCAATCAGCGAAATGGGACACTTTTTAAACCGAACACTTTGGCATGATCAGGCGGCATTAACGAGATCCCTAAGGTTCTGGTTATAGTCTCTGCGAT
>Ga0075115_10000273_pt1 | contig 25688 bp, 21 predicted proteins | sample AntAceMetag02UKH_FD_69785 | JGI IMG/M metagenome (GOLD analysis project Ga0075115, IMG submission 69785) | Saline lake microbial communities from Ace Lake, Antarctica - Antarctic Ace Lake Metagenome 02UKH | ecosystem: Environmental > Aquatic > Non-marine Saline and Alkaline > Saline | place... | reverse complement strand
GACTTAAATCCTCAAATACCAAACTATGAAAGTTGTCGATTTGTTCTATTTCTTCTGTAGTCAACAGCTTTGTATCAATAAGTATTCTGTCATAGGGGCATCTTGTTATATCTTCAAAACAGAGAAATTTCCCAAATTCTGTCTCTTCTGCGGGTATTACTGCCAATAAATTTTCAATACGAATGCCAAACTTCCCTTCTCTGTATATTCCCGGTTCATTTGAAACTATCATCCCTGATTTTAAAGGTATATTAATAGGCTTAGAGCTTATTGACTGTGGTCCCTCATGAACATTAAGCATAAATCCAATTCCATGCCCTGTTCCGTGACCGAAATTCATTCCCAGATCCCAAAGTGGTTTCCTGGCAAATGCATCAATTTGATATCCACAGGTACCTACAGGGAATTTCTGCCGGGAAACTGCAAGGTGCCCTTTCAAAACCAGAGTATAATCACGTATTTCCTGTGCAGTAGGCTCACCCAAAAGTAAAGTTCTGGTAATATCTGTTGTTCCTCCGTTATACTGGCCGCCGCTATCAAGAACAACCAGTCCATGCCCGGTAATCTCGGCAGCAGTATCAGCCACCGCTGAATAATGGCAGAGAGCTCCATTCTTTCCGAATGCTACAATGGGAGAAAAACTTTCCCCGAGAAAATCTTTCTGCTTTTCCCTGTAACCCAGCAAAATTTCTGCTGCTGAAACCTCATTCAGGACAACACTCCCTGCATTTTTTTCGAACCAGGATAAGAAACCGACCATTGCTGCTCCATCCTGTTTGTGAATACGCCGCATACCATCCAGCTCAACTGAGTTTTTAATCGCTTTTAAATCAGTAGTAATATCACGTCCTTCAACGGGTTTTGCATGAGATACTATTTCCTGATATAACCGCATATTTGTTTTTTCCGGAGAGAGAAAAACCCTGCTCTCCTTTCTGATATACTTTGTTATGCTCTTATAGATTTCACTATACGGAAGAACATCAACAACATTGGATAGTCGTTCCCGAATTGAATCCGGTAATTTTTTACTATCACAGAAAAATACTGATTTTTCCTTTCCAAGCAATAGATAAGAGAGAAATAGTGGGTTGTGCGGAACATCCGAACCTCGCAAATTTAAAACCCAGGCAATATCATCAAGACTGGACAGCATTAGATACTCTGCATTATGCGTTTTAGATGCAATAGTCAAAACTTCTCTGATTTTTTCTTCCCGTGACTTCCCGCAAACAGTTTCAGGAATCTCCTTCACAAAATTTACCGGAACTCCGGGTCTGTTTATCCACACTTTATCCACAAGATCTTCAGAGGTTTTGAATAGAATATCCACCGCTGAAAACTGTTGTATGTAATTCTTATTCTGTTCAGCTGAAAGTTCCTCGGCAGTTGCCGAAACGCAGGCTCCCGAATGTAGTTCCTGCTTAATCCACTCAGCAGGTTCCAGAACTTCGGGAAGCCCTTGTTTAAAAAGAGCTATTCCTGAATTTTTCAACTGATTCTCCGCCTGAATATAATATCGAAAATCTGTCCATAGGCCTGCTTTTCCCCGGGTTACCACCACAGTACCAGCAGATCCTGTAAACCCGGAAATCCACTCCCGAACCGCCCATCTCTGCGGGGTTATTTCACTTTGATGGGGATCTGCCCCCGTAATAACATAGGCATCAATCCCCTTACTTATCATAACCTTCTGTAAGGCTGAAATTCTTTCTCTAATATTCATAGCCACTCCCGCTCTCTCCCGCTCAATAAAAAATTTATGATACCGTTGTGTGCAGTATAAATCATTTGCAGCATCACCTTAAGATACTGATTCAAATCAAAGATTTGAATTTGAAGTTTTTTAGATAGATATTATTTAACTCCTATATTTCAAAAATTACAATCACCAAAAACTTCAGACTAATTGAAGTCTGCAAAGCAAACTTTTACATGAACGCAGGACGTTATTAAATAAGTGAAGCTCGCCCTGTAGTCATACCAAAGCGCACTTCAATCAGTGCAGAATTATTATTTATCATGCAGATTTCTGTTCCTTTCGGCAGTCTTACAATAACATCCCCGGCAATCAGGGTACCCTCTTTAAAGGTAATAGTAAGTTCATTATCTTCCTTGAAAATTTGATCAATCTCTGAAGCGGGAAAAAGACGTCCCGTTGTTCCAATAACACTCCAGGGTCTAACATGAACCTTGGAAAAACACATAAAATCATAGCCTTTCAATCTGAACTGCCAACCTCCCGGCCCCAGGCCGGTTTGTTCGCTGTACCATCCTGTTCCGGTATCTCCATTAAGAGTGATTTTTCTGGATTCACCCGATACATTAATATAGGCTGCATAGGATCGTTTTCCTATTTGAAATTCCACAAAATAGAGGCCCTTATCAGATACAACTGATAGAATGTTTTTTTCTGTCATGGGAAATGATGCATAATACTGTTTCAGCTGCTTTTCTGAATATGTATTTATATTATCGGAGGTAAAAACAAGTCCCCCAAATAGATTATTAACAAAAAAAAGTACCTCTTTTTTATCATGAGAAAGCTTATTATTTTCATCTCGAAGTATAAAAACATCAGGATCATTCTGAAAAAATCTTTTATTTAAATGATGTCTCCCAATAGTGCTTGTTATTGAATTTATGGTTGATACCCTCTCCGGGTATCGCAGAAGCTTAAGCCGTTTATCTTCCCAGGTAAGCGCCACATCACTTCCAATTCTGCAGTAATCAACTTTACCGAAAGCACTGCCGAGAGGAACACCGCATCCCATCATTATTTTATCAGCAGTAATTTCACGAAGAAATTCCATTCCTTCATACATTATCTGACCCCGAGATTTCCCATCTCGCGGGATCAGTGCTGCTGCGTAGAGGAAATCCAGTTTAACCATCCCAAATCCCCATGTTTCCAGGACTGTACGAAGAACCATCCGAAGATATTCCCTAACTTCAGGATGATCAATATTTAAACCGTAAAAATTACCACTCCAATTAAATGGATTATACCCTGCCCGAACCAACCCGTGTTTATCCCTTAAAATCCAGTCAGCATGATCCCTGCATAATGCTGAAGATTCTTCAGCAGCAAACGGTGCCAGCCATAATCCGGGAATATAGCCCACTTTTTTGATTTCCCGTGCAATTTGTGCTAAACCATTCGGGAATTTATCATTAATTTTCAACCAGTCACCAACAGCTCCCTGCCAACCGTCATCAATCTGAAAAACATCTATGGGGACTCCTCTATCTGTAAATGATTTGAGATTTCTTAGAATTATTTGTTCATTAATTTTCTCGTAATGGTTGTACCAACTGGTCCATCCGGAAATAGTTGCTGGTTTAAGCTGTTTTCTTTTATCTTCAAAATTGAGCTCCCAACTCTTAAAAACAACCGATTCCTTTCCGAATCCTATAAAAAAAGAGAGTATTTCTGTTGAAGAAGATACCTGCTGCCCGGCACACTCTTTTAGTACGATTAAATCAGCCATACTGCCGTCTGTCTCAATCTGACTCCTAATAATTGTATAACCGGTTTTTTCGCTCAAAGTTCCTGCAAGAGTAATAGTATCATTAGCGTGTCGTAAATACCCGTAGGAGTAACTAAGGAAATCTCCCGGTTTTCCTAAATAGGGCATGAAGTGTTGGTCGCTATATTTTTTTAATTGATATTTATTAATCCAGTGAGAAAAAATAGGGTTCATCTGTTTTTGTGTACTCCAAGGGCTGCACTCACTACTCTCAGACCATGTTTGGAATCCATTTATAAAACATTTCTTAATAGGATTATGAATAGTAAAGGAGACTTCAAAGCGTTCCATAGCAAAAACAGCTTTTTTATCAGGTTCAAGTAGAATATGAAACAGTCTACCTGACGGGACATTCTCTTTAGTAACAATTATATGCCCATGGGGAATGAGTGATTTTTCCTTTAGAGAAAAGCTTTTATTGTAGAGTACTCCATCAACACGGTAGCAAAGAACACCCTTTTTGTCCTCAATATCAGCCAATTCGTCTCACTCCTTCTTTTTCCGGTCTCTCTACTTACGAGATTTCTTTATTTTCTTTTTTGGAGGTCTTTTGTGGATACGGTAATTCAGTTCCTTTCGTTCAGTCTCTTTTTTAGCACTTATTTTTTTTGTCAAAAAAAAGAGGACCAAACCACCAATAACCATCAATAAAGTTAACAGTTGTCCCATAGAGAAATTCCAGGGTGAAAGAAATAATGCGGTAGGTTCAGATTCTTTACCCAAGGCAAAAATAAAACCAAGATCCCTGTCAGGTTCCCTAAAATACTCTATTACAAATCGTACTATTCCGTATCCCATTAGATACAGACTTAAGATGAAACCGTGAAATCTTTTCCTGTTCCTCAACAAAAACCAAATAATTAACCAGAGAAAAACCCCCTCAAAGGCAGCTTCATACAATTGTGACGGGTGTCTGGGTAAATTAACCATAGCTGTGTTTTCAAACAAAATTCCCAATTTTTCGGCGATATCCCGTACCCAGCTTATCTGTGTGGAAAACCGTGGTGCATACGGAAACACTATTCCGAATGGTGAGGTGGTCACTCTCCCCCACAATTCACCATTGATAAAATTACCCAGTCTTCCAAATGTATAACCCAGGGGGATTCCCGCGGCAATCATATCTGCAATCTGGAAATAGTTGAGTTTTTTCTTACGGCAGTACAGAAAACTACCGGCAACCGCCCCTAGAACTCCGCCATGATAGCTCATCCCCTGAAGTCCGGTAAATTTCCCATTTCTGAATGGCCAGAAAATCAACCAGGGGTGGGTAAGGTAGTACCCGCTCGCATCATATATTAAGGTGGCAAAGACCCGGGAACCAACCAGCAACCCAAGAATTGTCCAAAGAAACAAAGATATAGAATCATCCTGATTCATTGATACATCTGACCGTTTTAATTGATAGGTAAAAAGAATAAAGGTTATCGAAAAGGCTATGATGTACATCAGGCCGTACCATCGCAAAGGGAACCCTGGTATTATTTCAGGAGTAATCCAGGAGGGAAAATCACTATACAATATCATTTAATATCCTCATCTAGTGGGTATCATGATCAGGATACTCTTTATAAACAATGGAGTAAATGAGACAATTCCCTAAAATTCTTCGAATTTTAAGGAATTGTCTTCTGAAGTTTTTGATTGAAATGTGTAACATCCTATAGTAGTAGTAATTAGATAAATCAAAAACTTCTGGTTAATAGTTGAAATATTGTTTATCTTCCGGGGGTTGTGGTCAAAAACTATAATATTATAGTATATTTAATTATGAGAAAATATATATTTGTACTTAGTTTAATAATGTTAATTGTGCTATCCCAGACGGCTCTTTTTTCCTCATCCTGGCTCCCTGCAGATTCATCAACAGATTCTGTCGGCGCGGGAGATACTATTGATGAAACAATGGGAAAACTTGAGACTCTCTATCGTTTAATTGATTCAGTATTTTTATTCGATATAGATTACGATGCTGTTTATGACAGTATGGCAAAAGGATTGTTTTCTGCATTGGGAGATCCTTATTCAGAGTATATTACTGCTGAAGAATCCCAGGATATACAGGATTTGACACAGGGGGTGTACGGCGGGATTGGTGCTTATATATCCAAACCAAATCCCTCATATATTGATTATTATGATCCGGAAACCTATATGGTTACCATCGTTGCTCCTTTTCTCGGTTCACCCGCATATAAAGCCGGGCTTCATGCTGGAGATCTTATCGCAGAGATTAATGGTGTTGCCGTTGATGAATATACCGCAGATGAAGCAGCTGCAAATCTTCGGGGAGAACCCGGAACAATTGTTAAACTGCTGGTAGTCAGAGGAAGCGTCTCTTTCACGATAAGTGTGGAAAGGACAATCGTCGAAATTCCTACAGTACGTTATGATGTTATCAATGATATTGGATATCTCCAGATTCTTGAGTTTACCCCTGTTACCCCGGAAAAAGTACGGGAAGCACTCAGTTTCTTTGATAAACAGAATTATAGCGGAATTATCATGGACCTGCGCAACAATCGTGGCGGCAGCGTAGATTCTGCGGTACAAATAGCTGATCTTTTTCTCTCCTTAAAAACTGTTCTGATTACGGAATCCGGTGAAGGAGAAAAATCTTCTAAATACAAAACCCGTTTTGGTTCTGAGGTTCCAAATGAGTTTCCTTTAGTTGTCCTGACAAACGGAGGAACAGCTTCCAGCTCAGAAATTCTTGCCGGAGCACTGCGGGATAATGACAGAGCCATTCTGATTGGTGAAACAACTTTTGGGAAAGGGCTGATCCAGAATGTATACGATTTCATTGAAGGTGACAAAATCAAGATAACTTCCGCACAATATTTAACTCCGGATGGACACAATATTCACAAAATTGGTATTGTCCCTGACATTGAAGATATTGGGCCGGAATTATCTGAGACTGAACTTGATTCTTTTGTTCAGCTACAGGAAGAAAAACATATTAAACTGTTTGTGGAAACCCAGACCGCCTTCAGCGACAGTGAGGTAAACAAATATATTTCCGAACTTCAGGCTGATGGAATAGATCTGGATCAACGACTTTTAAGAAAACTTATAAGAAATGAGTTTGAAAACACCATGGATTTTCCACCCATCTACGATCTTGAGTATGATAATGTTCTTCGACGGACATTAGAATATCTAAAAACAGGGGAGTACAAATTATGATGAAAACTCTGATTGTTAAAACCTCAGCACATTCTGAATTTATTGACATAACTGGATTAGTTAAAGATGTTGTGAAAGAATCCGGTATTAGCGAAGGAATGTGTCTTGTTTTTATTCCCCACACTACCTGCGGAGTAACTATTAATGAAAATGCTGATCCTGCTGTACGCCGGGATATGATTAGTGAACTGAATGAGATGGTTCCCTGGGAAAACAGATATCACCATATTGAGGGTAATTCTGCTGCCCATATTAAATCCAGTATGATGGGATTTAGCGCAACTATTTCCATAGAAAACCAACATCTTCAGCTGGGGATGTGGCAGGGGCTCTATGTATGCGAATTTGATGGCCCGAGAACAAGATCTGTAATTATTCAGATTCAATAATGCGTGTATTTATCCTTCCCCCCTCTTTTTCGGGGACAAAAGAGTTTCAGCTTGATAGTAAAGATTCTCATTACCTGACTCGTGTACTTCGGCTTCAAACAGGCTCTCTTTTCCCCGGCAGGGATCGGCAGGGGAATGTATGGGATTTGCTGATTTCTGATGTTGTTAATAATTCTGTGCTTCTAACCTGTACTCCTGCTGTAAATAGATACCTCCAACCCCAAATTCCAACTATTTCTCTTTTCCAATGTGTTTGTAAGGGGAAAAAAATGGATCAGATTATCCGGCAGTCCACAGAAATTGGAATAAAGGAGATAATACCTGTAATAAGCAGGTATACCCTTTCCAATGCAGGTTCTTCTACTCAAATTTCTCAACAGAAAATACAGCGGTGGGAAATAATTATCAAGGAAGCTCTCCAGCAAAGCGGTTCTCCGGTTCTCACAAAACTCTTTACACCCCGAAGTTTTGATGAAATACTTGAAATGGTTTCAAATGGATATGTGGGATTGTTTTTTCATCAGGAAATAATTAGCAGCAGTACCCTGACTGAAACCTTATTAACATACAAAGAGAGTGAAAACCGGCTTCCATTGGCTATACTTATCGGCCCGGAAGGTGGCTTTTCTGAAAAAGAAGTCGATAAAATGAGAAAAACCGGTCTAAACCCGGTTTTTCTCAATACTAATATTCTTAGAGCTGAAACAGCAGCAATCTATGCATTAGCCGCAACGCAAACACTTCTTTCAGATTAATAGTGAGAAGTTTTAAAAACAGGATCATTGTCTACAGCAGTCCTATGGTATCAAGAGAGTAAATAATTTTATAGATAGTATCCGTTATATTGGTGAAACTCTCACTAAAAGCAGCTCCTGCTGGTAGTGCGATTCTTTTAACGGCAATAATAGTATCTCCCTGCTCAAGAACCTGATTTTCTATGCTGCTCCAGCCAAAAAATAAATTCTCTTCTGTCACAATTTTACCGTTATATTTTATTATTGAAATTTTATAATCTTTAGACCTTAACCCGCCAAGATCAAATAAATACTGTTTTACTGTTTTCCTCAGCCCCCAAGGCAGCGCTGCAGCGGTATCAATATCTCCAAACACAGAAATAGTCCCTGCTTTTTCAGGAATAAAAAGAATATCCCCCTCCTGAAGGGTTATGTTTCCGAAATTTCCCATAAGGTCATCCAGAGACTCCGGTATTGTCAGGATTATTTTCCCTAAAGATTCACCAAGCTGTTTCTCTGCAATAGCAAGAAGAGCTTTCTGCGTCTCAAGTTGAATTCTTAGTGAAGCCTCCGCATCTTCAGCCAAATTTTGGGACTCTATAGCACCCTCTACCTGTATAAGTTCTTCTCTCGTTCTCTGTATGGTAATTCTTACCTGATCAAGCTGTTGTTTCTTTACCGAATCTCTATAGAGCGTAATACCTTTTGAGTATGCTTTTTCTGTATAACCACCCGCTTCTGTAAGAATATCAAAAAGCGTTAATCCATCAGAAAACTGATAAATTCCAGGTTCTGAAACCTGACCCAGTACCTGTATCCCCTGAATAATATTACTCTTTTCAAGTGGAACCAATGCTATATTATCTCCAGCTTCCATCATAACATTCTGAGAAAGATCTCCCAAAATAAGAATATTTCTTAGAATTATATGATCAACAATTACCCCATCCCTGAGTATTCTTGCTTCCATCTCTTCCGGTTTCTGTAAATTCTCTGCCTGATTAAGCACATCCAGTAGAGTTATTCCTTTAATATAGGGAATATTCATTGAGTCCAATCCATTTACGGTTAGTAAAAGAGGAGCTTCTGCATACAGATCGGCCCGTTTAAAAAACTCAATAACATCATTGGGTTTTAGTGGAATTTCAATATTATTCATAAGTACATCATAGGGACTAAATATAATTCTCTCTTCCGGTTTGTCAGTTTCTATTCGGGTAATAATTCCTGTCTTTGTATCAGTACCAGGAAGAATGCCAACCTTCAGCAGAATAGCACCTAAAGTAGTTACTGCCGTTACGGTATATAATCCTGGATTTTGAACCGGTCCACGAACTTGAATCATATTATTAACAGCAGATATTCCTGATTGAAGAATCAGTATGTCTCCATCCAGGATTTTATCATTAGTAAAGGACTCATCCTCTACCGCCCCCTCAAGGATAGTAGATTCGGGTCCGGATCTCCTTAAAAGCTTTATTTCAGGTTGAGAACCTGCCAGTCCTGATCCTCCGGCAAAATTGATGAGATCTGATATTGTTTCATCTTCCCGCAACTCATATATTCCGGATCGTTTTACATCTCCTATAACAGCCGCCGTTTTTCCAATAGAAGGAATGTACAAAATATCGCCCTCAACAACCTTTGTATTAATTGGGGCGCCATTTCCTTTTATAAAAAAATCATATAAATCTACTAGTATGGGATCCTCCCCATTACGAATAATTTCGATATCCCTAAGAGATCCTTCTGAAAGAACTCCCCCGGAATAAGCAAGAAGATCCATAGCAGACCAGAGGTTTGATACATTTACTGCTCCGGGTTTTTCCACAAAACCTGTCACATATACGGAGAACTTGCGCAATTTCAGCGGAGTTGTCTCAATATTTATGTTTTTATATTTAAAAGAAAACTTATCAATTAATATTTCATCAATCTGAGACAGCGTTTTTTTGACAACTGAGACACGACCGATTGGGTCAAGAAAAATACCGCCCTCTGGATCCACCTGTACGTCATACGTACTGAGTATTGCCCCGTAATCTACCGGATCACCCCAGATATATACACGCAGTGAATCTCCCGGACCTACAAGATATCCCTCGTCTATTTCCGTAGAAACTGTGGGGTTCCAGGAACCAAGAAGCTCATAGCCGATCTGGTTAACTGTACCAAGTCCTTCAGGGATCATAGAAGAATATGCATTTTCAATTGGGGTAGGTTCCCCCGGATTACTCTCTATTGTTTGTGAAAAAATGGGGAAAGAAGCAACTGTTACACAGAATGCTATACATATAAGTATTTTTTTCATGCTATCTATTCTACTGGTATATATTTTATCATGCAATACAATTATATAATAATGATACTACTTTTTACCTATACCTAGTTCTAAGTAAACCTTAAGGTTAATTTACTTTTTTTCTAATCTCTATAATAGTAAAACCTCATAGATCTCAAAAAGGAGTACCCCTTGGTCAGAATACTGATAATTTGCCGTAAAAGAACACTTTTTGCAATGATCCAGGCTTCAGTTCAGTCAGTAGTATTTTATCATGCTTCTACTGTTAGAGAAGGAGAACGTATAATTCTCTCATCATATCCGGATCTTATCTGTTTAGCTTTGTCCTCTGGAGAGTCAAAACCCGAAAACATGCAGAACCTCCAGAAGATTCCAGGAAGAAAAAACATAATTCCATTCTTATTCCTTCTTGAAAAAGAGTTCAATAATCAAATAGATATTATCCCGGATAAAAATATTTTTGTTCTGTGTAAAAATCAATTCAATGCTGAAAAATTTATCTCTTCGGTTTTTGCTTTACTCTATAAAAACCGGACAACAACTCCTCTGTACAAAATTACAGACACTTCAACAGTAGTGATCCCCGAAAATACAGGAGAATCTAATTGTGATCCAGAAGTGTATGCTGAATCTTTCCTTGTGGGAACCTCTTCAGCAATACACTTTGTAAGAAGAAATCTTTGTAAAATTGCCCCCTTTCCAGATAAAGTCCTTATTTTGGGGGAATCTGGAACCGGAAAAGAGTTGGCAGCTAAAATTCTGCACTATCTTTCCGGCAGAGACGGCCCTTTTATATCAATAAACTGTGCTGCACTCTCACAGAATCTTGCTGAATCAGAATTTTTTGGCTATGAAAAAGGAGCCTTTACGGATGCAAAGCAAAACCATATGGGTGTCTTTGAACAGGCTCATAAAGGAACTCTTTTTCTTGATGAAGTGGGAGAAATGCAGAAGCTTTTACAGCCAAAGCTTCTTAGGGTTCTTGAAAATAATACCGTTGTCCGCCTTGGTTCTTCCGTTCAAAGAAAAATTAATGTCCGGATCCTCTCTGCAACAAATGCTGACATTGATTTCAATAATTCTGATTCCAAAATAAGAAAAGATTTGCTTTTCAGGCTTAATCCACTTTCTATATACATACCACCCCTCCGTGAAAGACGTGAAGACATCGCCATACTTTCAAATTGGTTCCTTTCCCGTCAGAATCTTTCAGCTGTTCTATCAAAAAAAAGTCTTCAGCTACTTACAGAGTACGACTGGCCGGGAAATGTACGTCAGTTGTTTGGGATCCTCCGGAAAGGAATTATCTATTCAGGTTCAAATCTTCGATCAAGGAGAACGATAATTGAAATAACACCGTCATTGTTCAACCCAAAGGAGGAGTATGATCTTCATTCTGTCCAATACCCAGGAGGATACATACATGAATAAACATATCTCTGTTTATATGCTTCCATCCTCCTCTTTAGAAGTTGATTCAGCAAAAAAACTTTTTATTAATACTCCTGAAATTAATATCCTTACAGCAAATAATAAAACTTCCTGTTTTGACCACTCTGTTTTGTTAATACATAGTGGTGTTATTATTGACACCCCGTATATCCAAAAATTAATTTGGAAAAAACAAAGAGAACCTATTCTCTTGTATGGGCCGATCGGAGAAATTCGGGTTGCCTTTACACTCCCCTGTACTGATTTTATTGCATACCCCTTTAATAAAGATGAACTTGCTGCCCGGCTGTTTAGGGTTGCTCCAATTCATATACAGTGTTCCGGTGGACAGAGGCTCTCTCTTTCTTCTGATTTACTGCAGGGGAATCTTGGTTTCGTAAGTTTGAGCAGCCCGGAATGTGACCTTCTCAGACTCCTTGTATCTTTTTTCCCCGAGATGGTAAAAAGAGAAACAATTTTCAAAAATATTTTTCCGAATTTGTCACCCAAAAGTAGATATCCTGATGTAACAATAGGTTCACTACGGAAAAAAATATCATCAATTTCTACTGAAACTGTTACTTCAATAAGTGCAATACATGGTTCGGGTTATCGCTTATGACTTGATAATATAAAGAGTTATCACAACTTTTTCTTGCTTGTGGATAACTTGTGTAAAACTTAATTTTAAATAAAAGTATTATTTCCCATTTAACTTTTTTTCATTTTAATATTTATTAAATTAGACAAATGTTAAGTAGAATTTTGTAATTTGTTTCTGTGAAACACTTTATTTAATCAATTTTACTTAATACCACTTCATGCTGTGAGAATACTAAATTATTCACTATTTTTTTCTATTCTATACCGTAACAAACTGCTTGTGGATAACTTGTGTATAAGATGAAAAACCTTACACCCAGCCACTGAAAAGGCCTTCTTTTAACTCGTCTCATTTCTCGTGATGTCAGCACCCAGTAATTGCAGTTTTTCACAGAGGTTTTCATAGCCGCGTTCTATTTGATAAACGTTTTGGATTACACTCTCTCCCTGCGCACATAATGATGCAATTACCAGAGCCATTCCTGCCCTAATATCCGGCGAAGTTACCAGGGCTCCGTGTAAAAGAGCCGGTCCAGAAATTACCGCTCTGTGCGGATCACACAAAATAATCCTCGCTCCCATCCGAATAAGCATATCAATGAAAAACATTCTGGACTCAAACATTTTCTCATGAACCAGTACTGTTCCCTGTGATTGGGTTGCTACGACGGTAACTATGCTGAGAAGGTCAGGTGGGAATCCCGGCCATGGAGCATCGTCAATTTTGGGGATCATACCACTAATATCAGGCTGAATTATCCAATTATTATTGGGAGGAATTCGTATTTCTTTCCCGCTCTCCTCCCAATTTATTCCAATCTTTCGAAATCCTATCCTAATAATTGGCAGTTGTGCTGTTTCTACTCCATGAATAATAACATCCCCATGTGTAGCAGCTGCCAGGCCTACAAAGGATCCAATCTCAATATAATCAGGACCAATCGTAAATTCTGCTCCGTGCAGAGACTTCACTCCCACTATAGTCAGTAGATTGGAGCCTGTTCCTAAAATGTCTGCTCCCATAGATATCAATAAATTACAGAGATCCTGAATATGCGGTTCACTTGCAGCATTTCTGATAACTGTTTTCCCCGGGGCATAAACAGCAGCCATAACTGCATTCTCTGTTGCAGTTACCGACATTTCATCAAGAAATATTTCGCTTCCATGAAAGTTTTCTTTCAAAACTTCAATCTGCAGCATCCCATTCTTATCAATACTGGAATATGCACCTAGTGCCGCAAAGGCAAGAAAGTGGGTATCTAACCGCCGTAAGCCAATAACATCTCCTCCCGGAGGTGCTAATACTATTTTACCGGTTCGTGCCAGCATGGGGCCGGCAAAAAGTATTGAGGCTCTTATCTTCTGGGCGAAGTTTTCCGGAATATCCCCTTTGATATCAGCTGCTCTAATGCGATAAGTCCCGGCCTTTTCCTCATCACGTACAACTCTTGCCCCAATTGATTCCATAATTGAAAGCATTACCCGAACATCTTCAATATCCGGAATATTGTGAAGAATAATTTCTTCGTCTGTAAGTAAGGCGGCAGCTATACAGGGTAGTGCCGAATTTTTGTTTCCACTTGTTACCATCTCACCTGAAAGAGGTTTCCCACCATGTATTGTATAACTGCTCATAGTAATACTCTATATTTCTTTTGGTTATTTGGCAATCATGAACGCGCGCTAAAAATTCTCACCTGTAAATTTATTAGTTTAATGTATTAAAATATGATAAAGTTGCATATGAAAAAATTACTGCTGTGTGTGTTGCTCTGTATACCCACATTACTTATTTTTCCTGCTAATTTATCCCAAACAGAGGAAGTTGATAAATTATATCAATCTGATGCGTTTGTCTGTTTTCTTGATGCTGTTTATAACGCTCGCCCGAAAATAGAAATTGGGCAGTGTTTTACTAACCTTTCAGAATACCTGGAGAAGGAAACCCATGAACGAAATTCTGCAAATCTTGTAAAATCTCATGCTGCAATGCTGCTTGGGAAACATTTTACTGTTGAAGAGTATTGTAAGGATAAAAATTCCGCCTTACGCAATCTACAGTTAAGTGAGGAAATTCTGAGTACTATTACATTTACAGACCCATATCTTTCTGCTCTGGCAACATCTGTAATGGCTGAAACAGCCGGCTCTTACTTCCTGTTAGACCCAACAGCCAATATTTTCAGTTACGGTCTTGATGCTTCAAAACTAATAACCGAGGCTTTATCTATTGATCCTGAGAATACTCAGGCTCTTCTTCTTCTTGCAAACAGTCACTTCCACACTCCGGCAATTTTGGGCGGCAGCGCAAGAAAAGCAACAAAAATACTTGATGGACTTAAGGAAAAAGAGTCCTCGATGTACACGTTTCAGCTATTTTCACTCTATGAACTACGAGGACTTATTGCTGCAAAGACTAAAAAGTCCAAAGATGCTCTTGGTTGGTATTGTAAAGCACTAACCCTGTATCCAGAGAATAACTATATTCAAAAACTTATAGATGAGCTTTAATTACTATTTAATTTGCATTCCTGCATACACGGATTTAAGAGCTTTCATTCGCTGATAAAAGGACTCTTCCAAATGAGCCCCAAGCCCCAGGTTTGAGAGAATTTGTAACCCGCCTGATTTCACTGTTCCTATTTGATAAATAAATATATCATTTTTATTTGGAACCGCGGTGAGCATTACAGAGAACTGTGCGGCGTCTATGATCTTAAAAATGCCATAATAAATTGGTTCATAATTAGTGAGGTATACAAAAACAGACTCTCCATCATATCGATATTGTATCTCCCACAAAACTTCCCCAAAATCACGCATTTTTTGCTGAACAAATATAGAGGTTTCAGAAATAAGTTCTTCCAGGTGTAAATCAGGAAGCGGTTTTCTATCTTCAGGTGCCGGCACCCGGTAGGAATCATCAATTAAAGTCCTTATCCCTTTATCTCTCGTTGAATAGTAGGTAAGACCTTTCATGTTGCTGTATCCCAATAATCCATTGAACACATCTAACATATCGGCATAGAGAAGAACACCTTTTAATTTATAAAGGTATTCGGCTCCCAGTGTGAATTCGTCGGTACCAATCCATTGAAGGACCTCCTCTTCTATTATTTTTGGATAATAAAAACTTTGAGGAAGTTGGTAGAAGGTCTTTTTATTTAACAAATCCGGCTCAGGAAAGGCGAACAGGTTCTCAGCAGATAGAACAGCATGTGGAATACACAAAAACAGAGAGATAATAATCAGGAAACTGACTGTCATTTTTTTATCCGCTTTCTCTCTCTTTTTTGGAATAATACAGTTTATGTTGTAATAAAAGATTACCCAACTATAACACATCTTTTATTTCCTTTTTATAATTGAAATTATTTTACTCTGCATCTTCTTAATATCCATGAGCATAGTAGTAGTATAATATACAATGTACATATTATTAATATCAGTTGCGATTCTTTCTGTTCTTTTCAATCTTTGATTTATGAAATTGGCTCAGTTTAACACTAGAACTTTTCGTCAAAGACTAAGCAGCTCTTTAAATTTCTGAAAAGAATAAATTTCAGTACTCCATCCTTGACCAACTAACTTTGTTTATATAGCCTGTAAATAATGATTTTAGAAAATATATACTTTTTCATAACTGCTGCAGCTGGTTTGTTTGCACTCTATATGGCTGTAAGAAATCTTTTGTTTATTCACAGAAATTCATTACGCCCATTTGTGATAAACGGACCGAAAGTTTCCGTATTAATTCCTGTCAGGAATGAAGAGCAAACCATTGGCCGGTGTTTGGACTCTTTATTAAATCAAAGCTATAGTAACTATGAAATAATTGTTCTTGATGATCTCTCTTCCGATAATACCTGGAAAATCCTGTCTGACTATAAAGCTGCACATAGTTCTATTAGCATTGTGCGGGGGAAACCCCTCCCTGAGGGCTGGTATGGCAAAAACCATGCATTGCATCAGCTCGCGACAGTGGCAGGTGGGGAAATTCTCTTATTCACCGATGCTGATACAAAACATAAAAAAACAAGTGTCTCTTTTGCTGTTACAAATCTTGAGTACCATAATGTCGAGTTTTTATCAGGATATCCCCGACAGAATTTTTCAATAAAATCTATTGGACCGGTATTATCACTAATGTTCCTGAATATGATTTTTTTCACGCCAGTATGGATTCAGAAAAAAAAACCTCATCCAATTTTTGGTCTTGTGATAGGTCAGTATCTGTGTATCAGATCTGCAGCATATTGGGCTGTTGGAGGATATGCAACAATACCTAAAGTTCTTACTGATGATATCCACATGGGAAGGCTTCTTATTAAAAATGGATTCCGTCAGGTCTTTCTTCGAGTAGGAACCGTAGTTTCCTGTAAAATGTATGACTCATTCCACGATGCTATTCAAGGCATAACAAAATGCATTTTTGATTTTTTTGATAAAAAAATGATTATTCTCATGCTTTTGATACCCGCTTTCTTATTATTTGTAGTTCTTCCATCATGGTTTTTTATTTTTTATCTGTTTTTCTCACCGCTATCTATTCCCTTTTTCCTATACGTCGGAGTTGTCTCCTTATGTGCAGCATGGATAATTGTTCTCATATTCAACCATTTTCCCGTATACACAGCACTACTCTACCCATGGGTTTTTCCTTTGGTTATATATATGCTTTTAAGAGGAATATATTCTACACTAACTGATAAAGGATTTTTATGGAAAAACAGGGTGGTGAAATAAATATTATTCCGGAATCAAAGTTTTTTACTATTCTTTCCCGGATTGTTTACGGCTTTGTATTTTTACTTCAACTCATTGTGTATCCAATACTTTTCTCTTTTCAGGTTAGGGGAAGAGCAAACTTAAAAGGTATCAGAAATGCGATTTTTATCTCAAATCACTGCCATTATCTTGACCCTGGGTTTATAGCCGCAGCTGTTTGGCCCAACAAGGTCTTTTTTACCGGTATGGAGGAAACGTTTAATATCCGGGGATTGTCCCTATTCGTCCGCCTGTTGAGAAGCCTGCCAATTCCTGAAAAAAACCCCGGTAAAATAATTCGACCAATTGGGAAGTTGTTACGAAGGCACTCGCCGAATTCAATTCATTTTTTTCCGGAAGGAGAGATGCTTAGCGGAACTCAAACTCTTCGTGAGTTTAAGCATGGTGCTTTTTCAATCTCACATTTTTTTAATATCCCTATCATTCCCATCGTAGAAATTCAGATTAAAAGAAAAAGATTTCCTCCTAAAATAATAATGTATATTGAAAAACCTATTTATATATCAACATTTAATGAACATAAATCCAAAAAAAAGAAGTGCTCAACCGCAGCAAATTATGCTTTTTCTGTTATGGAAAAAAGATTAAACTTGTATCGTTGATACTTTCCAGATATTATACAAATATGGTTCCAAAAGTATACGGCATAGGAAATCCGCTAATAGATATAATAACCCAAATAACCGAAGAAGATCTTTCTTTCCTGGGTCTGCACAAAGGTACTATGCATCTAATTGACGGAGAGAGACGTAAGGAACTCTTATCTTTTATTTCTGATAAAAAAACAGCTTACAGTTGTGGTGGATCCTGTCCAAATACTATAATTACACTTGCTTCCTTTGGGGTTTCTGCTGCCGTTGCCGGCATGGTTGGATCTGATGAATTTAGTGATATTTACAAAAACAGACTCGTTGAATTATCTGTTTTTGATGAACTTCAGTGCTGTGAAGCTCCTACAGGATCCAGTATAATCCTTATAACCCCGGATTCTGAGAGAACCATGAACACATTTCTGGGTGCAAACAAACTTTTTGGACCGGATGATATTAACCCGAATATGATACATACGGCTGATTTCTTTCACTTTACCGGGTATATGTGGGATACAGATTCTCAAAAACAATCCATACTTAAGGGAATTTCAATTGCTGAAGACTCCGAAACAAAAATATCTTTTGATATAGCAGATCCTTTTGCGGTAAGTAGAAATCGTTTAGCTTTTCTTGATTTAATTGAGAAGCATGCTGATATCGTTTTTGCTAATAATGAAGAGGCAAGGATTTTATTTGATAATTATGATGCATATGAGTGTGCAAGAAGTATGGGTAAACTTTGTAAGACAGCTATTGTTAAAAACGGGAAACACGGCTCTTTTGTCTGTGATAACGGCACCATGCATGCTGTCCCGGTAAAAGGTAAAGATCCTGTTGATACAACTGGTGCCGGAGATGTCTACGCAGCTGGCTTTCTGCTGGGCTTATGCCGTTCTCTATCCTCATTTAACAGCGGCCTTCTGGCCTCTTTTCTTGCTGGAGAGATTATTGGTCAGCATGGGGCTCAATTTTCACCGGAAAAAATACGTTTATTAACTGAATCCATAGAAAAAAAATTCTGGCAATAGTGCAGCTTTTTATAAATATTTTTTCAGTATTTCTGTTTTGTCACACTCTTCCCAGGTAAATCCATCTCTTCCAAAGTGTCCATATGCGGCAGTTTTTTGATAAATAGGATTCAGCAGATTAAGATTCTTAATTATACCGGCAGGAGAAAGGTCAAATTCTTTCTGTACTATTTCTTCAATCAAACTGTCGGGAACAACGCCTGTACCAAATGTTTCTACCAGTACTGATATTGGCTCAGGGACACCTATTGCATAGGCTATTTCAACTTCACACCGACTGCAAAGACCAGCTGCAACAATATTCTTTGCAATATATCTGGCCATATAGGATCCGGAACGATCTACTTTGGATGGATCTTTTCCACTGAAAGCTCCTCCTCCATGTCTTCCCATTCCTCCATAGGTATCTACAATAATTTTTCTTCCAGTAAGTCCTGAGTCTCCATGGGGACCGCCAACTACAAATCTACCGGTAGGATTTGTGAGTATCCTGGTTTTATCATTAAATAAACCTGTTGGTTCAAGTATAGGTTTAATAACCAGCTCCAGAAGAGATTCATGAATCTCTTCCTGTGAAACATCAGTATTGTGCTGATGTGACAATACTACTGTATCTACCTGTACAGGTTTACCGTTTTCATAGCGCAAAGTTACCTGACTTTTCGCATCCGGTCTCATCCAGGTAATATCATTCGCTTTACGTAGATCAGCTGCTTTTTTCAATAGCTTATGACTAAACATAATAGGTGCCGGCATTAGCTCAGGGGTTTCGTCGCATGCATATCCAAACATCATCCCCTGATCCCCAGCACCCTGAAGGCCTTTGTTGGCGCCCTCCTGGATAGCTATTCCCTGTGAAATATCAGGAGATTGTGTATGTATAGTATTTAGAATTGCCATTGACTGATAATCTAATCCGTAATCAGGATCAGTATAGCCGACTTCTTCAACAACTTTTCTTACCAGTTTTTGCAGGAAAACATACGTGTCTGTTGTTATTTCACCGCCAACCAGAACCATTCCAGTTGTTGCAAAAGTTTCACATGCTACTCGTGAAGTTGGATCATCTTTCAAACAAGCATCCAGTACTGCATCTGAAATTTGATCACATAATTTATCAGGATGTCCCTCACTTACAGATTCTGAGGTAAACAAATATGATTTATTCTTTTGTCTCTTCATTGTGACCTCCAAAGGTCTTTTTTTCTCCTGATTTTAACTCAGGTATTTAATCCTTTATAAAATACTCTGACTTGTTTATACAGTCCATCACCTTCACTTCTTGTATCTATATCCAGTATATCGTTAAGCGCTGTATGTATCAGTCTCCTCTCAAAGGGATTCATCGGTTCAAGCAGTCTGGATCGTTTAGAGTCTTTAACTTGTTCTGCTGTTTTATAGGCAAGTTTCACCAAATATTCTTCATGTCGCAAACGATAGTTCTCGCTGTCAATAACTACTTTTTTAGAATTATCCAGCTGGCCTGAATATACATTTGTAAGAAGCTGGAGTGCATCGAGGTTTTTTCCTTTTTTCCCGATTATAATACCGGAATCTTTTGAATCAATATTTAGTCCCAGTTTATAATCTCTCCTGAAAGCAATAGAAACTGCTCCGGGAAAACCCATTTTGACAAGAACTGTTTTTACAAAAACAATAACCTTTTCTTCAAACTCATCAGAAGCTTCAACAGAAAACCGGGTTTTTTCTCGCGGCTCTTCTTTAGCCTCTGCCTCCTCTTCTACATGTATTCTTATAGTTACCGAACCTTTTCTAAAAAGACCTTTTTTCTCGCTCTCAATTACCTCAACATCAAAATCTTCTCTGCCGAGGTTTAATTCTTTAATAGCATTATCAATTGCTTCCTGTTCAGTCTTGCCTTCAAATTCTCGTATCATTATATTCCACCTATTTATTAAGGAGAGGCATTATCACACTTTTAGTGATAAAAAACCTCGCGTATTATCTCTTTTTATTTTTTTTCGATTGGGTATTTCTCCCTGCTGTTTTATTACTATTTGATTTCTTGACAATTTTAAACTTAGGAGTACCTTTCTCTTGTTCTTCTTCTTTATGATGCTTCTGAACCGAATTCGTTACCCTCTGCTGGATTACAGTAAAAATATTCATAACCGTCCAGTAAAGGATTAAACCAGATGGCGCATTATATAAAATGAAGAAAAACATTATCGGCATAACATACGTAAATATTTTTGTCATATTTGCGTTACTTCCGGTTCCTGAAGCTGCAGATTGGCTTACTTTCATCGAGAAAACCATGGTTGCAACATACAATATCGGAAGTAATCTGAGGTCACTCCCTACAAAAGGAATATTAACCGGAGCAAAGTTCCATATTGTTTCAGGAGAAGAGAGATCACTTATCCATCCTGGAATAAAAACAGCCCCTCTTAGCTCAAAGTGTTTATTGAGAAGCCCGTACAGGGCAATAAATATAGGAAACTGCAGCAGCATAGGAAGGCATCCACCCATTGGATTAACCTTCTCTGTCTTATATAACGCTGACATTTCCTGATTCATTTTCGCTGAATTGTCTTTGTATTTCTCTTTTATTTCCGATATTTGCGGATTAAGAGCCTGCATTTTAGCTGTTGACCTATAAGATTTTCTTGTAATAGGAAAAAGTATTACTTTTATGAGAATAGTAAGCAGTATAATTGCAATACCATAATTTGGAACTATCCGGTAAAAAACTGCAAGCAGCCATTTCAGGACATTCTCCAACCAACCAAACCAGGAACTTGAATCCATGGCCTTATCAAGCTGTAACTCTTTTAAACCAAAACCGTTATCTTCTGCATCATTATACAGAGCAAGGTGCTGCGTTTGTTGAGGGCCAATATAAAAGCGAAAAACATCTGTATTCATTGAGCTATTCATAGCTGGTCTGGAAAATTTCATGGATGAAGTTAGAGGGATAATATCCGTTGATCCTTCGTTAAGACGAAGTGTATAGTCTGTTGCATCAGGAATTCCAATAACAGTAAAATACTTTCCCGTCAGTGCAGCCCATGAAAAAAGAGAGTCTACAATATATTCCTCATTCTTAACTTTAGCCTCTTTTTTCTTGCCGTCCTCCAGAGTATAAAATTTTCTATATTTATATCTTCCATCGGGTTCTTCATAAAACTCCGGCCCAATTTGTGGTTCAAAAGCCAACGTATACGCAAATCCATTATAATTTAAGGGAATAACCTCATTAACACTATTTTTCATCTCAATATATAACTCAAAAAGGTAATCATTTTCTGAAAATACATAAGTTTTTGTCAGGTTGAATGTTTCCGGCTGCAATTTACCGTCCTGCCCAATTATACCAAAATCTCTGGAAAATCTGATGGTGTGCTCATCAGGTCTGGAAATATTATATCCATAATCCGCTTTAGTGTTTGTATCATATCCAAAATATAACTTGAAAGCTGAATCTTCTTCAGAATCCTTAAAAACAAGTTCTACAGGAACCCCTTCATCAAGGTGTTTTTTCAATTTCATGCTGGCAATTGATGCAGTCTCTACATCAAAAATTATATCAAATACTTCTGTTTCAAATCTGGTTTCTGTTATAGAAGGATCTTTTCCTACAGCAGTAATAGAACCAGGAGAACCGGTAATATTGGATCCTATATTTGAAGGCGTTACGGGAATTGTAGAGGCGTTATATGAGGTCTGAGCTTCTGTCGGTGCCGGCTGACTGGAAGCAACGGCTTCCGGAACAGGATCAGGCGCAAAGAAAACAGCCTGGATTGCAAATCCGGCTACTATGATAAGTACTGATAAAGCAATTGCTATTAAGGTATTTTTATCCATGCAAACTCCTGAGGACGGTCATGAGAATCAGGTTTTTACCCAGGATACATATGGAAATATAATAATTAATTAACAGAAGAGTTACACCTTAAACATTCCAGCTCTCTTAAAAAGAGACATGAACTGTTCCTTTCGCTTCCAAAAATCATACTTCATTCCCGGATAAAAAACGACTGTAATATCGTAGCCAACCGTAAACCGTTCTTTTTCCTGGCGGTAAATTTCTTTCGCGTGTCTCCGTAAATAATTTCTTTCAACTGCATTACCAAATTTTCTTGCAGGTATAAAAACGACACGGTTAATAATTTCTCCGTTCGGTATGAAATGCAGTCGTGCCCCTGAACAGGATACGGATCTGCCTTCATTAAATACACGGCTTATTTCAGACTTTTTTTTTAACCGTTCTTTTTTAGTAAGGTTTTTTCTCATCTGTTGAAGACAGTTTTGTTCTGCCCTTTCTTCTTCTGCGTGCAAGTATTGCCCTGCCGCCCTTTGTTTTCATACGTGCCCTAAAGCCGCATTTTCTATTTCTCTTTACTCTACTAGGCTGATACGTTCTTTTCATAAAGGATAACTCTCCCTATATAGTCGCTAAAAGCGGATGCTAGAAGCGGGTTTTTCAATTAATAATTAAAATAGCACAACACCGAGTGAGGCAGTATACTGATGAAAATGGGTTAATGTCAAGATAGAACTATCCGTATACGTAATATTTCTAACTCGGGAAACATATTCTGTATTTTTCTAAGAATACTCTTTTTTTGTATTGTTACTAATTGTGACCACCCTGGATGATCAACTTCAATTATAACTGTTTTAGCCTCTATTTCTTTAACAAAAGAGTGGGAAGCAATATCAGTTCCTGCTATTATTTCCCAGCTTCTAAAAATAGAAACATACTTTTTTTCATCTGGTTGTTTGCTGTCAATACTAATAAAAACCTGTTTAATTAACTCAGAGGCCTTTTTCATCAGCTTTCAATTACCCCTTTTTCTACTTTATACACCAAACCCTCAAACTTTCCATCTCTAAAATAAAATTCTCCCGGAAGAAACGTAAAAAAAGCCTGGCTGAATCCTTTTGTATTTTCCAGAAAGCGTGCTCGTTTGTCTATATCAAGCTCAAGAAGAACATCATCTAAAAGTATTATTGGTTTTGTACCGGTTTTTTTTGTATAAAATGCTGCCTGAGCAGATCGTAAAATCAAAGAAACCAGCCTTTTTTGTCCTGTAGAAGCGGTTTCAATGTAGTCCCTTTTGTTTTTTATAATATAAAATTTATCTCTATGCGGACCCGTGGTGGTAGTTTGATATTTTTTGTCAATATCTAAAGATTCCTTCAGCTTTTTTTCTGCATCTTCATAACAATTACAATTTTTCCATGATGGTCGGTATGAAGCAAAAACTTCCTCATTTTCCTGGGTAATTTTTGAAAATAATTTAGGAAAAAGCAGATTAAATTCTTTAATGAGCGTCTCCCTTTTTTTCTGAATTTCCATTCCTACAACAGCAAGTTGAGAATCATAAAGATGAATTAAATCATAACTCTCTTCTCTCAATAATATATTTCTCTGTTTAAGAAGATTTTTATATTTTCTTATGTCATCTAAAAAAAGCGGATCATATAGAGTTAAAGTTTGATTATAAAATTTTCTTTTATCTTCAGGAGACCCCTGAACAAAATCTATATCTTCATGATTAAAAACAATAGAGGGAACTGTATAAATAAGTTCCTTCCTATCTTTTATCTCTTTATTTTGTAAATAAATAGATCTTTTACCATCTTTAATAACATATTTAATTTCAATTTTTTCATTGCTATCGAGAAGAATAGAAGCCTTAATGAAAGCCTCTTTTGTATTAAAGGTTTTTATTTGGTTGAGTGAAGCCTTTCTAAATGAATTTCCATAACAAATAGAATAAATTGTTTCCAGAAAATTTGTTTTTCCCTGCCCATTATTACCTACAAGCGTAATAAAAACATTATCTGTTTTAACCGTCTGATTTTTCAGATTTCTTATATTGTAAGTTGTTACAGAAAGAACCCTCATTAATCCAGCTGCATAGGCATTATAATGTGAAAGAAATCCTTTTCAGGTTCAGAAACAATAGTTACTGCCTTATTTGATTCAGTAAATGAGATGGTTATTTGATCAGTATCAATTACCTTTACTGGATTTACTAAATACATATAATTTACCGCCAGTCGAATTTTCTCACCACTGTAATCACAGGGTACTTCTTCTCTTGCCATTCCTATTTCACTCTCTTCGGTAAATAGAGTAATAGTTCCTTCATCAATATCTAAAAACAATCTGTTTGATTTTTGATCAACCAGAAGTGATACTCTTTTTAATGCATCAATAAAAATATTTCTATCAACAATACTTGAATATTGCTGTTTTTCAGGAATAACTCTTCTATAATTTGGAAATTGTCCCTCAATAAGAGTGGAATAAATTTTATGAGAGTCAAACTCTACAAAAATGTAATTATCATTAATGGAAAATTGTATAGATCCTTCTCCACTACAGAGTTTTTTAATAACATTCAAAATTTTAGGAGGAATTATTATTGGTTTAAACATTGGAATAGGTTGTTCCATAATTCTATTTATATAGGAAAGTCTCCTCCCATCTGTAGCAACCATTATTAACCCGGAATTGCTTTGTTCCATATAAACCCCATTCATAAAAAAACGGGTTTCATCTGTTGAAACAGCAAATATTGTTTGATTTATCATTTCAATAAATTTTTTTTGTGAAACAGAAAAAAAATTTTCCTCATCTGCAACACGCAGTTCCGGAAACTTTTCAGGAGATATACTTCTTAATTTAAAATCTATTTTTTGAAAAAGAGGTTTAATAACAACTATTTCATTCTGATCTTCAAATTCAATATCTCCTTCAGGAAGAGATCTAAGAATACCAAGGAGTTTATCGCAAAAAACAGTGGTACTACCTGCTTCTGCTGTTTCAACAGGAATTTGTGTTTTAAAACCAATCTTAAGATCTGTAGCTTTTATAGTTAAAGTATTGTGCGAAGTTTCTAATAAAACATTTGATAAAATAGAAAGTGCATTTCTCGAAGAAATAATTTCCTGTGCTATAGCTATTTCTTTAAGAATTATATTTTTTTCACAGATGAATTTCATTTTTTATATATCCTTTCATACATTTTAGAAATCTTTCTTATTATTACTATTATTATATATATAAATAGTAGTAGTAGTAATAGGGTCTGTGTATAAAGTGTATAAAGTAAGTAAAGT
>Ga0075115_10000272_pt1 | contig 25728 bp, 22 predicted proteins | sample AntAceMetag02UKH_FD_69785 | JGI IMG/M metagenome (GOLD analysis project Ga0075115, IMG submission 69785) | Saline lake microbial communities from Ace Lake, Antarctica - Antarctic Ace Lake Metagenome 02UKH | ecosystem: Environmental > Aquatic > Non-marine Saline and Alkaline > Saline | place... | reverse complement strand
GATCCTTGCTGATCATTATATCCACACCTACAAAGCCCAACCCTACCGCCTTCGCGGCTCGGACCGCAGTGCGCGCGCCTTCCTTTAGGATGTGCGTGGGAATCTTTTTCAGAAAGCGGCTGCTTTTCCCGTGCCCGCCCTGCGATATATTTGTCGTGACCGCTTCCGGCACATTCGTTCTTGCATATATATTGAGTACCTCGTTGCCACAGACATAGAATCTCAGGTCATATTTGAGACCGTCGATAAGGTGGGAATCCACCGCCTCTTCGATAATGACATCGCTGCTCAGCAACGCTTTCAGAAAATCTGTGTTTCCTGTAACGTCCACAAAGGTCCAGTCATGATCGGAGTGACGGCTTATAATCCTTCCCCGCTGAAATCGAAAGTTTGTCATCCATCTGTCTTTTTCGAGGCAGGTTATGCCCTTGCCCATCGAACCGTAACGCACTTTCACAAAGAGCTTCTTTTTCTCACGGTTCAACGTTCTCAGGATATCCCGGTGATTGTTGGCGAACACCTCCGACGGGACCCACACCCCTGCGTCGGACAGGATGGTTTTCGATAATTCCTTGTCCCGGGCCGTCGCTATCCTCGAGGGGTGATTGAGAAAATGCAGTCGTTCGTGGCCGTAGAAAAGATTGAGCTGATGATAGATCCTGGACCACAGCGCACGGAACTTATTGTAGAATTGCTCGCTGCCATAAGTTCCCCTGTAGCGGTGGGATTCGATGTTGGCGTTCCAATATCGGAAGGGGAAGAAGAGAAAGACGATGATCGTATCGCTTTGGATGGCAGGGAGCCGGTTTTGCTCGAGGTGTTCGTACGTGGAGAGGATGCAATCAAAACGGGCGGGATGAGATTTTTCTATCTGATGCTGAAGCTTCAGATAAGAATCGTAATCGCATTTGTCCCCCAAAACGAGAAGCGTCTGGTTCTTCCACTTTTTCATGAAGCACAAGAATACTAAATTACGGCAAAAAGAACAAGGACGCGCCTACCTTAAAGACGGGGTCAGTTGTCAGTATTGCAGATCATCTCAGGTGCTTGGAGAGAAGGGATGAATAGTTCCTCCCCTTTGTAAGGGGAGGTTAGGAGGGGTAGATCGTTGGCTTTACCTCCCCAGCCCCTCCTTACAAAGGAGGGGCTCAGAAGAAGGATTCTTGCCATTTATTCCCCTAAATGATAGTCCTGCGTAACTTGTTATGCGGGGAATCTGTCCGAAATTATTGGGTATTTTGATCGCTGCAGCGCTGGCCTTACCGACAGCAGCTGCCCAGGAGAAGGTGCGTCTGTCGGCAGCCGACGTTGAGCGCTTGGCACTTGAGCAGAGCTATGGCGTGAAACAGGTGTGGCTCGCCAGCGACGCCGTCCAGCAGAATATCATGCAGTCGAAGGGCATCTTCGACACCAATCTCGGCGCGGACGTTTCCTATCAGCTGGATGATTCGGCCAAGGCTTCGCGGATCATGGGTGGGCGCATAGATACTTTGATCGGAGGCGTCTCGGCGACCAAGAAATTGCCAAGCGGTACCGAAGTGGGTATCGGTCTCGCGCAGGAGCGCGTGAAGTATCACGACACGCTCACCATTAACGGCAATCCGGTGTTCCCACCCAATGCATTGTATGAACCGATCATCTCCTTCTCGCTTTCGCAGCCGGTTATGAAAAACATCGGCGGTTATCAGGATCGTCGCGCGGTGAAGTCGGCTGAGCTCGGTGCGTTAGCTGCGGAACTCACCGCACAGCGCCAGGTCGAGACGCTCGTGTATGGCGCGCTTTCCGACTATTGGAACCTCGTTATCGTGCGTCGTCTGATTACTGCGCGCGTGAAATCGGTCCAGTTCGCGCGGCAATTTTTGGCAACGACTGAAGAGGAGTTCAAGCTCGGCACCGCCGAAGAGACCGATGTGCTTGCTGCACGTGCAAATATACTGGTTCGTGACGACGATCTTAGAGGGCTCAAGGAAGTTGAGCGCAGCTGGGAAGAGAGTTTGCGCACCAATCTCGCTATGGGTCCAGATGTGTACATCGAGAACGTCGAGAAGGAGCCGCCGCTCGTGACGCTGGGTGGCAGCATAGGTGAGCGCATCGCGGGTGCGCTGGAGACGCGACGCGACTATCAGGCCAGCAAGCGTGAACTCGAATTGCGCGACGTGGAGCTTGCGGTTGCCAAGAATGAGCGTTGGCCGTCTATGGATCTGTACTCGACGCTTCAGCTCAATGAGATCCGAGGGGGTATTTCAGGCGCTTGGAGTTCTGCCAATAACCCCAACTGGACGGTTGGTATGCAGTTTAAGATGCCGCTGGAGAATCGTGTCGCACGCTCGGGCAAGAATCGTGCGGACATCCAGAAGGCCGCGGCGATCGTTGCGCTCAAAGATTTGGAAAATCGCATCGCCAATAGCGTGTCGCGTCATGCCAAGGAAGTTGATTCGCGCAAGAAGATCATTTCGCAGTCCGGGCGTGCCATGGACCTGCAGCGCGAAAAGCTGCGGCAGGAGAATGAAAAATATGGGATGGGACGCTCCACGTCAGATCTCATCGTGCGCTATCAGGACGATGTTGTCGCTGCCGAGCAGGGTCATGCAGAGGCATGGCTTGCATATAAGGAAGCAGCTCTTAACTTGGTGTTGGCGGAAGGCAAGCTGGTTGATTTTGATAAGATGGAAGAACAGGAAGTGAGTGAATAAACGCGAGATCAGCGAGAACGGCCAGTCCGGCGAGATCAGAAAAAGCATGATCGGGGTTTAACCGATCTCGCCGATCTCGCTGATCTTGCCGATCTCGCAGCAGCAATTAAGCCAAAGAGCAGCGCGTTAGGTAAATAATGAGAAGAATCTTCGAGTTTTCAGTCAAGAATCCTTTGTTCGTGAACCTGCTTACGGTGATCGTTGTCGTGGCGGGCATCATGGCGCTTACGCGCCTTAATCGAGATGTATTTCCAAACATCAATTTAGATCTGGTAGTGATCAATACTATCGATTCCGGTTCCACGCCATCTGAGATTGAAAAGACCATTACTATTCCCATCGAGAAAGAGCTGAAGAAGGTCATCGATATAAAGGAGATCAAGTCGGTTTCGCTTGAGGGGGTTTCTGCTATTGTTGTCGAGATCGAATCGGATACCGACGACAAGGCGAAGGTGGTTAACGATATTCAGCGTGCTGCCGATCGTGCAGAATTACCCGCCGATCTCGAGGATCCTCCGATTGTCGATGAAGTTCAGATGAAGAACCAGCCGGTCATCGTTCTTTCCCTGTCTACCGGGTCGCTGACCGAGGACCAGGTGGTGACCCATGCCAAGGCCCTGGAGACGTTGTTGCTTGACCATCCCAATATTGCCGCGGTGTCGCGCTTCGGGTGGCGCGATCGCGAAATCTGGGTTGAGGTGGACCCGGAACGTGCATCGAAGTACTACCTGTCCTTGGCTGAGATCATAACTATTCTCAAGGAGCGCAATGTCAACATTTCGGGCGGGAGCGTCATCGAAGGTGCGAGCGAGAAGCTTCTGCGCACGTCGGGCGAGTTTAATTCAGGCAAAGATATTGAAGGCGTGGTGTTGCGCGCTAACGAACGTGGCAACTGGGTGCAGGTGTCCGATATCGCCAAAGTAACGGATACGTTCAAGCGTGAGGACATATTAACGCGTACTGATGGTCGTAAGTCGCTCAACCTTGTTGTGGTCAAGAAAGAACGCGGTGATGCGGTTCAGGTTGTGGAGGACGCAAAGAGGATTGCGGAAAACTATGTGTCCGGAGTCGAAGGGCTGTCAATTGCACCCGTAGATGACATGTCGTTTTATCTCAAGCGTCGTTTGGGTGTTCTTGTGTCAAACGGGTGGGTAGGTATCATTCTGGTCGTTTGTGCGCTGTTCATCTTTTTATCATCGCGCGCGGCATTGGTGACAACGGTGGGCATTCCCATCGCGTTTCTAACTGCTTTTTCCGTGATGTATTGGTCTGGGCTCACCATTAACCTGGTAACGCTGGTTGGTCTCATCATTGTCCTGGGCATGATCGTCGATGACGCGATTGTGGTTGCGGAGAACGTTTTCCGTCTTCACGAGCAGGGAATGCCCGCAAAGAAAGCGGCGGTGGAGGGTGCACTTCAGGTCTGGAGGCCAGTCACGACGTCAGTGCTCACGACGATGGCTGCGTTTGCGCCGCTCATGTTCATGAGTGGAATCCTCGGCAAGTTCGTTCTCTTTATTCCGCTGATTGTTATTGTAGCGCTCGGTGCATCGCTCTTTGAGGCGTTTGTTATCCTGCCATCTCATTTGGCGGAGATGGAGCGTATTCCACATCTGGGCATTTTAAATAGGTTGGGTCATGTGCGTCATCGCGTTGACAATGCTATGGAATTGGCTGCGCGTGCGTACGCGCACATGCTCGACTGGCTTCTGCACAGACGTTACAAGGTCGCAAGCGTTGCCGTCATCGTGATTATAGGTTCTCTTCTCGTAGCTTGGTTTGTCATTCCGTTTGTCCTTTTTCCTTCGCGCGGCATAAATGCGTTCTTCATTCGTGCCAAAGCACCGCTGGGGACGCCCCTTCAGGAGACGGGACGCCTGATGGAGCCACTTGAGAAGCGTTTGGCTGAAGTTATGCCGGAAGGCGAGATGGACAACTTTGTAACCTATGTCGGCGTGCAACAGAACGATCCTAATGATCCTCAAGCCAAGAGAGCCGACCATATGGCGCAGATAAACGTGTATCTGAAGTCACACGTCGATCGTCAGTATGAAGCGCAGGCGCTGGTTGATCTTCTTAAGAAGGAGATCGGTGACGTACCCGGTTTTGAAGAAATTACCTATGAAAAGGTGCAGCCGGGGCCGCCCGTGGGCAAAGCCGTGGAGATTCATGTGCGCGGCGATGACTTTGCAAAGCTCGAGAAGATTGCCGATGATATGAAGGCGTATTTGGGGACCATCAAGGGGGTCTCGGAGATCAAGGATAGTTATGAGCCCGGCAAGGACGAGCTTTCTATAGTGGTGGATGAGAGGGCTGCTTCGCGTGCGGGGCTTACGGTAGGAGATGTTGGTTTAGCAGTGCGTACGGCGATCGATGGTACGATTGCGAGCACGATCAAGAAGAGCGATGAAGAGATCGATATCCGCGTCTTGTATCCCGACCGCGTGCGCTACGATGAAGATGCGCTGAGTAAAATTTATATTCCCAATGGCAGGGGGCACCTTATTCCCCTTACCGCAGTAGCTAAATTTGAAGAGAAGGCAGGCGTGCTTGCGATCAACCACCTGGATCGGCAGCGAGTTATCACGGTTACGGCGGAGGTGGATCAGGAGAATGCGACCGCCATGTCTGTGGTGAAGGATGTGCTGGAGAAATATGGTGATCTTGGGAGGCGGTATCCTGGGTATTCGATGCGCTTTGGCGGCGAGTGGGAGAAGACCATGCAGTCGCTCAAGGATTTTGGTTTCGCGATTATCGTGGCATGTTTGGTGATCTTCCTGTTGCTCACGTTTGAGTTCCAGTCGGTTATTCAGCCGGCCATCGTCATGTTTGCTATTCCGTATGGCCTGGTCGGCGTGACGTGGGCGTTCTTTACGCACCTTGAGCCCAAGAGTTTCCTGGCGATCTTTGGCGTCGTGGGTTTGTCGGGCGTCGTGGTGAACTCATCGATTGTCTACATCGACTTCATCAACAAGCGGCGTAAGGAAGGCAAGAACGCTTACGATGCCATCATGGAAGCGGGGCAGGTGAGGTTGCGTCCCATCTTTCTCACCACGTTTACGACCATGATGGGTGTTTTGCCAGTCGCTTATGGTATTATGGGTTCCGATCCGTTCCTGAAACCCATGGCGCTGGCTATTGGTTGGGGTCTGCCAATTGCCGCGATGGGCACATTGTTTGTGACGCCGTGTTTCTACAAGATTATAGATGATCTCTCCGGTGTTCTTCAAAAGTTCGAGTTCTGGAAGGGAAATAACAACGCGGCAGCGAATACTATGAAGAAGCCTGATGATTTTCTCTAAGGTGCTTTACGGCGAAGCCGCAGTTGGATCCAATGACGTTTTCTCGTTCATCACCGATAGATACTATTACATCAAAGCCTAGATCCCCAAATTCCTGACAGATGAGATCCGCGCGTGTGGGCGCTTCGGGCGGCAGGGCGGTTTGAAAGCCATGCTCCTGTGAACGCACGGTGGGATTTAAGGGTGTAATCTTTATGCAGCATGATGCGGGATTGAAGTGATCTGCTATGACTTTTGGCTCAAGAGGTGTATTGCTTGTGAATGCAAAGTTGAGACCGACCTTTCGCGGGCCGCCGCTGACAAAACGATCAGCGATGTAGCTCAGTTCATCAAAACTCAGTTTATTGGCGGGCATCATCGTTTGGCGGCATTTCTCATCGGTTGAATGAATTGAGAGTTGTAGCTGGAAGGGTTTGAGCGCATACACCGAATGACGGATGTCGATGAATTCATCGAACCAGTCCTTGCGGTTTGCTGGTGCAATGGTTGCAATGCATGGAATGAGTCCCGGTGCATTGTAGCGCCCTGGCAGCTCGCGCAACACATCGAGGACGGCCTGATTGAGTGCGGGTTCTCCCATTCGCGCAAACTGGACCTTAAATTTCTCAACCCTCGTATTCCAGCCCTCTGGATAATTCACTACGACATGATCGATCTGCGCTAACATCTCTCTCGCTGTGAGATCGCCTTGGTAGTCGCCACCAGCATCGCATATGGGGCAAGCGATGGGACAGCCAAATTGAGTGGAGATTATGACTACGCGTTTTTGATCCGGCGTGAGTGATGGGTCGCGTGCATCGACAAATTCGATGGCGTGCGCATCGCTTTCACGCATACGCGCGACATAGACCATCGCTAGATCCCGATCGCCCTGATGCGAAACAATTTCAAGTGTTGTCTTCATGAGCTATAAAGCGAGATGCTTCCATGGCACAGGCAATGCCATCACCGCAGGCAATTGCGATGTGCCGATTCTTTTCTCGATGACAATCTCCCGCAAGAAAGAGCCCGGGTGTATCATCTGTTGATATTGAATCAAGAAAATATGTTGAGGAGTTTTTTCCGATGCAGACGATCACAATATCGGTGTCGATGTGCATATCATGAGATCCGTAAATGCGGACACCGTCGGCAGTTTTTTCGAGCCCCGTTGCTTCAAATGATGAAACGGTATCTATCCCTATTCTGTGAGCGCGCTGGACGAGGACGGGTAGGCAGCGCGGTTTGTCATGCTTCATGATTATGGTGACGTGTTTGCTCGTGCGCGCAAAGTTGAGTGCCTGATCGAAAGCGGCATCACCCGATCCAATGATTGTCACGCGCGATCCGGTGCAGGTAACTTCGCTGGGGTTTATATAGTAATAGACATGTTTTCCTCTGAGCGTGTCTTCTCCCGATATGCCTAAATGTTTTGGAATGAGACCCGTTGCCGCTATGACCGTTCGTGCACGGTGTTCTCCCTTAGACGAGTGAAGCGTGAAATGATTGCAGCTGTGTGAAATGTTCTGGACGGACGTTCCCGTGATTTGAATCGAGTATGATTTTGCATGATCTTCAAATTTGGCCACGAGCTCGGGCCCTCTGATTCCTTCCGGGAATCCGGGTGCATTCTCGATGAGATTTGCTGCCCAGACCTGGCCACCCATGCGGTGCTGCTCAAAGAGTGTGTAGCTGAGTCCCAGACGCACGCACTGGATTGCCGCGAAGAGGCCGGCGGGTCCAGCGCCAACTATTGCACAATCATATAGTGGGGGTTGGCTGGTCACGATAGTTTCTTAAGCAGTTTCTCTGTCGTTTCAATGTGAGCAAAGCCGTATGCAAGATTGAGGATCGAGGCCCTGTGATACTCACTGTTTTTCGTTGCGCATGCATCCTCAACGACGACGGGTTGATAGCCTTTCATGAAGGCGTGTCGCGCCGTAGTCTCGACGCAGAGATTGGTCATGACCCCGCAGATGACGAGTGTTTCGATGCTTTCTTTCTTCAGTTCATCATCCAGGGTGGTTTCTTCAAAAGCACTGTAGTGTGTCTTGGTTATGACAATATCGGTGTCTGTGCGTGGCAACTCGGTGGTTAGCTGAGAGTCTTCGGTGCCTTCCCATATCACCTTGCCATGCCACCAGCGCCCCATTTGGCCTGTGTCCGAATTCTTTTTATGAGCCTGTCTGGTAAAAATAATGGGAGCGTCGGCTTTTCTGAAGGCTTTTATGAGGTTTCCGATATGCGGAATTATTGCAGGAGCATCCACAAGGAATGCTTTCCCTTCAGGGTGAACAAAGTAGCGCTGAAGATCTATGACAAGAAGCGCGGTGCTGCTGGGCATCTGTGCTATTTTTCTCCCATCAACATATAGATATTGCCGTTGAACTTGTTCACCATCTTGACGCTATAGGTCCCGTCTTTGAGACGCTGAGAGTCCACGGTGAAATAGGTCGTGAAGGCGTACAGCCCCGCTGCCAGAAGTAATAGGATGAGCAAGAATGTTTTCATAAAACCCCCATAAAATTTGTTTTTGCAGTTGTTTGCGTTTCACTCTTCACGGTTTTTAGCATTTTGTTCTTCGTTCTTTGCCTTTTACACTTCACCCTTCACGGACTTCTAGTCCGCATTCGGATTATCGTCCGGCGTTGTGTCTACTGCAACCTTTTTTGCGACCGTATCCGCCGAGGGGTAGGGATGGTGCACCGCTGTCGGCTCGACTAGTTTGTCGATCGCATCTGCGCTGCCCTCGATGCCCAGCTTGGTGAAGAGCATGGAGAACTGCTCGTGCAATGCGCTCATGAGCGCGGATTTGGTGTTGTCGGTCAGCGTCCAGAGCGGCTTTTTGAACGGTCCCAACGCTTTCTTGCGTGTTTTGTAGTAGAACTGCTCCGGCGTCTGGTCCGATTTGCGCTCGCCTGCACAATTCTGATCAAGCCAGGCATAAATCTGTTCGCGGATGCTTTTGGGGAACGACGTGTTGTCGATCACCGTGTTCTGGAAACCCGTTGCCAAATGTACTTCGAGCGTCTGTCGCTCGGGGAAGTTGCCGAAAGCGCTCTCGGGAAGCGTGGACGCGCCATGCTGCACCACGCCGCCGATGCCAAACTGCGTGCGGCACATGTCGCCAAGCGTGGAGAGGACGTCGAAATCAAGCGCGACTTGAGCCACCGAGCCGTCCGGTAGCGGCACGCCGCCGTGTGACGTTCCCGTTTGTATCGAGATCTTGGAAAGACCCGTTGTCTGTGCGCCTTGTTTCTGCATCGTCGTGTTGTAGCCCTCGATGTAGGTGGAGAGTTCTTCCTTAGTCGAGTTTTGTCCGCCCACTTCGCCGATCTCTCCGCCCACCGATACCGTGATGTCCTTGGGTTCTACGGAACGGATGAATGCTGTAAGCTCCGCGGCGCATTCAAAGTTTGCGCGCTGCTGTTCCACGACCGTCGGCTTGTCGAGGTCGACGAGCGTAGAGGTGTCGATGTCGATGTTGTAGAAGCCGGCGCCTACCGCCTCGCGGATGATGTCCTTTAAGTTTGCGATCTCGGCCTTTGGATCTTTGCTGTAGTTCTTTGTATTTGCCTGGAAATGGTCTCCCTGGATGAAGACGGGACCCTTGTAACCCTGTTTGATTGCTGCCGCTAGCACACACGAGGTGTATTCGGCTGGGCGCTGCTCGGTGTAGTTCATCTCTGACTTGGCGATTTCAAAGATGCAGGCCTTGGCTTTTATGTTCTCAAGTCCTTTGAAGATCTGCTGTGCCGTGTCGTAGGTCAGTGTGCGTATGTTGATGGCGGGGACGGTCAGATTTTTCCACGCGTCCTTGGTGCGCGCCATGTAGAAATCGTTGATGGATGCCGAGGGGCAGCCCATTGCCTGCGAGGCCTCCCAGATGGTCCAGCGGGCGGTGTTGCGCGTCAGCTCATCTTCACAGAAGACCGCGTTCCACACGAGCTTGTCGACCGCCTCGTTGCGGAAGCGTGCTTCGTCCGTGATCGTGAGCTGGTTGTCCGTGATCGTGCAAATGCCCTTGAGTGCATTCGTCATCTCTTCGACCGATTTCCAAAAAATCATAAAACCTCCTGTTGCTGTCATTCCCGCGAAAGCGGGAATCCAGAAACGTCAACCCCTGGATCCCGGCTCTTCGGCCGGGATGACATAACTGGAGTTGCGTTTTTTATGTTTATGACAACTTTGTCAACACGTCTCTCAGCCGCCCCACGCCTTCTTCAATGTTTTCAAGCGATGTAGCGAATGAGAAGCGCATGAAGCCCGGTGCGCCAAACGGCGTGCCTGCTACGGTTGCGATATGTCCTTCAGACAGTAGTAGCTCGGCCAGCGCCAGATCGTCGGTGATTTTGGTGTCGCCGTGTCGCTTGCCGATGAGGGCTTTTATGTTGGCAAAGCTGTAGAAAGTGCCTGCGGGGCGTTCGGCTGTTATCCCGTTGATATCATTTAGCATTGCACACATGCGGTCGCGCCGCTCAGCAAACGCAGCACACATTTGCGTGACCTTATCGAAGGGCCCTTCCAGGGCAGCTACAGCTGCATGCTGTACGAAGGTAGCCGGCGATGTGGTCTGCTGGCTGGCCAGTTGATTCATCTTGGCGATGATCTCATTTGGGCCCGTCGCCCAACCCAGACGCCAACCGGTCATGGCGAAACTTTTCGAGACGCCGTTGATAATAATGATGTTGTCGCGCAGGGCTTCGTCGACATTGGCTATGGAGACATGTTTGGCGTCGTCGTAGATGATGTGTTCGTAGATTTCATCGCTGATGACGACCAGATCTTTTTCGCGACATACCTTTGCCAGTGCCTTGAGTTCGTCTTCTGTGTAAACGGTGCCGGTGGGGTTGGATGGTGAATTAAGAATGAGTGCTCGCGTGTTCTTGCTGCACGCATTGGTGAGCTGGTCCGGCGTGAGCTTCATGTCGTTAGCCGTAGTGTCGACGATGACAGGCTTGCCGCCAGCTAGTTTGACCTGCACGGGATATGACACCCAATACGGTGCCGGCACTATTACTTCGTCTCCGTCGTCCACGATTGTCAGGAGTGCATTGGCGATCGCCTGCTTGGCGCCGCAGCTCACAGTTATTTCTTCCGGCGCATAGGTCAGGTTGTTGTCACGCTTCATTTTTGCCGCGATGGCTTTACGCAATTGCGGGATGCCGGCGCTTGGCGCGTACTTCGTGTCTCCGTGATCCAGAGATTTCTTTGCCGCATCCTTGATGTTGTCTGGCGTATCGAAGTCGGGTTCGCCGGTGGCGAAGCTGATGACGTTTACGCCTTGCGCACGAAGCTCGGTTGCTTTGGCGGCCATGTCAAGCGTAGCGGATGGTTTGAGTTGTTGTGCTCGTTTTGAAAGATGCGCCATGGTTATTTTCCTAACAATTTTCTGCGAAGTGCTTCTTCGACGAGAGGATGAATCATACCTGAGAGGCTGCCGCCAAAGAGGATGACCTCCTTGATGATCGAGGAACTCAAGTGTGCGTATTTCCCTTCCGTCATCATGAAAAGCGTCTCGAGTTCTGGGTCAAGCGTCTTGTTGGTAAGAGCCATCTCGTATTCGTATTCATAATCGCTCATGTTCCGAATGCCGCGCAATGCCCGGGAGATGCCCTTTTTGCGCGCGTATTCAACCAACAGTCCCTCAAAAACGTCGACTTCAACGCCCGGCGTGTCCGCATAAATTTTCTTGAGTATGGCGACGCGCTCCTCGGGTGAGAGGATGGGCTGCTTTGACGTGTTGGTGGCAACGGCGATGACAACGTGCTCAAATGTCTTGAGCGCACGCTCGATGATGTTGAGGTGACCGTTGGTTGGCGGGTCGAAACTGCCCGTGCAGATGATGCTATTTTTCATGAAACCCCCGATACTAGATGCTGGATTCTAGATATTGGTAGGATCAAAAGCTTTTGCTTTTACTAGCATCCAGTATCCAGCATCTAGTATCCTTTATCGTTTCGTCAGAAACGAAATAAGGGTTTGACCATATTTGCGCGTATCGGTCAAGATGAGCCCCTTTAGGTCATCTATCGGTTCTTTCGGATGATGCTCAACGACGATGCGCGTTTCATTGTGCGCTATGCCTAGGGCGCAGATCTTTTCGAGTGTCACGTTGACTAAGTTCTTGAGGTAGGGCGGGTCCACGAAGATCAGATCGTAGGAGGAATTCTGCTTTGCGAGTTTATCCAGGGCCCGCGCGACATCCTGTTTCAGTATAGTCGATTGTTGTTCAAAGCCGCATGCTATGATGTTGGCTGTCATCGCGCTCAGTGCAGCAGTGTTGTTTTCGATAAAGGTTGCATGCGCTGCTCCGCGCGATAGCGCTTCAATACCGACGCTGCCACTCCCGGCAAAAAGATCCAGGACGGTTTGATTATCAACATCGAAGAGGATGCTGAACAGAGATTCCTTGATGCGGTCGAGTGCGGGGCGTGTGTGCAAACCCTTGGGGGCGACCAGCCGTTTCCCTTTGCATGTGCCGGCGATAACTCTCATAGAAAAGTCTGCGAGATCTGCGAGATCGGAAAAGCGTTTATGTTCATACAGATGAGTTTACTGCTCCTGATATTGCTTCGCTTGCACCCAGCGATATGCCCAGCATCATCAAAAGGAACATGCCGAGCATAACCAGGCAGGTGAGAACAGTTCCGACGATGCCTAGGATATAACCGACCTTTGCAATGCCTTCACCCTCTTTGGGGGCCTCGCCATTCTTGATGGCTTTCAGTTCCATATGGCCAAGGATGATGGCGGGGATACCCATGACGAAACCGCCGCATACAAGCGAGAGGACGCCCAGGATAAGCGTTACGAGTGCGCGCGTGCTGCCGGTTGACGACTGTTGGGTTGGCTGTGACGGTTCAACGGGCTGCGCAACTGGAATCTTCTGTTCTTCGTTCATATATCCCCCTGTAATTGAAGCGGCCATATTATGAGGAGCTTGGAGGGATGTAAAGTGGGTAGTAGCAAGTAGCAAGTAGCAAGTAGAAAGGCTTGGAATGCTTGCTAGTTGATGCTTGCTACCTGCTACTGATTTTTATTGCTTTGAGCCGCCAAACCTTGATACAAGGCCCGCTTAACGTAAGGAGGCAGTATCATGAAGAAATTGTTGATGATTGCAGCGCTCGTCGCGTGCATCGCGGTTCCGGCCGAGTTGCTGGCGCGCAAGACCACGTACGTGATCACAAACCGTCGCTGGAACTATGTGAAGCTGGTCGAGGTGAAACCCCGCGTGGCCGAGGAGCGCAGTATGACGCAGCCGGTGGATATCCCCCAGGCGCAGATGCGAAGCGTCCTCAAGTCGCTCAATTTGTCCAAGCATCATCTGTTTGGCGATAAGGTGACCGAACGCGGTATCTTTAACGACAAGGCCATCAACTATCTTGCACCGGCGATCTGCCAGGCTTTTCGTGATGCAAGCCCCAAGGAGGAAGTGCAGTTCTCCTACAATGTGAAGGACCCCATGTTCATACTGCGCAACGACCGTCTGACCGCGGTGACGGCGTGGGTGACCGGCAATGATTTGTATCTGCGGTTCGACAGGCTGGCGCAGAAGCTTTTGGGCGATACCGATAAGCGCGGTCGTGATAGCTATACGCTGAGCCGCGCGCAGGGTATCCGTATGACGCTTGAAATAGGTCCCGGACAGACCATGGGAGCCGTTGGTGGGAAGATCATGATCGTCAATCTCAAGCACAAATTTACGCCTGTGGTTGCCACCTCCAAGACGGAGGCCGGGGCGGAAGGGACGACGACTGCAGCAGTGGATGAAACCAGCGCAAGCAAAGAGGTCAAAGCTGAGAAGGGCGAACCATTTGCAGCACCCGCTCCGGTGTTGTCCGACGATGAGACGACGCGCCGCCTCGAGAAGTTAGAAATGTTGCGCAAGCGCAACTTGATCTCCAATAAGGAATACAAGCAGAAGAAAGCGGAGATTCTAAAGGATCTCTAAACTAAGTGTGGGAAACGCGGCGGTCTTAACGGGCCGCCGCTTTTTTATGGCAAAGGTCCGCATAGACAAGCTGCTCGTGGAACGTGAGATGGTGCCGTCGCGCGAGAGGGCGCAGGCGCTTATCATGGCCGGTGCCGTTCTGGTCGAAGATGTTCCCGTTTCCAAATCCGGACAGCAAGTATCTGAAGATGCAAACGTACGCATCAAGGGCGAGGACCATCCGTTTGTCGGACGTGGCGGCCTGAAGCTCGCAGGTGCTCTCGATGAGTTTGGCGTTGATCCGAAAGGTTTTGTCTGCTTGGACGTTGGCGCGTCCACCGGTGGTTTTACCGACTGTCTTTTGCAGCGCGATGCTAGCAAGGTCTATGCGGTCGATGTTGGCTACGGACAGCTTGCTTGGAAGTTGCAGAGTGACGAGCGCGTAGTCGTGATCGAGCGTCAGAACATTCGCCACATCGATCCAGCCAAATTGCCTGAACCATTTGATTTGATAGTCATCGACGTATCGTTTATCTCGCTCGAGATCGTCATCCCCGCAGTCGTTTCATTCTTAAAGCCTGGCGGACAGATCATCTCCCTCATCAAGCCGCAGTTTGAGGTTGGCAAGGAGAGGGTCGGCAAGGGCGGCATCGTAAAGGATGAGGATGCCCGCCAGGCAGCCGTCGACAAGGTTATCGCTGCAGCTGAGGTTGCTGGCTTCACGTGCGCCGGCACCACCGACTCCCCCATCGCAGGAACCAAGGGCAATATTGAATTTCTCGCTTTATTCCGGAAGTAGCACGATTTTCGGGAAAAGTTGGACCTCCCCGGCACTCCTTCGTCAACGGGCGCACTTGCCTCCTTACTCGTCGGAAAATCGATCGTTGCGCTCAAAAGCAAGAGATAGCGTTCTCCTCTGTCGACCGCCATCTCTGGAGCGCAAACGACGATTTTTCCTTCTCATGCAGTCGGTCTCGTCCCGCGCCTTTATGTTGACTGCCGGAGATGCCGGGAAGACCCAATTACTCTCCGCATAATTGAATGGAGGGAGCTGGGATGTGTGTCGAGTGGTAGCTCATTCGACGGCACAATCTAAGCCTATGATGCCGTGCCGGAGAATGTAGCAGGCGACGAGCCGGCGTGTGAGGCGAGGAAGCCGGTACCCGAGACACACATCCCAGTTCCCGACGACGTGCTATCGCGTTGCCGAGAGGAGGCGGAGGAGGAGTACTTGCTATCTTTATGGGCCGATGCTAAGAAATCAGGCTTCATCATGTGGGGAAAACTCAAGTATATTCGCGTTGTTCTGTGCGTTGTCGTTGCTGCGTCCGTGGCAGGATCGGCATGTGCGCCCAAGCGTCCTCCCGCGCGCGCCGAGGGGTTGATCGACGGGGAGAAGCACAATCCTTACTACCTTTTTATACGCTCCGACCTTCTGTCCATGGAAGGCAGCACCGACCAGTCTACCGACGAACTCAAGGAGCTCATCGAGGCTCAGCCGCAAGCCGCATTTCCATGGCTACTGATGGCGCAGAATTATTCCAACGAGCGCAAGTTTGATCCGGCGGTCGAGGCGGCGCAGCGCGCGGTCAGCATCGATCCTCAATTTTATGAGGCGCAGTTCTTTCTGGCCAAACTCTACATTGCCCAGAAAAAACACGATGAAGCGATCGCAGCGCTGGAAAAGATTACAGCGCAGCACACCAAATATGAGGAGCCATATCTCCTCCTTGCGCGCGAGTACGTTGTGCAGGAGAAGCTGCCCAAGGCCATTGCAACGCTTAAGCGCCTCATTGCTGTCGATCCCGATTCGGTGCGCGCATACTATTATCTTGGCGGTATCTACGCCATGAAGAAGCGTCCACACGTTGCCATAGCTGTCTATCGCAAGGGGCTGGTGGTTGAGCCTGGCAACGTTGCAATCCTGACGTCGATGGGCCAGCTCTACCTCGAGCGCGAACAGTATGCGAATGCGCTTGCGGTGTTCAAGCGTATCGGCGAGATCGATCCGGCCGACTACGCAGTTCAGCTGCGCATTGCGCTCATCTACTATCAGCTGAAGAGGTATAATGATGCGGTGGGTACGTTCCAGCGCATTCTCGACGCAAATCCAGAGGCCGATAAGATTCGCTACTACCTCGGCATGCTCTATGAGAACATTGAGCGCTACGATGCTGCCCTCGTCGAGTTTGAGGCGGTGCCTCCGTACTCCACGTATTATGTAGAGGCTCGTCTTCGCTCGGCGGCCATCTATAGGCAGCAGGGAAAGAATGCCGATGCGATACGCGTGCTGCGCGAAGGTGTCGATGTGCGCAAGAAAGAGCTGATTCTGTATAAATATTTCGCTGCATTGCTGGAAGAGGACCGCGATTACCGTGGTGCCATAGAGATGATGCAGAGAGCATCGAAGATGGCTCCGGACGAGGTCAACTTTCATTTTCTTCTCGGGATTTTGTACGAGAAAGTTATGGAGCGCGACAAGGCGATCGCAGAGATGAAGAAAGTCCTAGAGGTTGAGCCGGACAACGCATCGGCACTTAATTATGTCGGTTATACGTATGCTGATCGCGGCGAGAAGCTCGTCGAGGCCGAAGCGATGGTTGGCAAGGCGCTTGCCCTCAAGCCGACCAGCGGCTACATCATGGACAGCTACGGGTGGGTGCTGTTTAAGACGGGTGATGTCGAGCGCGCCCGGGTTTTTATTCAAAAGGCATACGGTCAGCTTCCCAATGAACCAACCATCATCTATCACCTCGGCCGCGTCGTGGAAGCGCAGGGGAATTCGATGCGAGCTCTTGAACTCTACCAGCAAGCGCTCGCCCAAGCGGTGGCGAGGGAGGAGCGCGATGAGGAAGAGATTGAGATTATTCAAAAGAGCATCGACAAACTGACGGGGGAGCAATCGTGAAACGTGTTTTAGTTTTTCTTCTCATCGTAGCGTTTGGTTTTGGATGTACGCCCACCAAGCGTGCTCGCGTTGCCAAGCGCGCTGCCATGGACCCGCGTGCTCGCGATGTCATTGCTGCGATGGACGAGCGCCGCGCGGCGATCAAGACGCTCAAGGCTCTAGGTAGGGCCACTCTCACAGCGTTTGATGACCACGAGGCCGATATTGTCCTTGTGCTCCAGTTGCCCAATCGTATGCGCATGGAGGCGATGGATGATGTTGCGGACGTCGTTGCTAGTGTTGCTTCCAACGGTAGCCGCATCAGCGCATCTTTGCCAGCGGAGGGGAAAAGGGTTTCGGGCCGTGCGAATCGCGCGACCTTGAAGCGCCTCATGGGCGTCGAGTGGGATATGCGTGACATGGTCTCGACGCTTGTGGGCATCGTGCCGCTCCCCAAGGACGTTTATCTGGAGCGAGCTTCAAATGGTGCGGGCAGGTTTGTGGATCCAATAAATAAGTTTGAATTGTGGATGGATGTGCAGCGCCGGGTGCCGATTCGTTTTGTGCAGTACGATGGTGTGGGCGGTGTTGCATACGAAGTGTGTTTTAAAAGGTATCGCAATGTGCAGGAAGTGTTGATCCCTCATCACATCATCGCCATCAATCCTCCCGGCGGAGAGCGTGTGGAGATTCGCTATCGGGAAGTCGAGTTGAACAAGGATGTGCAGTCGAGGATATTCAATGCGGCTACGTAGTATCGCTATAGCGCTCCTCTGTATGGTTGCTGCCTGCTCGGTGCGCGTCGAACGCAATCCGGACGTGATGGTTTCTACGCTCAATGCTGATCCCACCATTCTAAACCCTGTGTTGGCATCGGATGCTAATGCCTCCAGTGTCACGGCCTATATCTATGAGTCGTTGATCGAGCGTGATAATCAGACGCTTGAGGAGATGCCGCGTTTGGCAGAGCGTTGGGATATATCGAACGATGGGCTGACGTTTACGTTCTATTTGCGCAAGGATGTTAAGTGGCAGGACGGCAAACCCTTCAGTGCGGACGACGTCATCTATACTTTTAATCAGATCATGGATCCGAAAGTAGATTCGGCTCGCCTGCGCAACTATTTTCGAGATGTAAAGAAGGCTGAAAAGATAGACGATTATACTGTTCGTTTCACGTTTGCGTATCCTTACTTCAGGGCACTGCAGATGGTCGGTGGCATGTCCATCATACCCAAGCATCTGTTTGATACTGGGGTGGATTTTAATACCAATCCGCTCAACCGTACGCCATTAGGGACTGGCCCATATCGTTTCAAGGAGTGGGTTTCTGGTAGCCGGGTTATACTCGAGCGCAATGAGGATTACTGGCGTGAGAAGCCGCGCATAACCGGTATCGTTTACAAGATAATCGCTGACTCGACCGTTCTCTTCCAGCTCTTGAAAAAAGGTGCCATCGATACGGCGACCATCCAGCCGATTCAATGGGTTCGCCAGACGGAGAGCAAGCACTTCAATAAACTGTTTAGAAAATACAAGTACTACCCTCCAAATAGATACTTTATTGCGTGGAATCACAGGAAGCCGTATTTCAGCGACAAGCGAGTGCGACGAGCCCTTACGTTGCTCATCAACCGCAAGGAGATGTTGGACAAACTCTTCTTCGGGCAGGGCATATTGGTTACGAGTACGGTCTATCGCTTTGGCCCTAACTTCGATCCAAATATCAAGCCGTTGCCGTACGACCCTGCTGCAGCGGTCAAACTTCTCGACGAGGCGGGGTGGGTTGATCACGACGGAGACGGCGTGCGCGATAAGGACGGCGTGATGTTTGAGTTTGATTACCTCATGCGTGCGGGTTCTAAGCAGGGTAAGAGTATAGGCTTAATCATGAGGCAGGACCTGGGGCGCGTCGGTATTGAAGTCAATATCCGTCAGCTTGAGGGCGCTACGATGTTCAAGCTGCTCAACGAGCGCAACTACGATTCCATGTCCTTTGGTTGGGTCGGCCCGCCCGAGGATGATCCATATCAAGTTTGGCATTCCACGCAGATGGAGAAGGGCTCCAACGTCATTGGTTTTCAGAACAAGCGCATAGATGAGATAGTCGAGCAGGTTAGGCGCGAGTTCGACCCGGAAAAACGCAAGGCGTTGCTCTATGAGTTTCAGGAGATCCTGTACGAGGAACAACCGTATACCTTTTTGTATACGTTGGCGGATCTCGTAGTTCTTTCGCAGAGATTTATAGATGTGAAGGAATATCCTTTGGGTCTGGATATGATAGAGTGGGGTGTGAAACCCGGTGTGAAAATATTGGAGTGGTGACCGAATGCTTTCATACGTGATCAAAAGGCTCTTGCTTATGATTCCGACTCTGATCGGAATTACGGTAATTACGTTTGTTATCATCCGTTTGGCACCCGGTGATCCCATTGCGCTCAAGGCGCAAGCGTCCCTCGATGCTTTGGGTAGCGATCAGGCACAGGTAGAGATCATAGAACAAACGCGCAAGCTCTACGGCTTGGATAAGCCGCTCTATGTGCAGTATGGCAAGTGGATAGGGCAGATAGTTACGCTTGATTTTGGAATGTCGTACCGTGATCACCGGCCTGTAATCGACAAGATCGGCGATGCTCTTCCCATTACGCTGACTCTCAACATAATTTCAATACTGCTTATCTACCTTATCTCCGTTCCTATAGGAGCATTGTGCGCGCTTCGGCCACGTACTTTCTTTGACCGAATTTCGGCTCTGGGTCTGTTCGTTTTGTACAGCTTGCCGTCATTTTGGGTGGCGATGATGCTAATAATCTATTTCGCCGGTGGCGATTACATGAATTTGTTTCCAATCGTTGGGTTTGAGTCCGACAATGCCAGCATTCTGCCGTGGTATGATTGGATCGGAAACGTCGCTTGGCACTTGGTGCTGCCGGTGACTTGCCTCACGTATGGAGGTTTTGCGTTTTTGTCGCGTTTTTCGCGCGCCTCGGTGCTCGAGGTTATTCGTAAGGACTATATCCGCACAGCGCGCGCAAAGGGATTGAGCGAGTGGAAAGTCGTGGTTCATCACGCCATGCGCAATGCACTTATTCCGCTCATGACGATCACCTCAACGCTCTTGCCTGCTTTGTTGGGTGGATCAGTCATTATCGAACAGATCTTTTCTATTCCAGGTATGGGCAGGTTAGGTTTTGAATCCGTGCTGACGCGCGATTATCCGGTGATCATGGCAATTGCCTTTATCAGCGCATTTTTGACGCTCTTAAGTATTTTGATAACTGACATACTGTATGCGGTTGTAGATCCGCGCATCACGTTTGAAGAAAAAGGCTGATGTTAATTTTCCCCTCCTTTGTAAGGAGGGGTTAGAGGAGGTAGAGCGCGAGTTTCTACCCCTCCCATCCTCCCCTTACAAAGGGGAGGGGTTACTTATGAGAAAAAAGTCGCAATCATACTCTGGCCTCGTGTGGCAACAGTTCTGCAAGAGCAGACTTGCGGTCATAAGTCTCGTCTTTGTGGCATTGCTCGTATCCACCGCAATTTTGGCTCCGGTGATTGCGAACGATCGACCAATTCTCATGAAGTGGGATGGTGAATGGTACAGCCCAGCGCTGCACCTTCAGGCCGATATGCGAGGATGGGACTTCAAAGATCTGAAGAAGAAGCATCCCGAGTCGACCATGATCTTCCCGCCTATTCCCTACGGCCCCGGCAACTACGATCTCGATGCCGTTCTGGCGGGGCCAAGCACAGCGCATATTCTTGGTACAGATGGTGACGGGCGCGACGTTGCTGCACAGATGGTTTGGGGCGCGCGCATATCGCTTTCTGTGGGTTTTATAGCCGTGGGCATTGCCGTGTTTATTGGTATCATACTCGGTGCAATTGCCGGTTATCACGGTGGGTGGATCGACCTTGGCTTGTCACGCCTCATAGAAGTGATGATGTGTTTTCCCACATTCTTTCTTATTCTTGCCGTGCTGGCTTTTGTGGGTCCATCAATTTACAACATCATGATTATTATCGGTGTTACCGGATGGACCGGCGTCGCACGCTTAGTGCGCGGTGACTTTCTAAAATTCAGGAACCGTGAGTTCGTTATCGCGGCTCGTGTAACGGGCATGTCGTCCAGGCGCATTGCGTTTAGGCATCTCCTGCCCAATGCTATGGCTCCAGTCTTGGTAAGCGCTACATTCGGCGTCGCGGCTGCAATCTTGACCGAGTCGGCGCTGTCCTTTCTCGGTTTTGGCGTGCCGCCGTCGACGCCCAGCTGGGGCAGTATTCTTTCGCAGGCGCAGGCGTATATGGATATTGCCTGGTGGCTGACTCTGGCCCCGGGTTTTGCAATCTTCTTGAGCATCACCGCTTACAACCTCATTGGAGAGGCTTTGCGAGATGCCATTGATCCGCAGATGAGAGTGTAAAAACTGGGACTCGGGACTAGGGGCTGGGGACTCGTAAAAACTAAAAGGCGAAGTCAGTGACATTATTAAAGGTACATAATCTAACGACGCAATTCTTCACCGATGATGGTGTGGTTAAGGCTGTCGACGGCGTATCGTTTTCACTCGAGAGTGGTGATACGCTTGGCATCGTCGGTGAGTCGGGGTCGGGCAAGAGCGTTACGGCTCTTTCCATTATGCGCCTCGTTCAGACGCCTCCGGGACGTATAGTTGACGGCAGCGTTCTGTTTAACGATTCGACCGATCTCCTGAAGCTGCGCCGTAAGGAGATGCGCAGTATTCGTGGCAAGCGTATCGCGATGATCTTTCAGGAGCCGATGACGTCGCTCAATCCCGTCTACACGATCGGCAATCAGATCGCTGAAGCGATACAGCTGCACGAGGGTGGTTCATCATCTCAGGTTAGAGATCATACGATAGAGATGATTCATACCGTTGGTATACCGGAGCCGGAGCGCCGATATGGCGAGTATCCTCATCAGCTCTCCGGTGGTATGCGGCAGAGAGCGATGATAGCGATGGCGCTGTCGTGCAAGCCGGATATTCTGTTGGCCGATGAGCCTACGACTGCTCTGGACGTTACGATTCAGGCACAGATCCTAGATCTCATTGCTGGGCTCCAGAAAAAGTTCGGCATGGCCATGATACTCGTTACACATGATTTTGGTGTGATCGCTGAGGTGACCGAGCGCGTGATAGTTATGTATGCGGGACAGTTTGTGGAGGAGGGTGCTACAAGGGATATCTTTGCCAATCCTCAGCATCCCTATACTCAGGGTCTCCTTCGCTCAATTCCGCCACTTAAGAAGATGCCCGAGGGTGAAAAGCTTGCTACGATCAAGGGCGTTGTTCCGCACCTGGCACGTCTCCCTGAAGGATGCAATTTTCAGGACCGCTGTCCTAAGGTGCAACAGAAATGCCGGGAGCAGGAAGTTCCATATGATGAACGGGTTGGTGGAGGTAAGAAGAGGTGTTTTTATCCAGGCTAAGAGAGGATACTGGATGCTAGATACTAGATGCTGGTAAGAGCAACAGGCTTTTGTTTTTACCAGAATCCAGCATCTAGCATCTTGAAACGATTAAAGTGAAAAACTTATGAGCGAGCCATTAGTAACGATCGAGAATTTAGTAAAACATTTCCCGGTAAAGGGAGGCTTTTTCGGCCGTCCAAAGGCCTGGGTGCATGCGGTCAATGACGTGTCGTTTTCCATCGGTCGTGGCGAGACGCTCGGTTTGGTGGGCGAGTCGGGCTGTGGCAAGTCAACGCTTGGTTTGTTGCTGCTCCGCCTCATCGGCGCTGATAGCGGTCGCATTATATTCGATGGGCACGATATTACCGCAATGAGCGAGCGCGAACTGCGTCCTATCCGTCGTGAGATGCAGGTCATATTCCAGGACCCATACGCTTCTCTTAATCCACGCATGACCGTTGAGGAGATCATCGGCGAGCCTTTGCTCGTGCATAAAGTTGGTAAGCGCAGGGAACGACGTGATCGTGTGTATGATCTTCTCCATTTAGTGGGACTCTCAGATGAGGCTGCGGGCAAATATCCGCACGAGTTTTCCGGTGGTCAGCGTCAGCGCGTCGGTATAGCGCGCGCCTTGGCGCTCACGCCCAAGGTTATCGTGGCTGATGAGCCGGTGTCGGCGCTTGATGTTTCGATACGTGGTGAGATCATTAATCTCATGTCCGAGCTTCAGGAGAAGCTTTCGCTTGCCTATCTATTTATTTCTCATGATCTCAAAGTGGTTGAGCACGTCAGTCATCGCGTTGCGGTTATGTATCTTGGTAAGCTTATGGAACTCTTTCCGGCAACCGAGCTTGACGAGGCAAGACATCCGTATACCACGGCTCTAATGTCTGCTGTGCCGGTTCCGGATCCTACTGTTTCAAAGAGGCGCATTATGCTTACGGGAGATGTGCCGTCGCCGATCGTGCTTCCCAGGGGCTGTCCGTTTCATCCGCGCTGTCGGTTTGCAAAGGATGTCTGTCGTGAGAAGGAACCGGTGTTCGAGAAATATAGTGACGGCTGCAAAGCGGCATGTCATTTTATACATGAGATGAAGCCGCTTGCGGATGAAGCGCGCTAAGGAGGTCTTATGAAGAAACTTATTGGATTGTTTCTTATAGTTGTGATCGCCATCGTGGCGGTTCAGGCACATGCGCGTCCCAAGAAGCCGATGCGTGTCATGGCAGGCACGTCGATTCCGAAATACGCTTTGGGCGTCGATGTTAGTTATGACCCCCGGTTTGACACGCTCGTTCCTGGCTACAAGGTCCTTCAGGTCGCACTTGTGAATAACTCCTTCAATATTATTCCTATGGATCCAAAGAAGGATAAGTGGGTCATTCGGACCTCGGATGGTAAGCAGAAATATCGTGCTGTTGCGAATCTGCGCGGCAAAGATCCAAAGGCGTGGAATACACTGCCTAAAGGAGCGCAGGATAAGTTGGGATATCCGCTCATGCTCCCGGTCGGTGCGCGCCAGGTTATAGATCTCTTTGTGCCGTCTTCCGCACCGCTCGATACCTTCACGCAGGTGGATATCAATATTCACAGCATGGATCGGCGCCTGGAAGTTATGGCGAGAGACTAATGAGTCTGTGAAGGGTGAAAGGTGAAGAGTGAAGTGAAAAGATCAAATGCGGGTTTTTACTCTTCACTCTTCACTCTTCACTCTTCACTCTTCACTCTTCACTTTTCACTCTTCACTCTTCACTCTTCACTCTTCACGGTGAGTTTCTTTCCTTGCCAAGAATCTCTTTTTACCAATTCAGCTTGAACTGCATTAAATGTTCCCAATTTGTTTACCGACCATTTTGGAGCGATTGTGATGTCGCGTGGGCTGTGACTGTTGACGCGATGAACGACAGTCTCCGGCGGCAGCTGCTCGAGAAAGTCGGTTACCATGCTCGCGTATTCTTCCAGTGTGGGGATAACAACCTCTCCGCGAGCATGCATCTGCGCTAGTTCCGTATTCTTCAATACATGAAGGTTGTGTATCTTGACTCCCCACACCTCGTTGTCTGCAAGGAAGCATGCGGTTTCGATCATCTGATTCCGGGTTTCACTGGGCAGTCCTAGAATGATATGTGCGCATGTCGGAATGTTTCTCGCCTTGAGCTTGGTGTGCGAGTCGACGAAGTCTTGTACTGTATGCCCGTGATTGAGATTAGCGAGAGTCCTTTCATGCGCGGATTGCAGTCCTAGCTCCATCCAGAGAAAAGTCCTTGTGGCGATGTCAGCAATCGCGTCGCACAGTGCGTCCGAGATGCAATCGGGACGCGTTGAGATGGCGAGCCCCACGACGTCGGGGTGATCGATTGCTGCTTCGTACGCAGCGCGCAATTTCTCGAGCGGTCCATAGGTGTGTGACCCGCGTTGAAAATAGGCGATGAAGGCATCCGCACCGTGCCGATGTCCCACATAGGCAATGCCATCCTCAAGCTGCTGGTGGATGGGAGCTGTACCTGGAAGCCTATCCTCGCGCTTGGTGGGATAATAGCTGCGCTCATTACAGAAGAAGCAGCCGTTTGCGGAAAGCACAACGTCGCGATTGGGGTAGCCCGAGCCTGCGTCCAAGGCAACCTTGTATACCCGCCTACCCGCACGTTCTTTCAGCACATCATTTATTGAGCGATAGCGCCGCTTTATGGTGCGTGAAATGTGCTTCTGCTAGGCGTTTTTGTCAAAGCCATGAATGTGGTAATTTTGACACCATCTGTGATTTCTTTTTCATAATAATAAAGTCTATATAAAACAATGCATTGCAGACGTCTACCAACGTTATAAGTAGTTGAATTAAAAGGATGAGTCAAAATGAACCTCTTTATAGAATTATAAGTCGTGCGCTATTACAAGTTAACTATTCAATATAGAAAGGGAATTCGAGAGGTAGATTATTTTTCTCAGATGGCACGCTCCTTGCTCTTTCAAGCAATTGGAAGGCGAGAGCAAGGGGGCTGCCATGGGACGCAAGACGAGAAAGCTGATCGGGGGGTTGGGACTCGTTGCGATTCTAAGTATTGCGGGGTGTGGAGGCGGCGGAGCGGATGCTAGTCTGAGCAGTGAAGGTGGGACCGGTATTACCAATATCTTCAATTCACCAGCCGAGATGGGCGTGGGCGACATCATGCCTATCGAATTCATTGAATTTGATGAAGTAGTCGTAGACTTCGACGGTGTAAGTTCTTCGTCCGAATTCATCCTGGTTTTGGGCAACACGGCACAGGGCGGCGTTGGCAGCAGCATCAGCACTGCGACGTCGATGTCTGCGCCGGTGGACCTGCCCGAAACCGACAAGGGTCTCTACGAAGAACCGGATCTCTCGGCGCAGGAAGTGCTTTCGCACTGGATGCGCGCGGTCGAGATGGATTTCTCAGTTAATGAGCCGATGCCCGAGATGGCGGCTTACCCGAACTCATCGAAAGCGATGATGGGGTCGGGGGCATCGAAAGCAGTTGGTGTGG
>Ga0075115_10000266_pt1 | contig 26034 bp, 24 predicted proteins | sample AntAceMetag02UKH_FD_69785 | JGI IMG/M metagenome (GOLD analysis project Ga0075115, IMG submission 69785) | Saline lake microbial communities from Ace Lake, Antarctica - Antarctic Ace Lake Metagenome 02UKH | ecosystem: Environmental > Aquatic > Non-marine Saline and Alkaline > Saline | place... | reverse complement strand
TTACCTCCTGAGGCTTTAATTTGCTGATTAAATCTACCTCAGTGTAATGCCCCATGCTTTTTATTTCAAGTCTACCTCAAGAAAATGGGACGCTCTTAAATGTTTGCTCCGTAAAAAAAAATATTTCTATACTATCTGATCTTCGTTATCGTTATGGTAATACAATATATTACCAGCACAAAATGGAAAAGAACCAAACCAACAAACACACCGCTTTCAACTCCCTGGCGGTATCAGTACTGATTTTAATCGGGTTGGTTGTTTACGCTGATTCGCTTCCAAATTCCTTTGTCTGGGACGATGAAAACCTGGTGCTCGGCAATCCCGCGATCCGTTCGTTGCCCGCGCTCCCCGAACTCTTTACCGGGGGTATCTTCATCGGTATCAAGGGGAACTTTTACCGGCCGCTTCAGTCACTCACCTACGCCGCCGATTATGCTGTCTGGGGCCTGAATCCTCTTGGCTACCATCTCACCAACATCCTCATTCACATAATTAACGCGATCCTGGTTTACTTTATTTTATTCTTCTTTACCAGCCGCGGTCCGGTTTCTTTTATCACCTCACTGATCTTTCTGATTCACCCCGTCCAGACCGAGGCGGTATCATATATCTCCGGCCGGGCGGATCTACTATCGGCATTTTTTGTATTTCTCTCTTTATTATTTTTTCTCATAGAAAAAAAACGTTTGCGTTCGAATCGAGCGGTCTGGTTTAAAAAGTCCGGTTGGCTGATCCTATCGGTTCTTTTTTTTCTGCTCGCACTGTTGGCCAAGGAAGCGGCTCTGATTCTGCCGTTTCTGGTTCTTCTCTGTGATGTTACCTTGCGAAAGAAACCGGCCGAATCCGGAGAGGGAAGGCATTTATCCGATCCCGCGGCCGGGTGGTACTATGGTTTTTTCTTTCTGATCATTCTCTTCTACGCGGCGGCCCGTTACATCGCTTTGCGGAGCGGAGCCATCCCGATTACCTCGAACCCCTATCCCTTTTATGCAAGGTTCCTTACCGGCTGGAAGGTTGTACTCCTTTATGTTAAGGTGCTCATCTTCCCCTTCCATCTCCGGATGGAACGTCTCATCCCCCTTGCCACGACCTTCTTCTCCCCCCCCGTCCTGTTGGCGGGAGGTGTAATCTCGGGAACGGCTGTCTGCCTGGCGAAGGCGTACCGCCGTTCTTCTCTGGTCTTCTTCGGCATTGCCTGGTTCTTTCTCGCGTTACTCCCGTATATGAACTGGTTCCCCCTCAACGCGGAGATGGCCGATCACTGGCTTTACCTCCCCTCGGTCGGTTTTTTTCTGCTCATAGCCATCTCTGTTGAAAAGATTATAATTCGGGGTCCCAAAAATCTAAGTAGTGCCCCGCCTTGGCGGGGCACTACGATTAGCAACTTACCTGGAACGAGGGGATCTAAAAACTCCCTGATTGGTTGTGCCCTGTTACTCGCCATTATAGTATCCTTGGCTGCCCTCACCATTCGTCGCAATCTCGACTGGAAGGATAATAAGACGATCTACCGAGCGACCGCCCGTACCTCGCCGGGGAGCCCCCGGGCACGGTATAACCTCGGGAACATATACCTGGCGGAAGGTCGCCTCGATGAAGCGGTAGGGGAATACCGGGAATCGCTCCGGATCAAGCCCCGGGACGCGCGTTGCCGCGGGAACCTGGGCAAAGCCCTTCTCGAGCTCAACCGGATCCCGGAGGCGGTCAGAGAATTCGAGACCGCGGTCTCACTCCAGCCGGAGGCTCCATCGACGTTGACCAAGCTGGGGGCTGCTTATGGCCTGGCTGGCCGGCCGCACGATGCTGTTCGGGTTTTAGAGAGATCGATTGCTCTCGATTCCAGCCAACCTGATGCGTACAATAACCTTGGCTCCGTCTATACCCGTCTCGGACGGTATTCTGAGGCTGTTCCGTCTTATCGGGAGGCGCTCAAACTTAAGCCGGGAATGATAGAGGCTGTCTTTAACCTGGGCGTGGTCTACTATTACCAAGAGCGTCTCGATGAGGCGGAAAAGCGGATGGAGGAGGCCCTCCGTCTGGACCCTAATTTTACCCGGGCCCATATCTGGCGGGATAAGATTAAGGAGAGAGAGGGAGTTGTTTCGCCGTGAATCGGTAGATTAAATTTAATTGACGGAAGTGAGTTAATTTTTTATCATAATAAAAGCGAAAATATTCAACGGTGGTAACTCCATAAAGAGGGGATAGATGATGAAAAGACTTGTTTCTCTGGCGATAGTACTGGTTTTTTTCGCAGTCTGCCTGTCCGGAAGTCCGGCTCAGACCGGTTACACGATCCTTCATAGTTTCGCCGGGTGGACCGACAATGACGGAGCGGAACCGCATGGAACGCTGGTTTCCGATGGAAGCACTATTTACGGGACAACCAGTTACGGGGGAGCGGCCGATTATGGGACGGTGTTCGCGATCGGCCCGTCCGGGACTGGTTATACCGTTCTTCATCATTTCGGGGTCCAGACTGATGCTGCCGTCGCGCCGTCCGGAACCCTGGTTTCCGACGGGAGTGTTCTCTACGGCACGGCGTCATATTACGGGCCCAACTACTACGGGACGGTCTTTTCCATCAATACCGACGGGACCGGATATACCGACCTGCACAGTTTCAGCGCCTACCCGGGCGACGGGGAGCTGCCCTACGGCGGCGTCTCCGGTGATAGCCGGACTCTTTATGGTACGACTTTTTCAGGAGGGGCGATTGGAGGCGGCACTGTCTTCTCCCTGGAGCCCAACGTCTCCTCTGCCGCTGTCATTCACTCTTTCCCCGAATATGCGGGAGATGGTTTCTTTCCCTACCCCGCCGTTACTCTCGAGTCGGGGATGCTCTACGGAACCACCGTAATGTCAACCACACCGCCCGGCTTTGGAACCGTGTTCTCTCTCGACACCGACGGGGGGTCATATACCGTTCTTCATAATTTCGGCGTTCAGACCGGTGACGGCGGCATGCCGATCGGCGGCATCCTTTCCGACGGGAGCCGCCTCTACGGGACGACCGCCTATGGCGGTTCCAACTACTATGGCACGATCTTCTCGCTTGATACTGACGGATCCGATTATACGATCCTCCATGATTTCGCCGCCTTTACCAGCGACGGCATGATGCCGGTCGCGTCCCTGATCTCCGATGGTACGCGTCTGTACGGGACGACAATGTACGGGGGCGGGTCTTATTATGGCGGGACCATCTTCACCATGAACAAAGATGGATCCGGGTATACCACTCTCCACAGCTTTGGCCTCCAGACCGGTGACGGTTACACCCTCTACTTCAGCGGTCTCCTGTTCGAAAACAACACACTCTACGGGATGACCGCGTCCGGGGGAGAATACGATTATGGCGTGATCTTCTCCTACCCGCTTCCTTCGCCGACGCCCTCTCCGGCGCCGACGCCGGAGTATATGGTTCTCTCATCGGGAGACTACGATGGTGACGGTGCCGCCGATCTGGCCGTCTTCCGGCCCTCAACCGGCCTCTGGGCGGTCCGGGGCTTGGGGCGGGTCTACTTCGGTAGATCAGGTGATATCCCGATCTCCGGTGATTACAACGGCGACGGCTACGCCGACGTCGGGATCTTCCGGCCTTCAACTGGCATCTGGGCGATCAAGGAGGTGAGCCGGCTTTATTTCGGGAACTCGGGAGATCAGCCGGTCCCCGGTGACTACGATGGCGACGGCTGTTGCGACGTGGCCATTATGGATAAGGCCATCGGCCTCTGGTCCGTGAGTGGTGTTACCGCCATCTATTTCGGAACCGTGGATGACCTTCCGGTCCCGGCGGACTACACCGGTGACGGCTTTAACGAGATCGGGATCTTTCGCCCCTCCACCGGCCTCTGGGCGATCCGGGGAGTAACCCGGGTCTATTTCGGAGGAAGCGAAGATACCCCGGTGCCGGGTAATTACATCTGGTATGGAGGCCAGAATCAGTGGGCGGCGGAGATTGCTATCTTTCGCGGTTCCACCGGCCTCTGGGCGATCCAGGGCGGAAACCGCTTATATTTCGGGTCCGGCAACGATATCCCGGTCACCGGTAATTTTACCGGCAGCGCCTTGGAAAAACCGGGCATCTTCCGGGGGAACACTGGTCTGTGGGCCATTCAGGGAGTTACCAGGGTTTACTACGGTTCCGGTGAAGACATCCCGGTGACGAGGTAAGGGGCAAGTAATCAGTGATCGGTAATCAGTAATCAGTAATCAGTGCATCGCCGGGCAGTCGCAGCGCGTACCGATCACTGATCACCAATTACCGATTACCGATCACTATTTCTCCATCCCATCATCGGGGTGGTATCGGAAGCTGATGCTCCCGTCCCGGTCGGTCCGGAAGACTTTCGCCCCGGCTTCCTCCAGCCGCCTGATGACGAGCGGGGAGGGGTAGCCCCGGAGGTTCGCGCCGACCGATATAACCGCCCACCGCGGGGAGACCGCTTTCACAAAAGCCGGTCCGGTGGCGTCACCGGCGCCATGATGGCCGACCTTCAAGAGATCGGAGGAAAGATTCGTCGTCCCTTTCTTCAATAATTCCCGCTCTCCTCGTTCGTTGAAGTCGGCCGCCAGGAGTGCTTTAAATCCTCGATAACGGAGCATGATCACCAGCGAGTTTGAGTTCCAATCCCTGGAGGATAAAAGATCCGGCGGCCAGAGTATCTCCAGGGAGACATCTCCCCACCGGATCGAGTCACCCGCTTTCAGGACCCGATAGTCAGATCGGCCCCGGAAACGCTCTTCATACTCTTTTACCATCGGCTTAGTCAGCTGCTCATCGAACTGATCGATTGTTTGGCCGTTATCCCACAAGCGTTTGATCTTTAAATTTTTACGAACCGCCACGGCATTGCCCAGGTGGTCGGGGTGGGGATGGGTCATGATCAGATGGTCCAGTTCGGTGACTCCCTGTTCTTTAAAATAGGAAGTTAACTTCTGTTTAGCTTCCGGATAACCGGTGTCGATCAGAATGTACCCGCCCGCCGGAGATTTTATCAGGATGGCGTCTCCGTAACCGATATCGATGAAATGTAACTCGAGAGCGCCCTCATCCTGCGCCCCCGCAACAGGGCTAAGAAAGGAGAGGGTGAGCAATATAAGAAATATCTTTGTTAAGTTCGAAGTTCGAAATTGGAAATGCGAAGTTTTCGCCTTATCCAGCCCTGGTGGCGTTCGACGTTCGATGTTGGGCGCCTGCCCGCCGAAGCCTTGGCGGAGGCTGGTTTGACGTTGGACGTTCATTATTTCTCTCATCTTTCTTCCTTTGGATTTATTTCCTGCGCATCCCCGTTACTCCCAGATAAAGCAGTATTCCCCAGGCGCCGCCGAGGGCGTTAAATAAAATGTCCCGGAGATCAAAGAATCGATCGGGAAGAATCCCCTGCCAGACTTCATCGGCCGCTCCGACCAGAGAAACGAAGAGCAAGGGCCTCCAGATCCATCTCCATCGCCCGGCTGATCTTCCTCTCCAACTGGGGCAGGCCAGGAGGCCCAGCAGGCCGAACTGGACCAGGTGAATCCTTTCTTCCGGGAGATGGAGAGAGAAGGAATAGATCAGCCCGGCCAGAAATATAATCATCGTGAAGACGATATTTTTCAGGGGAAGCTTCCAGAAACGGGAGATGTAGATAAAGAGAATGCCGCCGGCCAGGAAGACGGCGAGCACGAAGAGCATCATCCCTTCCGACTCCAGGATTGTTCTCAGGTATTTCTGGATCGGCCGGGCTACCGCCGCGAAAGCCAGGATGGAAACCGCAACGGCCACCATCAGCGGTTTGTGGCTGCGCTGGAGGAAATTTAACCGGGTTCCGGCAGTATCTCTGCTTTTATCGGACATGCCGGGAGAATAGCATTCCCGGGTTAAGGCGGTAAACAGGTAATATTTGATATAAAAGGGTGCTTGGCTTATGGTAAAGTAAGGTATCATGGTTTTAATATTTTGTAGTTGCGAGTTTAAAAAACAATGGGAAAGATGATGAGAACTAAGACCATGCGGGAAATTGAAGAGAAGATGGATCATCTGGACCCGGAGAGCCTCCGATTCCGGGTGCTGGAGGCGGTAAAAAAGTTCAAGGGGAACTGGCTGGAGTTAGGGCGGTTTGTAAGTGTGGTTGAGAAAAGTCAAACATTTCGGGAGTGGGGGTTCGTGACGTTTGAGAGCTACTGCACCCGGGAGTTGAAACTCCGGCAGCAGACGGTGAGCAAGCTGCTCCGCTCTTTCCTGTTTTTGAAGCGGGAAGAGCCGGCCTCTCTCTCGACTTTCCTGGAAGATGGAGATGGGGCCGGCCGACTTCCGGATTATGAGAGTGTCAACGTTCTTCGGCTGGCCCGGGCGAAAAAGGATATCTCCGAGAAAGATTACAGGAAGCTCCGTTCGGCGGTCTTTGATGGTGACGTTCAGCCCCGGGAAGTCGGTCGGCAGTACCGGAGTATGCTGCAATCCGCCCGGGCCGACGGGGTCGATCCCGAAGAAGCCTGGCTGCGGAAGCGGCGGGAGTTGCTGAAAAAAGTACTCGGTTCCTTGCGGTCCGTGAAGAACACCCTGGAACTATCTCAACTTCTTCCCGCCGCCGGTATTGCCACATTGAAGAAACTGATCGAGCAGGTGGAAGAGGAGTTGACCAGGGAATAACAGACGCGTCTAACTTTCAACGTCCAACCCATAAATAGTTTTGGATAAAAAAGTTCTGTCATCTTTTGTTCTCTCGCTGCTCTGCTCTCTCTTCTGTGGCCTGGCCCCGGCCGGGGCTCAGGCCGGGCACTGGATCTTCTTCGACGACTTCTCCGGTGATCTGGAGAAGAAGTGGATCTCCTTTCTCCGCCCGGGACCGCGGCCGAACGAGTACCGGGGTAATCCCGCGCCCTCTCTTAAAAACGACTTTAAAGACAGGAAAAAAAACGGGGTGATGAGTAAGCGGTCTTTTTTTCTCGTTTCGGGAACGGTTATTCGGTGCGATATGTATATCTCCCCCCGAAGCGGTAACGCCTGGGTTGAAGGAGCGTTCGGTCTTCCCCGGACTCCGGACGACTTCCGACGCGGGGTCTGGCCCGAGTGGCTGGTCGGGATGAGTTATAACTATATCGGGAATCCTGGGTGGTCGAGAAGACCGCTCCGGGAAGAAGGCACCTTGATCTGCTACCTGGTTAATGAAGACGGTGATCTGGAGATCAATCGGATCCCCTTTCGAAATCGCTACCTGGATAGCTGGCATACCTATGAGATAACGGTCAGGAATGACGGGTTTATCGAGTTCCGGATCGACGGGGGGTTGATCTATTATTCCCGTAAAAGGCTCTCCTATGGGTATAAGCATCTACCTCTCCTGCTGGGCCAGCGCTCAGGTGGAAAGGGTAAGGTTTACCATGACAATGTCGAGGTTTTGTCGTATAAAAGGGAAGAATTGATTAAATAATGCAATTATGGGGGAGATAATGAACCACACCAATATTGAGAAGGATATTAAGAAGGATATCATCAATAAAAATACGCTTCTGAGGAAAATCCGTCGGATGGACCGTCGGGTGGCTCAATGGCGTGAAGAAGCCAGGGTGTGTAAAAACCGGCGGCAGAAGAAGAAATATCTTACCACTGTCGCCCGTCTTGCTGACGAATCGAGTCAGTTAAAACCATTGGTCCTGGCGATGGTTGAGGACCTCGACGCGCGAATCCATGAAGAGATGGACTTCTCGGTCGATGAGGTCAAGGACTTCAAGGATCATCTCCGGCAAGAGCGTGAAGAGATGAAGAAGATCGAGGGAGAACTGGAGGTGGCGGAAGAGAAGCTCCGCGCCGACGGAGAGAAGCACGCCGAAGACGTTAAAGCCGGGAGAAAAGAAGCGGAGACCGGGAAGATTGAAGAACAGGTAGCCGCCGATAAAGCGGAAGAGGTCAAACTGAAGAGATGGAAAGAGAAGGAATTAAAACAAATTGGCCACCTCGAGAAAGAGTTGGTCTCCGAGGAATCCGACCGGAAAATCTTTAAGGAAGAGCTGAAGCATATAGAAACGGAGAAGGAGATACTGAAAGAGGTGCCTTCGGGTAAGGAAGGGTAGATGAAGAAAAAAACGTTCGGTATTGTTCTGGCAGTTCTCCTCTTTCCTCCCGTTGCCTTCCCGCAAATTGATACTGCCGGGCAGATTACCGGTGGGGCCGTCCCCCCGGCAAGCCCGGTCGTTGCGGGGGGGCGGAATGGTGCGGTGCAAGCTCCCTCCGCTTATGACCGGGTTGTGGTTCTGGTCAAACTTCGGAACGCGAGTCCGGCGCGGATCGAGGAGGCGCTCTCGTTACTCACCCGGGCCTGGGGTATCTTTTCTTCAATACAGTATCTCCGTCTCCCGATCCCCGGAGGAGAAGGTGAGTTATTGTTCCTGCGAGGCCGGAAGGAGGATGTTGAGTCCGCCGGCCGGATCGCGGAATCCCTGGATGGCCTCTACCCGGGTCCTCCGGAAGCCTCGTCCGTCATGCCCCTCGCGCTGGCCCATCTCTCCGCCTCCTCGATAAGAAAGAAGCTACTGGCCCTCTCCGCCCGGGTTGGACTGGGTCTCAAGCCGGATCAATTGCTTATCTTTCCCGGGGGAGCCGGAGGAAGCCTCTTCTTTCGGGGTTCTCTAACGTTAGCGAAACAGGTGCGGGAGATCAAGGCGGAGCTCGATCAGCCCCAGCATCAATCCTTCCTCGATCTGCTGGTCGGTTTCCTGAGATCTTTCCGGGAAGACCTCTCCTCCCATTTTCTGACTGTCAGCACTTATATCGCCTCAGCCCTGCTTCTACTCTTGCTCCACTTTATAGTGATTCAAGTCCCCTGGCTGGGAGTACGTTATCAACGCTGGTTTACCCTGATCTGGACCCGGCTGATTGATGATGTCAAGGGGCGGAATTTTGCTTTTGAGGTTATTAAGAGCCTGGCCGAGACCGCGGTGGAGTCGGTCGATCAGGTCGCCCGGTCGTCAGTGAAGGAAAAAGTTCAGACTGCCGCGCCTTCCGGCCCGGAAAAGAAAATGCGGGCCCTCGCCATTGTCCGGGAGATGCTGATCTACCGGGGCTTTAAGCCCGATGATCCGCAGGTGAAGCAGATTGTTGACAACGTAATCGAAGCCGCTGTCTATCGCCTGAATCACGCGCGAGAAAGATGAATCTATCTTGAGTATATGAAATGGTGCGCTAAGCCCTCCGTCAAGCGCCCCAACATATAAATACCGCGAGCTGATCGGCGGCTATTTCATCCCGGCCAGCGCTTCTTTCTCGGAGGCGTAGATATTAAAGAGAGGGGTGAAGCCGGCCGTCTCAAAGACTTCGTTGACATACGGTTTGAGAGAAGAAAGGACGATCTCTCCCCCGCTTTTCTTGAGTTTCTTGGCGGTGGCAAGAAGCACCCGCAGCCCGGCGGAGGAGATGTATTCGGTCTCGGAAAAATCGCAGAGAATCTTGTCCGTTCCGTTCTCTATGGATTCATTCAGATCCGCTTCCACCTCCTTGGCGGAATAGGCGTCAAATCGCGGCACCATCTTCACCACCAGAATGCCGTCGCTTTTTTTTGTCTCCATCTGTATCCTCCTTAAAGAGTTTTTCGAGGAAGAATTTTCTGGTTCAATCAAAGATGATCACTATAGTAGTATATTAAGGAGAAAACAATAAAGATATTTTTTCTTTCGGAGTATTAAAATGACAATAAAAAAAAGAGATGATTCAGCCGGCCACCGGAAGCGCCTCCGGGAACGGTTTCGCCGATCGGGTCTGCGCGGGTTTCATGATTACGAAGTGGTTGAACTCTTACTGACGTTGGGGGCACCCCAGGGGGACTGCAAGCCTCAGGCGAAAGCCGCGATTAAAAAATTCGGCTCCCTGAAAGGAGTCCTGGACGCGACATCCGAGCAGTTACAGGAGATTAAAGGGCTCGGTCCCAAAAATATCTTTGGCCTGGAGCTGGTGAGAGAGATGGCCTCCATCTATCTGAAGGAGAAGGCCCGGGAGAAACCTCTCGCCGGCTCTCCCCGGGCGGTCTTTGATTTTCTCCGGCAGTCGCTGGGAGGACTGCCCAAAGAAGTCTTTCAGGTCGTATATGTGAATAACACCAATAAGATAATAGAGGCGGAGCAGCTCTTTCAGGGGACGGTCGATCAATCGGCGATTCATCCCCGGGAAGTAATCGCCGGCGCATTAAAGAACCACGCCACCCGCCTGATCTTCGCGCACAATCATCCCGGGGGGAGTCTCCGACCCAGTTCCGAGGATATCGAGATCACCTCCCGGCTGAAGAAAGCCTGTAACGCGGTCGGCATCGAGGTCCTGGACCATATTATCGTTACCACGGACGGCTATTTCAGCATGAGAGAACATGGCTTGATATAAATGACGAATGCCACACCGCAAGCTCGCCGGGCGCTTTGGGTGATAGGAGAAGAAAACTACATGAAGATCAAGAGACTGGTTGTCGGTCCTCTTCAGGCTAACTGTTACCTGTTGGCGGACGAACCCGGGGGAAGCGTGGGGATAATCGACCCCGGTGGAGACCCGGAAGAGATTCGTTCAATTATCGAGCGGGAGAACTGGACACCGGTGGTCTTGATCAACACCCACGGTCATATCGACCATATCGCTGCCAACCGCATCCTGAAAGAGCGGTATGATATTCCTCTCTTAATTCATGCCGGGGACGCTGACTGTTTAACTGATCCCGCGCTCAACTTGAGCATGCCGGGTTTTGGCCCGGTCGACTCGCCTCCTTGCGACCGGGAGCTGCGGGATGATGACGAGATCACGGTCGGTCGGCTCACGCTGAAAGTTATCCATTCTCCCGGCCATAGCCCCGGGAGCATCTGTCTGAACCTTCACCGGCCGGGCGAACCGAACATTATCTTTACCGGGGATACTCTCTTCGCGGGCGGGGTGGGTAGAACCGATTTTCCCGGTGGTTCCATGAACCAGCTTATGGCAAGCATAAAAGATCGTCTGTTTACCTTCCCCGATGAGACGATTATCCTCCCGGGTCACGGCCCTCGTTCTACCATCGGGGAAGAAAGACGGTCGAATCCGTTATAATGATTATGAGCACCACCGGAATTACTTCACCGTTACCTGTTTGGGGAAAGTTGTACCTGGATGAGTTTATCAGCTATCTGGATATTGAACGGGGTCTGAGCGCCAACACGACAAACAGCTACCGGTCGGATCTTGAGAAGTTCATCGGATTTTTAAGCCGGGAGGGAAAGGTGGGGTTTGAAGAAGTTGAGCGGGGCGATGTGATGGATTTTCTAATGGAAGAGAAGGGTCGAGGATTGACCCCCCGGTCTCTCTCCCGGGCCCTGGTATCCATCCGGATGCTTTTTCGGTTCTTAACTCTGGAGGGATATCTCCGCCGGGATGTGACCGAAGTGCTGGAATCTCCCCGCCTCTGGAAGATCCTGCCGGTGGTGCTCTCCATTGCCGAAGTTAAAATGCTCCTGAACCAGCCCGATGATGAAAATAAGTTCGGTCTCCGGAACAGGGCTATTCTGGAGCTGCTGTATGCCAGTGGACTACGGGCGAGCGAGTTGGTCAGCCTCCGGATCGGGGATGTAAATTTGGTTTCGGGCTTTGTCCGCTGTTGGGGAAAAGGCTCCCGAGAACGGATCGTGCCGCTGGGGACCAAAGCGGCGGAAGCGATCAGGCGTTACCTCATCGTGGCCCGCCGCCATTTTATCAAAGGAACCGATCCGGGCATCCTGTTCATGTCATCGTGGGGGCGCGGTATGAGCCGGCAACGGTTGTGGGGTCTGGTCAAGAGCTATGTTCTCAAAGCCGGAATTGGGAAAAAGGTGAGCCCCCACACCTTTCGGCACAGCTTTGCCACTCATCTCCTCAGCCAGGGAGCCGATCTGCGGGTGGTCCAGGAGATGCTCGGCCATGCCGACATCACCACGACTCAGATCTATACCCACATTAATCGGGACCGACTTAAAGAAGTCCATCGCCGGTTTCATCCCCGAGGATAAATTAAAAAGATTCTTGTTAATCCCACTCCGCCCAGATTTATCGAGGTTATCCTGTCTGAAAAACCCCCGGTGAAGTCGGAGCCGCTAAAATTTTCCCGCAGGAAAAATTTTACTTGCATAATGTAAAGTAATTTATATTATAGGAATAATGCATCCACATAATTCATTAAAAATGTATAATAAGGGGGTAGATTGACATGTTTTCAAAAAATATATTGATCGTAGATGATGAAGAACAGATTCGGGAGTTGCTCTTTAAATACTTCAACCGGATAGGCTTCTCAGTCCAGGCGGTCTCGTCGGGAAAAGAAGCCCTGGAGAAGATAAAGTCGTTTATTCCGAACTTGATATTACTCGATTACATGATGCCGGGCGAAACCGGATTGACGATCTTCCCTCAGCTCAAGCATTTATTCCCGTTTGTCAAGGTGGTTATATTGACCGGAAGAGGTTCTGAAGAAATAGCGGTCAAAGCGCTCAAAATGGGGGTGGATGATTATATCACCAAGCCTTTTGAGTTAACCGAGATCCGTGACCTGGTATGGCAGTATCTAGACCGCCAACGAGAGGAATTGATCTGGCTGAATGGAAAATATTATTATCCCCTGGAAGATGAGTTTGTAAATCGGTATGAGTATCTCCGTCTGGTTCATTCCCGCCCTGAATTGGGGGTTAAGACGGTCAGCTCCTTCTTCAGTTTTACGCGACAGGACTTTTATAATTACCTGAAAAAGTTTAAAGAATTGGGGTTGATCGGGATCATCGGGAAACGTGAATTAAAAAAGCTGATCACGCGTTTCGGTGTAACCCGGTTGAACTTGAATAAACTGCCCGGATTTCAACCGTTTCCTTTCCTGGAAGAAGAGACGGAGAAAAGAACCTACTGCCTGCGTAATTTTCTCAACTGGAAAGATCCGGCCCAGGTCAAGCTGGAGATGATCCGGGAAGTGGCGACCGATCCCAAGCCGCATGTCGGCTTAACCTGCAAAAAATACAAGATAACCCGGGAAGGTTTCTACCAGAATTATCGTGCTTTTGAGGCCCGGGGCATATTTGGGCTACTGAGAAAAATGAGGGGTCGCCCCCGGAAAGTTACTCCGGCGTAATCCCGGTGACCGGAGAGGCATCGATCTTTCCACCGGGTGGCCCGGGTCTGTTCGGGATGATTCGATAGAACCTGCCAATTATTCCCCGATCCATTTTTCCTGTATCTACTTTCCTGTATCGGAATTTTAATAAAATTATTAAATAGGCACATTTTCCCAATCCCTATTCCCTAATCCCTATTCCCCAAGTTAAGGCTTTATCATGGAGCGTAAACGGATAGATTTGAAACGACTTTCTCCCCACCTCCGCCGGGTGCTCTATTCAATCGGCAAGTTCGCCGATTCCCGGAGTTGGAACGTATTCTGCGTCGGGGGTTCAGTCCGGGACTTGCTCCTCGGAAGAAAAAACTTCGACCTTGATATACTGGTCGAGGAGCATGGTCTTGAATTTGCCCGTAGTTTTGCCCGAAACGCCGGCGGTACTTTTAAGCTTTACCGGCGCTTCGCCACCGCCATGGTAATTCTGCCCGGGGCAGTGAAAGTCGATGTCACCACCACCCGGAGGGAGCACTATCCCGAGCCCGGATCTCTTCCTGAGATCATCCCCGGTTCCCTGGAAGAAGATCTGCTCCGCCGGGATTTCACAATCAACGCGTTAGCTTTTTCATTGAACAAGAAACAATTCGGCCAGCTGATCGACCTCTCCGGGGGCATTGCCGATCTGGAATCCGGCGTTATCCGGGTACTCCACGAAGAGAGCTTCCGGGATGATCCGACCCGCGTCTTCCGGGCGGTGCGTTTTCAGCAGCGCCTGGGTTTTACGATTGAACCCCGGACGGAAGAACTGATGAAGACTGCGGTCGATCTGAGTCTCTTCGAGAAGGTCTCCCCGGAAAGACTGCGGCATGAACTGGAACTGATCTTCGAGGAAACGGATCCCCCGGGGGCCATTGAGTCCATGGCCCGGTATGACGAGTTACGATTTATCCATCCCCGGCTCATTTATTCCGAGGCGCTACGTTCCGAACTCTCCCGATTAAAGGAGAATTATGATTGGTTCCGGCGAAGTTTCCCCGCCGAAGACCTCTCCAATTGGCGGTTGTACTTCGGCGCTTTGATCTATCCCTTATCCATTAAGAACATGGGAGAGACGGGAAAGAAATTTAATCTATCCCGGCGGTTTCTGTCTCAGTTGATAGCCGCGAAGAGAGATGAGCCGGAGACGGAGCGAATACTCTCTTCTCCGGGGGAAGTGCCTCCTAGCCGGATCTATTCCTGGCTCTGGGGCCGCGCCCAGGAGATAATTTTAATCATGTTGTCACGGATTACTTCCCGTCCGGGCGCCGGGAGGATTAGGAGATATCTGACGGAGTTTCGGAAGGTCACCCGGGAGATTGGAGGCGAAGACATAAAGAGACTTGGCTTGTCCCCCGGACCGGCCTACGCGATGATATTGGAACAGATCCTCACCGCCCGGATGGATGGCAAGGTGAAGTCGCGGGAAGCCGAACTCCGGTTGGCCCGCAGACTGGTTGACAAGGTGAATAGAGGTTGATATATATTATTGTTGCGTAACTACTCAGGTTCAGGGGTTCACGGTTTAAGGTTGCCTGGTTCCCGAAACTCCAGTTTTATTCATGTTTTCAACCGTGAACCTTGAACCTTGAACCTTGAACCTTGAACCTTATGATGGAAATAAAAATTTTTCCAAAAACAATTTTAAGTGGGATGCGACCAACCGGACCGATTCATCTCGGTCACCTCTTCGGCGCTCTCTTCAACTGGATCTCGCTCCAGCAAGAGTACCGGTGTTATTACATGGTTGCCGATTGGCATGCCTTTATGAGTGAATATGAAGATCCGGCATTGATTGGAAAGTACACCCGTGAATGCGTGGCGGACTGGCTGGCCGTTGGCCTCGACCCGGAGCAGAGTACGATCTTTGTCCAGTCGGATGTCAGAGAGCACACTGAACTGCATCTGATCTTCTCCACTCTTACGCCACTACCCTGGCTGGAACGGTGCCCTACCTATAAAGAGCAGTTGCGGGAGATCAAAGGGCGGAACCTCCTGACCTACGGTTTCTTAGGTTATCCCGTCTTGCAGGCCGCAGATATCCTAATCTATAAAGCGACCGCGGTCCCCGTCGGGCGCGACCAGGTGCCTCACCTCGAACTCACCCGGGAGATCGCCCGCCGGTTCAACGGTCTTTATTACCCGATCTTTCCGGAGCCCCAGCCCTTGCTGACCGAATCGGCGAAATTATTGGGGCTCGATAATCGCAAGATGAGCAAGAGCTACAACAATTTCATCGCCCTGGCCGACTCTCCGGAAGTGGTCCGGGAAAAAGTCCGGGGGATGATAACCGATACCCGGAGAATTAGATTGAAGGATCCGGGGCATCCAGAGGATTGTAACGTCTTCAATTATCATCGACTTTTCAGTGGTGATCGGATTGGGGAAGTGGAGGATTGGTGCCGCAACGGAAGGCTGGGATGTACGGAATGTAAAGTCCGACTGGCCCGGGTCCTCTCGGATTTTCTCGCTCCTTTCCAGGCGAAACGCGAGTACTGGCTCCGAGACAACAGAATTAAGGAAGTACTGAAAACGGGGGCGGAGCGGGCCCGGACCGTGGCGGCCGGGACACTCGCCCAGGTACGGAAAGCGATAAAAATTTAAATTCCTGCTTCGAAATTTATGGAAGAACAACAATTTCATCTTGAGGTCTTTGAGGGTCCGCTCGATCTTCTGCTCTATCTGATCAGGAAAGACGAGCTCGATATTTATAACATCCCCATCGCCCAGATCACCGAGCAGTACCTGAAATACATTGAGCTTATGAAGATACTGGATCTGGATATCGCCGGTGAATTTTTAGCGATGGCGGCGACGTTGATGCATATAAAATCGCGCTTGCTCCTGCCCCCGGAAGAGAGGGGGGAAGATGAAGAAGAGGAAGATCCCCGCTGGGACCTGGTCAGACAGTTATTGGAGTATAAACAGTTTAAAGGAGCGGCGGATTCCTTTCATGAGCTGGAATTGAAACAGGAGAAGTCTTTTACCCGAGGACGGGTCTCGGTAGATTTTGTTCCATCGTCGGAACTACCGCTGGAAGATATCGACCTCTTTGAATTGCTTGATGCCTTTTCCCAGGTCCTGGATGAGGCTGAGAAACGGAGGCCGCCGGAGTTTGAGCCGGATAATTTTACCCTGGAAGATGGACGCAATCGGGTACTGAAGAGAATAAACCCCCGGGGCTCGATCCTATTTCATCTCTTGTTTGAAAAAGGCGAATCGCGGACCCGGATAGTGGTGGTTTTTTTGGCCCTGCTGGAGTTGATTCGCCAGAAGATAATACAGGTTATCCAAGATGGGCATTTTGGTGAGATCATGATCAAACGGGTGGAGACGGCAAGAACTTAGCCCGTTTCATTTTTAAGAGAATATGAAAGCGCAGGATATTGAACTTAAACCGGTTGTGGAAGCGATCCTCTTCGTTGCTTCGGAGCCCCTCCCCATCTCCCGACTGGAGGTTTTGACCGAAGGCATAAAGCGGGAGAAGAAAAGCCTGCGGGAGATCATGGTGGAACTGGAGCGTGAATACGAAAAAGAGGGGAGAAGCTTCACGATCCGGAAAGTGGCCAACGGCTATCAACTGAGGACCAGGGATATTTATTCCCCCTGGATCAGGAAGCTCTTCCATCCGCGCCGGGTAGTGCATCTCTCCAAGGCCGCCCTGGAGACCCTGGCCATCATAGCCTACAAGCAGCCGATCACCAGGATAGAGATCGAAGTTATTCGAGGGGTCAATGTGGATGGCATCATAAAGAATCTTCTGGACCGGGAGTTGATAAAAATTTCCGGGCAGAAAGAAGTCGTGGGGCGCCCCTATCTTTACCGAACCTGTCGCCGGTTTTTGGAGTATTTCGGTCTCAAAACGTTATCGGACCTACCTCCGCTGGAGTCGCGGGGGAAACCGACGGTAAAAAAAATAATCGCTTCCAGTGATCTGAAATACGAGGATTTGGAAGCAGGCAATAGACAGTAGGCAGTATAAAGCAGCGACCCCCGATTTCATCCCGATTAAGGCTTCGGGACGGTGACGGGGTAAACTGCGGGAGCTAATTTATCAGATGAACCGCAAGGAAATACAACAGAAGTTGGAGCTGCTTGATGAAAAGTTGGTTCGACTTTTCAATCAGCGTGGGCGTTTAGCCGAAAAGCTGGAACGTCTTCAATCAAGAAAAAGTACGTCCGCCGACAAGTTAACCAGGGATGAAAAGCTCCTCCGAAAGATCACTCGCCTCAATGCCGGTCCCCTGAAACCCGCCGCCCTCCGGGCTATCTATCGGGAAATACTCTCTGCCTCCCGGGATCTGTCCGGCCCGGTTCGGGTTGTTTATCTGGGACCGGAAGCGACATTTACTCACGCCGCGGCCCGGAAAAAATTCGGCTCGACCACGGAATTAATCCCGGCCGAGAGTATTGACGGAGTCTTCCGGGAAATTGAAAATGAGATGGCGGATTACGGAGTGGTTCCGATTGAGAACTCGCTGGAAGGGGCGGTTACCTATACTCTGGATATGTTTATAGACTCTCCGCTGAAGATCTGTTCGGAGATCTTTCTCCGGATATCTCACAGTCTTCTCTCCAACTCGCCGATCTCCCGGATCAAGAATGTCTATTCCCATCCCCAGGTCTTCGGGCAGTGCCGTCGCTTTATTCAACAGAATCTTTCTCATGTCTCTCTCCGGGAGGTATCCAGTACCGCCCAGGCAGCAAAGCTGGCTGCCGGAGAAGAAGGGAGCGCCGCCCTGGCCGGTTACCTGGCGGCCTCGGTTTACGGGTTGAAAATTATCCGGCGGGATATTGAAGATAACGCGAGTAATATGACTCGTTTCCTGGTTATCGGGAGATACCTCCCGCCGCCCACCGGTCGGGATCGTACTTCCATTCTTTTCTCACTGCCCCATCGGTCCGGTACCTTGCACGACGCCCTGTCCGCTTTCAAGGCTCGGGGGATCAATCTGACCAAGATCGAGTCGCGCCCTTCCCGGAAGCAGCCCTGGGAGTACTACTTTTTCGTTGACCTGGATGGACACTGCCGGTCGAAGAAGGTGAAGACTGCGCTGGAGGAGCTGGAGAAAACCTGCCGGTTTATGAAGATACTGGGCTCATACCCGATGGGGAAGATATAGATAGAAAGTTGGAAGTGCCTAAAATGACTAAAGTGACTAAAGTTAGCTAAAGTTTACCCGCCGTAGCTATGTAATAGCGAAGGAGGGTGCCTGAAGTTTATTAATCCCGCCATTGGCGAAACTAATTTATAAAGGAGAGATGAGAGAATGGTTGGCAAGGAAATACGATTGGAAAGAATTATAAACCGGAATTCAGGCCGGACCATTATTGTGCCCATGGATCATGGCATTACCATGGGGCCAATCCCCGGCTTGACCGATATGACTATGGCTATCGACCGAGTGGTCAACGGCGGAGCAAACGCGATTATCATGCACAAAGGGATGGTCAAAGCCGGTCACCGGAGAAGTGGCAAAGATGTGGGATTGATCATCCATCTCTCCGCCAGCACGGTCCTGAGTCCGGATCCCCATGATAAGGTCCAGGTCTGCACGGTTGAAGAAGCGGTCCGGCTGGGTGGCGACGGGGTCTCCATCCAGGTTAATCTGGGTGCTCCAACCGATAGCCGGATGCTGGAGATCATGGGAGCCGTGGTCAAGAGCTGTCGGGACTGGGGGATGCCGCTGCTGGCGATGATGTATACCCGGGGAAAGGGGATCAAGGATCAGTATGATGTTGCCTATGTTAAACATGCCGCCCGGGTGGGGGCGGAGCTGGGGGCCGATATCGTAAAAGTCAATTACACCGGTTCTCCAGAAAGTTTTAAAGAAGTGATCGCGGGCTGTCCGGTCCCCGTCGTCATCGCCGGTGGGGAGAAGATGGAGACTGATCAGGAGTTATTGACCATGGTAGAGGGGTCACTGACGGCAGGGGGATGCGGCGTCTCCATCGGCCGGAACGTCTTTCAGCATAAAGACCCCATCGCCATCATCCAGTCCATCAATAGTCTGGTCCATGAGAACAAATCCATCGAAGACGCATTAAAATTATTGGATAAATAGTTTTACCACTAAGTCACTTTAGTTCACTTTAGTCACTTTAGTCACTTTAGTCACTTTAAGCACTTTGAAGATATGAAAAAGGTATGGATAGACTGTCGGCCCTGGTCGAAGAAGAAGGTGCTGACCGCCCTGGAGAACGGCGCCGACGGGGTCATTATCCCCCGGGGGAAGTCGAAGGCGGTTAAGGAACTGGGGCGCCTGAAGACGGTCGGACCGGACGGTGATCTGAAATTGGGGAAGGCGGTGGTTGAGGTGGAGATTAAAAGCCGGGAGGACGAGGCGAAGATCCTCTCCTTGAGCAGGAGCAAGACGGTTATTGTCTCCGGTCGTAACTGGAAGATCATTCCCCTGGAGAATATCATCTCCCGGTCGGGAGCGGTAATGGCCGAAGTAGGAAGCCTCCCGGCGGCCCGGACCGCTCTGGGAATTTTAGAGAAAGGAGTAGACGGAGTGGTGGTCAAGAGTTCGAATCTCGAGCAGATCAAGGCGATTATCAGGTTGGTTAAAAGCGGGGGGCTGAAGCTGCCGCTCTCCCCGGTCAGGATCACCGGGATTAAAGAACTCGGAATGGGAGACCGGGTCTGCATCGATACCTGTACCGCGATGGGATTGGGGGAGGGAATGCTGGTGGGCAATACAAGTTCCGCCTTTTTCTTAGTTCACGCCGAGAGCGTGGAGAACCCATATGTCGCTCCCCGTCCCTTCCGGGTGAATGCCGGGGGTATCCACGCCTACACCCTTCTGCCGGAAGGAAGAACCTCCTACCTCTCCGAGATCAAGATCGGGAGTGAAGTACTCCCGGTTACGTACCGCGGTGAGACCCAGGTCGCTATTGTCGGCCGGGCCAAAGTGGAGAAACGTCCGATGCTTTTGGTCAGGGCGGGGACAAAGAAAAGAGAGGTCAGCCTGATCCTTCAGAACGCCGAGACCATCCGCCTGGTCCGACCATCCGGAAAGCCGCTCTCAGTGGTGGCGTTGAAGAAAGGGGATGAGGTCCTGGCATATTTTGAAACCGGAGGAAGACACTTCGGGACCAAAATAAAAGAAAGCATCTTAGAAAAATAATAAATTTGAGCTCAGGATGACAGAAAAGGTAATGTATAACAAAGTTACCATCATTGGCGTTGGCCTCATGGGCGGATCGCTGGGCCTGGTACTGAAGAAGAAAGGATTGGCGAATGAGGTCATGGGGTGGGGGAGGAATGAAGGGCGCCTGGGCGTTGCTCTCAAACGCGGAGCGCTCGATCGCTGGACCCTGGATCGTGAAGAAGCTCTCGCCAATACGGATCTACTGGTCTTTGCCACTCCCAGTGGTGTGACAAGCCGTCTGGCACCGAAGTGGTTCGCCGAGGCCCCCTCCGGTTGCCTGATCACGGATCTGCTCTCCGTGAAGGGGAAGGTGGTGGAGACCTTGACCGGACTAGCCGGCCCGCGTCGCTATTATGCCAGTTCGCACCCTCTCTGCGGCTTGGAACGGACGGGCGTCGCTGCGGCCCGGGCGGATCTCTTCGATAACCGGCTCTGCCTGATAACACCGGTCTCCGCCACCAAGAAACAGGCGATCGGTGAACTGCAGAAGCTCTGGCAGGCGCTGGGGATGAGAGTTATATCCATAGCGCCGGCCCGGCATGACCGGGTAGTGGCCGCTGTCAGCCACCTCCCCCACCTGGTCGCGGCGGCCTTGATCAGCCAAATCGGAGACGAAAAACTCTTGCGGTTCAGCGGGACCGGACTCATGGATACCACCCGGGTCGCGGGTGCCGATCCCGCCCTCTGGGCGGAGATCATATCTGATAACCGCAAAGAAGTTCTTGTCCAGATCGATGGGATACTGGAGACCTTGATGTTAGTGAAGCAGCATATCGCGTCAAAAGATCCGGCAAGAATCGGTAACTGGTTGAAGAAAGCCCACTTCCGCCGCCGCAAGTTAAATGACAAAATTAGATAAGCAGATTATCATCACCATGGACGGAACCTGCGGCTCCGGTAAGAGCACGATCGCCAAACGCCTGGCGGAACGACTGGGGGTGATCTATCTTGACACCGGCGCTATGTACCGGGCAGTTACCTGGAAAGCGCTCCGCGCTCTGGCAGATCTAAACAATCGGGAATCCTTGATCGAGCTGGCGAGAAATACTGAGATCCGATTGACCCGGGGCGAGGAGGGGACTCGGGTCTTTGTTGACGGCCGGGAGGTGACCCGGGTGATCCGGACCCCGGAGGTTACTAATGCCGTCAAATTTCTGGCTGACATCCCGGAAGTGCGCGAGGTGCTGGTTGCCCAGCAGAGGATGATAGCCCGACTGGGGAGCGTAGTGGCGGAGGGGAGGGATACCGGCAGCGTAGTCTTCCCTGATGCCGACTTCAAGTTTTACATCGATGCTCCTCTGGAAGTCAGGACTGCCCGCCGGTACGCTGAGTTTATCGAGAAAGGGATGGAGATCACTAGACAAGCCGTCAGAGAGGATCTGGAGAAGAGAGATCACGCTGATAAGAACCGTCCGGTCGGCGCGCTCCGTCTGGCGGAGGGTGGGATCGTCATCGATACCGGGGCGACGGACGACATCGAGGCAAACCTGCAGAAGATCCTCGATTGTCTTAATTAAAAGATGGGAAGAAAGATAATTGAACCGCGGAGACCCGCTTTAAGCGGACAAGCGCAAAGATAGAAAATTAGATTTTGTTGATTAAACATGTTTTATCCCAGTAGAGTAAAGAATCAAAAATTTAATCAATCACTGATTCAATTACTTTTAAATCCTCCTTTGCGCTCTTTGCCTCTCTGCGGTTCAACTGGGAAAGAACTATTGACGAGTTTTAGGGGCGGTGCTATCTTGCGCCCCGCTTAATTACTATAAACATTAACCAAGCGGTCCGCCGGGCGGGTCCGCGCAACCGATACAGTTATTGCTGAAGGCTATAGCTGTTAGAAAAAGGAATCTTTAAAATGACGGAACTAATTAATCCAACAACCGAATCGATTAAAGAGGGTGAGGGGGAGGAGTTGATATCCCGGGAAGATATGCAGGAGATGGTCAAAGCCACCATGCAGCATCTGGAAGAGGGTAAGATGGTAACCGGGAAGATCTATGGGATCCGTTCCGAATATGTGGTCGTGGACATCGGCTATAAGTCGGAAGGCCTGATCCCGCTGAGTGAATTTGAGAATGAGACCAATCTCCAGACGGGGGATATGGTGGAGGTTCTCCTGGAACGACTGGAAGACAGAGACGGGATGGTCTGCATCTCCAAGCAGAAGGCGGACAAACTGAAATACTGGGAGAGAATCGTTTCCCAATATCAGGAAGGAGATACTATCTCAGGAGTCATCGCTCGGCGGGTCAAAGGTGGGATGATGGTGGAGATCGGTCTGGATGCGTTTCTGCCTGCTTCCCAGATCGATATTTACTACATAAAAGACAAAGATTCTCTGATCGGGAAGAAATTTGATTTCAAGATTATCAAGATCAATGAACGGCGAAAGAATATTGTCTTATCCCGGCGCGAACTTTTGGAAGAGGTGCGTCAGAAGGCCCGGGCCAAGCTCCTATCCGAGATCGAGGAAGGAGATCTTCGTGAAGGGGTGGTCAAGAATATCACCGACTTCGGTGTCTTCATAGACCTGGGAGGGCTTGACGGGCTCCTTCACATTACGGACATGTCATGGGGCCGGATCAGTCATCCGTCGGAATTGTTAGCGGTGGGGGATAAAGTAGAAGTGAAGATATTGAAGTATGATCGGGAACGGGAGCGGGTCTCTCTGGGCCTCAAACAGAAGTCACCCAACCCCTGGGAATCGGTGGCGGAGAAGTATCCGCCCGGGAAGAAGGTTCAGGGAAGGGTGGTTAATATCATGCCCTACGGAGCCTTTATCGAACTGGAAGACGGAGTAGAAGGGTTGTGTCATATTTCAGAGCTTTCCTGGACCCGCAAGATCAATCATCCCTCCGATGTACTGGCAATCGGGGATATTGTCGAGATCGTAGTCTTGAAGACCCAGCCGGAAGAGGAAAAGATCTCGCTGGGGATCAAACAACTGGAGGTTAATCCCTGGACGAAGATTGCCGATAAGTTTACCGTGGGAAGCATTGTCAAGGGGAAGATCCGGAATATGACCACCTATGGAGCGTTCCTCGAACTGGAAGAGGGCATCGACGGCTTGATTCATGTCTCCGATATGTCCTGGACGAAGAAGATCTCCCATCCCTCTCAGCTCTTCAAGCGTGGAGACAAGGTGGAAGCGATTATCCTCTCAATCGACGCGAATAATAAAAAGATTTCTCTTGGAATCAAGCAGTTGGAGCCCGATCCCTGGAAGGATGCCCCCAGCCGATATACGCCGGGCGAGATTGTAGAAGGGAAAGTAACCAAGATCACCGGCTTCGGCGTTTTCGTAGAGCTTGATTCCGGTATTGAGGGTTTGGTGCATATTTCTCAGGTCAGCGATAAGCCATTCGAGAGCATCAAGGAAATAATATCCGAAGGGGATGTCGTCAAGGCGCAGGTGATCAATATTGACCAGTCGGAGCGGCGAATTGCGTTGAGCATCAAGAACTTTCTTCAGGGCAAGGGGCTGGAAGCGGAACCCCGGGTTGAAGGCGAAAAGCCCCGGCCCCAGGTAAAAGATATCGATACCCGTATGAAGGACGGCCTGGAAAAGCTGGCGGAGGCTATGACCGAGCCGGCAGCACCCGAACAGGACGCATCAGCAGAGGCTGCCGCCCCTCCAGAGGAGAGGGAAGAAGAGAAGGAAAAAGAGAAGAAAGAATAGCGGTTCTTTCCCGCTCCTCCCCGTGTGGGTTAGACCTTGGTAGCGGCGAGTAGTTTTTTAACTTTAGCTCACTTTAGTCACTTTAGCTCACTTTATAATTCCCTATGGATCCCGTTGAACAACAGCTAAAGATCATCCGTCGGGGTACTGTCCAGATTATCTTGGAAAGTGAATTGAAGGAAAAGATTCGCGGTTCACTCGCAACCTCGCGTCCGCTCCGGATTAAGTACGGCGCCGATCCGTCCGCTCCCGATATTCATCTGGGGCATACCGTTCCTCTCCGGAAGCTTCGCGAGTTCCAGGAACTGGGTCACGTGGTGGTATTCATTATAGGTGATTTCACCGCCCTGGTCGGGGACCCTTCCGGCCGGCCGGGGGCCCGGCGCCGTCTCTCCCGGGCGGAAGTTGAGGAGAACGCTCGTACCTACCAGGAACAGGTCTTTAAGATTCTTAACCGGGAAAAAACCGAGGTCGTCTATAATAGTTCCTGGCTCTCCTCACTGCAATTTCCCGATATTATAGAGCTGACTTCAAAATACACAGTGGCCCGGATGCTGGAGCGTGACGATTTCTCCCAACGCTATCAGTCGGGCCGGCCGATCAGTATTCTGGAATTTCTCTATCCATTGATGCAGGGGTATGATTCGGTAATCGTCAAGGCGGACGTGGAGTTGGGGGGCACCGACCAGACTTTTAATCTTTTAGTCGCGCGAGAGATCCAGAAAGGGTATGGCCAGACTCCCCAGGCCATTCTTACCCTACCCCTGCTTGAGGGAACCGACGGGGTACGGAAGATGAGTAAGAGCCTGGGAAATTACATTGGTATCAATGAGCCGCCCCGGGACATCTTCGGTAAAATTATGTCCATCTCCGATGACCTGATGTGGCGTTACTTCGATCTCCTTTCCGGGTTGAGCCCTGACGAGATCGAAGAAGCAAAACGAGTTTGCGGTTCCGGGACCAACCCTATAATCTGGAAGAAGAAATTGGCCTTTGAGATTGCAGAACGCTTCTCCTCCACCCGGGAAGCCGAGGCGGCCGCGAACCATTTCGAGCAGGTTCATCAGAAAGGGGGAATCCCCTCCGATCTCGCGGAAGTTGAACTGGCCGATTCTCGGGTGGTGAACGGAAAAATATCCAGCCGGACCCTGGCGGCCCTCCTGCGGAAAGCGGGGATGGTAAAGTCCGGTTCCGAGGCCTGGAGGAAATTATCCGAGGGGGCGGTCAGGCTGAATGGGATCAAGGTACACTGCCGCCGCCCGTCCTCTCCCGGCTCTGAAAGCTGGTTCGACTTGAAGATAGAGGGGAACAACATTCTGAGTCTGGGCAAACGCAAGTTCGCGAGAATAATCATTCGGGAAGAAAATAGATTTGAACGGGATGGAGGAAGATCGGTCTAAAAGTTATGAGTATGTTTTTACGAGCGAAAAAAAATAATAAAAAAAATGATTTTTCCTATTGACATGCATATAGAGTAAGGTTATATTGTTCATGATAATAAGAGGTGTTCCTTAATAAATTAATAACATCATATTATCACGCAGGTATTTAAAGATGCATCTGCGGATGCGTTTTTTTTGTTCTTTGAAAATTGAATGGTAAGACGGGCACCAGTACGAGAGTCGAATCAATTCAAGATCATTGATCGAGAGTTTGATCCTGGCTCAGAACGAACGCTGGCGGCGTGGATTAGGCATGCAAGTCGAACGAGAACCTCGCGCTTTTATTGTTCGCAATATTAGTGTGGGGGGATAGTGGCGAACGGGTGAGTAACACGTAAGTAATCTGCCCTTGACTGGGGAATAACTCCTCGAAAGAGGCGCTAATACCGCATGTGGTCCCGACACGACATCGTGTCGGGATTAAAGGTGTGTCCCGCTTGCGGGATATGTCGGTCAGGGATGAGCTTGCGTCCTATTAGCTTGTTGGTAGGGTAATGGCCTACCAAGGCTTTGATGGGTAGCTGGTCTGAGAGGACGGTCAGCCACACTGGGACTGAGACACTGCCCAGACTCCTACGGGAGGCTGCAGTCGAGAATCATCCGCAATGGGCGAAAGCCTGACGGTGCGACGCCGCGTGGAGGATGAAGGCCTTCGG